>Ga0209635_10004189_pt1 | contig 11310 bp, 9 predicted proteins | sample DeeMarSWOR230_32_FD_187463 | JGI IMG/M metagenome (GOLD analysis project Ga0209635, IMG submission 187463) | Marine sediment microbial communities from White Oak River estuary, North Carolina - WOR-2-30_32 (SPAdes) (version 2) | ecosystem: Environmental > Aquatic > Marine > Intertidal zone >...
CTACTAAATCAAGCCAACCGTCCTTATTAAAATCAGCTAACTCAGCACCAGTACTATAATGCGGATTATCTGACTCCCAGTCCGGTATTGGTGAATAGACCGGTGGATCTAAGAACGGAATAAATCTTTCATCTCGCATCAATCTCGAACTACTAGTGGTAGGCACTATATATGCGAAGATTAACATAATTAAAAAAATTCCTATTAGCAATTTTCGACTCATTTGTAGCCTCCCTATTTATTAAGATGGAAGGCATCTTATATAAATCTTTGTGATTTCATTGTATCTATCTGTAAGAAATTAATAAATTGTTATTAGTAGAAACATCAAAATCTTTTGAAAGAAATTGATTGAAATACATTGTTTCCATTAAATCTTCTATTATAACTCCAAAAGTACTGAAACCTTTTGCTTTCATGAATAAGAGATTTTCAATCAACGAGAAGACAAATCTATCTCTTAAGTTTCCAATTGCCTTGTTAATGAACATGATGATACCAACGTCATCAGATTCTTTGAATTTCATTTTTGTGCCTACTCCATAAAGACCGCCAGTATGACCGATTTCATTTCCAGTTTTGGTTTCCCAAATTTGGAAGCCTAATCCATATTGAAAATTATAGTGATCACTTGGAAACTGTATGGTATGCATTTCTTCAACACTTTCTGGTGTAAGAATCTGAGTACCATCGTATGTTCCTTGATTCATATGGGCTATAAGGAAATGTGAAAGGTCTAATACAGATGTCCTTAGACCACCAGCAGGGTATTCAATAATGTTATAATGAATATATGGTATATATTCTCTTAGGGTAGATTCATATGGCACTGCTACTCTACTAACATTGACATTAAGCAATCGAAAACTAGTATCATTCATCTTGAGTGGTTCAAAAATGTTCTCTTTACAATATTCTTCAAATGTTTGTCCAGATATCATTTCTACCAGATATCCCAATACACCAAAACCAATATTGGCGTAATATATTTCTTCTCCAGGGGGAAAATCTTTCCATATTTGAGGTCTGTAATGTATACCATTAGGAGTTAATAATTCTTCAAAATAAGGGTAAGGATATCCTGATATTTCTAAATCTCCAGGTATTGCTCTCGTAAAATAGGTTGGCAGATCAGTAGCAATACTTGATCGATGGGCAAGTAACATTCTGAAAGTGATTTTTTGCTCTGGATATTTTGGGTTCCTTAAATTGAAGTTTAAATAATCATTTACATCATCATCTAAGTCAAAATAACCTTGCTCATAGAGCTGCATTATAGCAGTTGCTGTAAATGTTTTTGAAATCGATGCAACAAGGTAGATTACCTCTTCATTTGTTTCTTTATTATTCTCTCTATCATACAATCCATATCCTTTTGCCCAAACTAATTCGTTATCTTTTACAATAGCAGCAGAAATAGAAGACATTTGTGCTAGTGACATCAATGCCTCTATTAATCTATCAAAAATCTTTTCTGATATACCGTTTGGATAATAATCAAATGTTTCTATATTTTCTAATTTATTCACAGGTGCTGTTGAATAAATTGTTCCTAAAGACGAGGTCAAAGTAAACCCAAAGAAAATAGCTATAATTGAAAGAGCTAGACATTTTCTAAATGATGATTTTCTCATATAATTGCCCCCTTGAAAATTATATTAAAAGTCGGTTTATAATATTATCTAAGGAAAAAAGACATACTAGATCTCATATTTCGCAGCAATTGGCATTCTTCTACCAACTCCAAAGGCTTTTGGGGTTACTTTTAGTGCTGGTGCTGCCTGTCTTCTCTTATACTCGTTTCTATCAACTGCTCGAATTACCCATTTTACAATCTCAGGATCAAAGTTCTTGTCTATGATATCCTCTGGAGAGTAACCTTCATCTACATAATAATTCAAGATAGGATCAAGAACATCATAAGGCGGTAAAGTATCCTGATCCTTCTGGTCAGGCCTTAATTCAGCCGATGGTGCTTTATTTATGATTTCTTTAGGGATAATCTGGGATTTTCTATTTATGTACTGAACCAGTTTATAAATCATTGTTTTGGGCACATCAGAGATGACAGCAAGACCTCCACTCATATCTCCATATAAAGTACAATAGCCTACGGCAAGTTCACTTTTGTTTCCAGAGGATAAAACAAGGTAACCGAACTTATTGGATACAGCCATTAAAATATTACCACGAATTCTAGCTTGGATGTTCTCTAAAGTAACGTCTACACCTTTTTCAAGCTTTAAATCGCTTTTAAGTGAATTTACATAAGAATTGTATATTGGTGTTATTGGTATGATTTTTAATTCAATTCCAAGGTTTTTTGTAAGTTTTTTTGAATCTTCAACACTTCCTACCGAAGAATATAGGCTAGGCATAGTTATAGCTAATATGTTTTTATTACCTATCGACTCTTTAGCTAAACAGCATGTAATAGAAGAGTCAATTCCCCCAGATACACCTATTACAACTTTTGAAAAGCCGCACTTCCTAATATAATCTCGAATTCCCAAAACTAACGCCTCATAAACACTTTCAATTTCTTGCTGTGGAGTATAGACATCTGTCATCCCTGTATTGTTAGTCTCGATAGTTTTGACCTGCTCTTTGAAAGATGGAAAAATCTCTATGGGTCTTCCAAACTTATCGATACACAAACTTCTTCCATCAAATATTAGCTCATCATTACCGCCTACTTGATTAACATAAATAAAAGGTATCTTGTGCTTCTTGGCATGGTTTTGAATAATTCTATACCTTATCTTTTCTTTTCCTACATGAAATGGTGAGGCTGAGATGTTTATAAATAGGGTTGCCCCTTTTTTCTTTAGCTCTTCCTGAGGATCAAAGGGATAATATCTTTTGGGCCATAACTCTGGGTCATTCCATGCATCTTCACATATAGAAATACCTAATATCTGATCCTTAAATTGTATAACTTTTATCTCAGGTGCACAATCAAAATATCTTTCTTCATCAAAGACATCATAGTTTGGTAGTAAAGATTTGTATTGACTCATAAGAATTTGTCCTTTATGAACTAAAATAGCACTATTGAAAAGACCTCTGCCAGTATCTTTATTTGATTGTAAAGGGGCTCCAAACAGGATGCCAGTTTGCGGATATTCTTGAGAAATCTTTAACACGTCATCTATAGCCTTCTCGACTTTTTTAATAAACCATGATCTTTCCAAAAGATCTCTTGTGGGATATCCAACAAGAAAAAGCTCTGAAAAGATCACCAAATCAGGAGAATCTTTTTTGCTTTGGGAAAGCGTTACACGCATCTTTTCTAGATTTCCTTTGATATCTCCTACTGTAGGATTTAATTGTGCGACAGTTACTTTCATTTTTTAACACCTCTTTTTTATAAATGACAAATACCTGTTGGACATCCTCCAGCGAAACTAGTTTTTGCAACTATTGGCTTGCCAGTTCCAAGATAAAGAACTTGTTCAGGTTTACTTCCATATCTATAAACCGTAATGCCCTTACATTTGAGTTTCCATACAAGCAGAAATATTTCTTTTACATCTTTAACAGATGCATTTTTTGGAAGATTTACTGTTTTACTTACAGCATTGTCCACATATTTTTGAAAAGCAGCCTGTATTCTAACATGAAATTGAGACTCTATATCAAGAGAAGTAATAAAAACCCGTTTGATCTCCTCTGGAAGTCTAATTTTTTTGATACTTCCTTCCTTTGAGATGTTCTCCATTAATTCATCTGAATAAAGATCACGTTTAATCAACTCAAGCTTGAATCTTTCATTCATTTCAATTAATCTTTTACCTTCCATAACTTCTCTAAGAAAAACTAGTGCAAAAAGAGGCTCTATTCCTGAAGAACATCCAGCAATAATGCTTATTGTTCCAGTTGGGGCGATAGTTGTACAAGTGGCATTTCTCATTGCAGGATATTTTTTATACCAAATACTTCGTTTGAAATTCTTAAAAGAGCCTCGTAGTTCTCCAAGTTTCATTGATTTTTGCCGCGCTTCTTTGGAAATAAATGAAATTATTTTTTCACCTAATCGTATTGCTTCTGTACTGTTGTACGGTATTTTTAATTCTAGTAAAAGATCTGCAAAGCCCATTATTCCAAGGCCTATTTTCCTATTAGCCTTTGTAACTTCTTCAATTTCTGCTAAAGGGTATTTATTAGCATCAATGACATTATCCAAAAAGTGAACTGCCATCTTTGTAGTATCCTGGATTTTATCCCAATTTATCTTGCTCTTTTCAATCATTTTAGCTAGATTTATGCTACCCAAGTTACAAGATTCATAAGGCAGCAACATAACTTCACCACAAGGATTAGTAGCTTCAATCTTTCCTAGATCTTTCAATGGATGCTTACGATTAATTTCATCGATAAAAACAATACCAGGATCCCCTGTTTTCCATGCATTTTCGACAATTAAATCAAAGAGCTGCTTGGCATTAATTCTTTTAGATATTTTACCATCTCTTGGATTTCTCAATGCAATTTTTTCGCCTTTCAAAGCTTTTTTCAGAAAAGAATCTGTTGCAGCCACAGATATATTAAAGTTTGTCAATTTTTTTCCAGATTTTGCAGAAACGAATTCTTCAATATCAGGATGTGCACAATGTAGAATGCCCATATTTGCCCCGCGTCTCTTACCACCTTGTTTGATAACATCTGTAGTGCTGTCATAAATTTTCATAAAGGAGACCGGGCCACTTGCAACGCCCTTAGTACTTTTTACCATGTCACCTTTTTGACGCAAATTACTAAAACTAAAGCCAGTTCCACCTCCAGATTGTTGGATAAGTGCCATATTTTTAAGCGTCGTAAAGATACTTTCGATACTGTCCTCAATAGGCAATACAAAACAGGCAGAAAGTTGACCAAGAGGAGTACCTGCATTCATTAAAGTTGGTGAGTTGGGTAGGAACTCAAGATTACGCATAGCTGAGAAAAATTTTTCTTCTGTTTTTTTTGGGTCCACATCATATTTTGCATCTTCTTTAGCGATTGCTTTTGCTACACGTCTGAAAAGTTGGGTTGGAGTTTCGATTATTTTTCCTTCTTCGTTCTTCATTAAATACCGTTCTTCTAGTACTTTGATTGCATTTACTCCCAGTTTTAGGTCATCTTTAATTTTAAAATACTGTTTGATTTCTCTGGCTATTCCTCTCGATCTTCTATACAAAGAATAGGCTTTATACAGCCTTTCATTCTGTTTTTCAAGGACATCTTCTACAGTATCTTGAATTTGTTCGATATCTGGAATACCTTCATGGAATGCTGAAACGTTTGAATTAAGGGACTCAACAATTTCTTTTGTTAGTTTTTTAGCAAATTTTTTATCTTTTACCTCTAGGGCACTCATAGCTTTCTCAATGGCTACAGTAATTTTTTCAGCTTGAAATAGAACAATCTCCCCTGTTCTCTTTCTGACTCTTTTGATTGCCATAAAGCACCTTTGAGTTATGATAATACTATACTTGGGGTTATATTATGCTTCATAAATAAGATTTTACTCATCAATAATTCTGAAAACAAATAAATACCTTAAATTAAATTATATATTTAACTTGAAATGAGGCATTCTTATGGTAAATGAATTATTGGAAAAACTTGTGGACAAATCAATTACAAAAAAGAAAGTCACAGAAAAGGTCAAACAGAATTTTGATTTACTTCCAGAAATACTAAATGGCATTTCTTCACATAAACCAGCAATTCGTTATGGGTGTAGTAAAATTCTTATGGATTTGAGTGAAGAAAATCCAGATAAACTATATCCACATATGGATTTTTTTGTAGAACTCTTGGATAGCAAATATAGAATACTCACTTGGAATGCAATGGCAGTAATTGCAAATCTTACAAAAGTTGATACCAAAAATAAATTTGATTCAATATTTGACAAATACTACAGCTTTCTCAATGATGAATATATGGTTACGGTTGCTAATCTTGTTGGGAACTCTGGTAAGATTGCGAAATTTAAACCAAATCTTACTCAAAGGATAACCAATGAACTTCTAAAGATAGAAAATATTTCAACGACGCCACATCTCACTGAAGAATGTAAAAGAGTTATTACAGAAAAAGCTATCAAATCTTTTGATGTATTTTTTGATCAAATCGAAAATAAAGATAAAGTAATTTCATTTGTGAAAAAACAACAAAATAGTTCTAGAAGGACTTTAAAAAACGAGGCTGAGAGATTTTTGAAAAAGTGGACTAGTTAGAATAACAGTTAGAAATGAAGCTAAACAACTCTTTAATACTATTAAATATTAACAAAACTAATGAGAATATTATTCGTATTTCCTTCTTTTCCTCCGTATAAGGGAAAACCTTCAGTAACGTTTCAGCGAATGGGATCTCCATATGTATTTCGTTGTTTAGCTTCAGTTACACCTGATGTTCATGATTTGGAGTTTGCAGATGAAAGATTTGAAAGAATTGATTATGATCAGGAATATGATATTGTTGGTATCTCGGTCTATACAGTCAGTTCAAATCATGCGTATGAAATAGCTGACAAATTCAGAGCGCAGGGAACAACTGTTGTCTTAGGAGGTTGCCATCCAACCGTAATGCCAGAAGAAGCTAAGCAACATGCTGATGCAGTTGTTATTGGTGAAGCAGAAGAAACATGGCCACAACTTCTAAAGGATTATGAGATAGGTAAACTAAAACCAATTTATAGGCAAACAAAACCTGTTGATCTAAGCTTGATATCGCTCAGTAAAATTAAATTAAGAGAAATTAAAACTATAAGAAACACCGTTGGAACATCTAGGGGATGTCCTAATCAATGTGAGTTCTGCTATATTACAAACAACATGTTAGGAAGAATTTATCGTACAAGGCCAATAAATTATGTTAGAGAAGAACTATGTAATATTAAACAAAAACATATTTTTTTCCATGACGCTTCGATGACTATAAATGTTAATCGTACAAAACGATTTTTTAAAGAAATTCAAGATTTAGATAAGAAATTTATTTGTTGTGGAACAGTTAACGTTTTATCAAAAGATGAGGAGCTATTATCCCTCGCAAGAGAAGCAGGTTGTGTTGAATGGTTTGTTGGATTTGAGTCTATATTGCAAAAGAATATTGAAAGAATTGGAAAAAGAACAAATATCGTCAAAGAATATAAAAACGCAGTCAAAAAGATCCATGACCATGGTATGATTATAACAGGTTCATTCATTTTCGGCTTTGATGGAGATAAAAAAAATATCTTTTCAGAAACATTAGATGCAGTTTTTGACATGGATTTAGATTCTGGAGGATTTCATGTTTTAACTCCATATCCTGGAACACCTCTTTTTACAAGATTAGAACGCGAAGGAAGAAATCCTTACAAAGGATTGGTCAAAATATATTGAAATGGATAACGTAGTTTTTCAACCTAAAAATATGACTACCTTAGAATTGCTTGAAGGTGTTAATTGGATAAAAAGAAGGATTCTTTCCTTAAATTATTACACGCAGCATACAATTAAAAGTGCAAGATTAGGATTCTATCCTTTTTTACAAATGACTCTAAAGGGACTTTTATAATAGTAAATATTACAAGGTCAAATTTTTATAAAGGCAACTCCCATTCATATTATGAAAAAAGGGGGAAACCTAAGGCGATATACATTAGCAAATGGTGCTTAATCGGGAGGTAAAAAGTTATGGATATGCAAGAATTCCTTGAGATAGAAATTCCATATGTTGGAATTACTGTTTTTAACATAATTTCTGCTCTTGTGGTAATTATTGTAGGGTATTTTATCGCAGTAATTGTAAGCAAATATATTCATAAAGCGATGTTAAAAGCGAAACTTGCTAAGATACTAGCGGAGTTTACAAGTAGGATTGTAAGGATTTTAATCATCATCTTTGCTTTTGCTATTGGCATTAGTTTTTTTGGTGTTGATGTTGGAGCAGCTGTTATTAGCATCTCAGTTGTTTCTGGATTTGTTCTTGGATTTGCATTTCAGGAGACATTAGGAAACTTAGCAGCTGGTTTTATGGTAGCGATTACGAAACCGTTTAAAGTTGGAGATTATGTTGATATTGCTGGTCACTCAGGTTCAATCAATAATGTAGGTGCAAGCATTACAAAATTGACGACTTTGGATAACAAAAGAGTTATTATTCCTAATTCTAAGATTTGGGGCAATCCAATTGTGAATTATACTGCTCTTAAACAGCGAATGATAGACATGCGTGTTGGGATTAGCTATAGAGACAATATCGGAAAAGCAATAACTGTTGCAATGGATGTTGTTAAAAAGAATAAACTTGTGCTGAAAGATCCTTCCCCCACAGTTGCAGTCGCTGAGCTGGGAGATTCAAGTGTAAATCTTTTGATCAGACCTTGGGTGAATACTGGAGAATATTGGAAAACGAAGTGGGAACTGACTCAGCAAATTAAAGAAGCATTTGATAAAGAAAAAATAAGTATACCGTTTCCTCAGCGAGACGTACATATATTTCAAAAATAATTGAAAAATTGCTTTCTCTGATCCTTCATAATAATATTTTTTTTAAAATTATTTCTATGCCAATAATATACAAATAATAATTGAATGCCATGTAAGGAATTAATTGGGGAAGCAAAAGATTTCCTAGGTTACACCTGGATCGTAATCATCCCGGTCAGAATCTTCATCATCATGACTTTTTGCTATTTTACAATTTTTGCATATCCCTTCAAATTCTTCTTCAGGATCTAATTCTTCACCGCAAATCTCACAATAATGTGCCATAACTCCATTCCACTTAATATCTATGCTATTATCAAAATACTTGGTTATAAATGTAGCCATAACTTGTAGTTTTTATCTATTTTTAGTACAATTTTATAAAGGAATAAACAATGTGAGTAAAGCTTTGAGGTGTAAAAATGCCAATTGTTCAAGTAAATGTATGGGAGGGTTTTGGAAAAGAAAAAGTTAAAATCTTAATTCAAAATATTACAAAAGTCTTTGTTGATTTAGGAATACCAGAGCAAGCTGTAGAAGTATTAGTTTATGAAGTTCCGAAATCACATTGGGGAATTGGCGGAGAGCCTGCATCAGAAAAGTTCAAGAACATATCAGCATGATTTCACTTGGCTTGTTGTCTTAGATTATAGTATTATATAATTCAAAAATACTTTTCTTATAGAATAATTTTTTAATTAACAAATTATCCTTAAGTGTTTATGGATTTCGAAGAAATACCCTACACAGGAAATGCAAACCCTGCTTATGAATATTTTAAATCATCAGGTAAATTTCGCACTATATTTAATGGATTTATCTGCCATATCTGTAGAATAATGCCCTCTATAAGAATCAAAAATTCGTTATATCGAATGATTGGTGTGAAAATAGGTCAAAATGTGGTAATTGCTGCATATGTTCAACTCGATCCTTATTTTCCTGAATTAATAACAATAGATGACAATGTGATAATTGGTGTTGGATCAATTATTCTTACTCATGAATACTATCAAGATAAATTACGAAAAGGAAAGATCCACATAAAGAAAAGAGCCCTCATTGGTGCTGGAAGTCTCATTAGATCAGGTGTTACCATTGGCGAACATTCTATAGTAGCTGCAAAAAGCCTTGTGAACAGGGACATACCTGATTATACTGTTGTTGGTGGTATCCCAGCTAAGAAATTAAAAAAATTGAATAACGTCGAGAATTAATCATAATATAACATAACATTTGTTGTAAATTTATTTGTATGGCACAAAACATTGCAAATTGAAATCTGTAAATAGTTTTTCCAACATTATGTGACAAATGTTCCGTTTTTTTGAGGAAAAATTTATTATCTACATTATTATAATGATTTTAGTGATAATTTTGGGGAGGACAATATGAAAAAGAATAATAAGTCATTTATAAGAGGAAATTTGTGTGAAAAATATAAAAACATTGTGATCGGTGCAGTTGTAATTACACTCTTGCTTTCAACAGCTGTGCCAACAGCTGGTTTTTTAGTCGATGAACAAAATCATCTTTTGTCTCAATTTACCAATGAACAATATATGCATTCAGATCCATCTAAAGAAGGCAGTCAAGAAGGAATAAACAAGTTAATGAACGATGAAGCCTCTGATTTTTTTGATAGCTCTAGTGAGAATTCAACTGTATGTGGATATGTGGATGATGCTGTCACTAGTTTCCCAATTCAAGGTGCGTATGTAAGCCTTACTTGGCAGAATCAAGGACAATGGGACTGGAACGATACGACGACCAATGAATCTGGATTCTATAGTATGAATGTTGCTGCAGGAGAAATATATCTTTATGTTTATAAAGATGGATATTTCGATGAAGACACTGAATGGATGGAAATTGGCGAATATGAAATACTATGGATTAATTTTTCTTTAACATCGTATCCGCCCGAGAATGCTGTAGTATGTGGTTTTGTTAGTGATGATATCACAAGCCTTCCAATCGAGAATGCGAATGCAGATCTCAATTGGAGAGATGGTCAAGGGCATTATGATTGGAATTCTACTATGACTAATGCATCTGGATTCTATAGTATGAATGTTGCTGCAGGGGAGATACGCCTCAATGTCTATGCTGAAGATTATTTCTATAATGAGACGGAATGGTTTGATGTTGATGAGTATGAGATCCTTTGGATAAATGTCTCTCTATTTCCTGAGCCACCAGAGAATTCGGTGGTGTGTGGTTATGTTACTGATGAGAACACTAGTCTTCCTATAGAAGGAGTTAATGTGTATCTTGATTGGCGTGATAATCAAGGGCACTATAGATATAACTATACAACGACAAACGAATCAGGGTATTATTCCATGAATGTAGCTGCGGGTATTTTTAATCTAAATTTTTATTCCGAGGAATATTTCTATGAATGGTATGATGATGAAGTGATTGGAGAATATGAGATTGTTTGGTTCAATGTATCCTTGTATCCTCGTCCCCCTCAAAATTCAGTTGTTTGTGGATACATTACCGATTTTGACACAGGATTGCCCCTTACAGATGTTTGGGTAAGTTTATCCTGGCGTGATATTTATAATCATTATGATGGTAACTCTACGTCCACAAATGCTACAGGGTTCTATTCCATGAATGTAGCAGCTGGAGAAGTGCAGATTTATGTTGATCCGGAAGGATATTTTGATGAAAATTCAGGATGGTTTGAGATTGGTGATTACGAGACAGTTTGGGTGAATCTCTCTCTCCATCTACGTCCTCCAGAGAACTCTACCGTATGTGGCTATGTATATGATTTCGATACAGGATTTCCTCTTGAAGATGTTGATATCGATCTTTACTGGCGTGATCA
>Ga0209635_10004190_pt1 | contig 11309 bp, 7 predicted proteins | sample DeeMarSWOR230_32_FD_187463 | JGI IMG/M metagenome (GOLD analysis project Ga0209635, IMG submission 187463) | Marine sediment microbial communities from White Oak River estuary, North Carolina - WOR-2-30_32 (SPAdes) (version 2) | ecosystem: Environmental > Aquatic > Marine > Intertidal zone >...
CCATTTCAGATACAGTAACTACTTGATCTACGTATTTCTGGATGAAAGTGAAAGTTTTTTCAGAAAGAGAAGTGCGTAATCCATCAGCAATAGTATTCGGATATTTACTTGGTATAATATAACCTGCTTTTAGAGATCTAAGTGCATCATCTGCTATAGAAGGTTCAACTCCAATAACTTGTGCATCTGAACACAACCCTTTAGTAGCAATAGCAGCCCCACTTAATAACCCGCCACCGCCTAGTGGAGTAATAATTATATCTAAAACACCAATTTCTTTAATTAATTCATATGCTGCAGTTCCTGCCCCATTAATTATATTATCATTATCAAAAGGGTGAACAAGGATTAAATTGTTTTTCTTAATTAATTCTTCAGTGGCTTGAACTCTAGATTCTAGATTATTATCACAAAATACAACCTTAGCACCATAGCCTTTTGTAGCATCTATTTTAGCTATAGGGGCTCCTTTTGGCATGACTATTGTTACTTGGATTCCTAGTATTGATGCTGCTAGGGCAAGAGCTTGAGCATGATTGCCACTTGAATGCGTAATAACACCACGTTTTCTCTCTTCTTCTGAAAGCAGACTTAATGAATTGTAAGCACCTCTGAATTTAAATGCACCTCCTCTCTGGAAGTTTTCACATTTAAAGTAGACTTCTGCATTTACTATTAAATTTAATGTCCTTGAAGTCATAACAGGCGTTTTATTAGCAACACCATTAATTCTTTGAAATGCGTCTTCTATACCTTGAAATGACATTAAAAATTTGTTTTTTTATTGTTTGGTTATTTAATTAAAATTCTTTTTGAATTAAAAGGATATAGAATATTCAAAAACGTATTGGCGGTTTTTGGCGAAGATCTTTAATTTTACCTTCCAGAATCGGGTCCTCTGTTCGCTTCATCCATTTATATAATTTATCTCTTAATTTCTTTACAACATCTTTATAACTTGGGTCATAAATTGAGTTATGGGTTTCATTAGGATTATTCTTAAGATCATAAAATTCTTCATGAGGTCGAGGTTTATTAATTTGCTTTAACATATATTTCCCTATCTCATTTTGTAACATATCCCCAGCTAATTGATATAGGGTATCTGATTTTTCAAAATTAATTATGAACTTAAATTCTTTAGTTCTAATGCTTCGAATGGGGTCATAATCTACATGGAAGGACTTTTCTGAATATATCTCATCTCTGAATGCATCAGTTTCCCCCTTTAAAAGTGGTAAAAAACTCTTTCCTTCAATATTTTTTGGTAGCTTCGCTCCAATTAAATCCAATAAGGTTGGTAATAAATCAATATTGCTTATCATTTGATTATAAACACCTTTCTTTTGGAAAATATCTGAATCTAACCAAGACATCAATAATAGAGTTTTTAATCCAGGATCATAAAGAGTACATTTTGCCCTAGGATAAGCTTCTCCGTGATCAGTTGTATAAATAAAAAACGTGTTTTCCTTTAAACCAAGATCTTCTAATTGCTTAAGAATATTTCCAATACAAGTATCAACTCCTTCTATTGCTCCATAAAATTGAGATAAATCCTCTCTTACAATTTCATTATCAGGTAAATATGGAGGAATTACAACTCTGTTTGGATCAACAGGATCTCCCCATACTCCGAATGGGCGATGTACTTGAGTAACCCCAATACATACATAGAAAGGATTTTTATCATTTTGATGTGTTTCAAAAAATTTTAGGTAGTCTTTATTCATTTTTTGGCAATTATATAATGGTTCTGATCTCCGTTTACTAATTGTATCATACCCTAAGGTATAAGCATCAATGGCTTCATGCTGAAACCCCAATAAATGAGTAGAATATCCCATTTCTTTTAAATACTTTGGAAGAGTCATGCTACTTTCTGGTAGAGTCCATCCTCTATCTACAAGTCCCATAAGTCCATTTTGATGTGGATATAAAGATGTTTGAATTCCACCTCGACTTGGACTGCATTGAGGAGCAGTGCAAAAATAGTTTGTAAATCGTACTCCATTTTCAGCAAGTTGATCTAGATTTGGAGTATTAAGAGAATTGGGAGTTTGTGGTGTATTATAGCATCCTAGAAATTGTCCTTGGTCATGAGTTATAAATAAAATAATATTCGGTTTTTCCTTCATGAGATTTCCTTAAAACAATCATATTTAAAATTAGATTTTTTTATGGCTTAACAATAATTTTAATAAAATTTCTCCCTTCAGGCTCGAGATATCTTTCAAATGTTTTTTGTATATCCTTTAATTGGATAACTTCAGAAATAAATTCATTAGTATTTATTTGATTTTTAGCAAATAGATCAATTGCTGCCAAGATATCTTCACGATCGTGACTTATACATCCTTTTAAAGTAACTTCCTTACTATTTACCATGAATACACGAAGTGAGATACTTCCTTTATACATCCCTTCTAATAAAATTGTACCACCCTTTTTAATAAGAAAAAGTCCATCTGATATAGTTTGCTCATTTCCTACACAGTCAAATATGAATGCAGGTGGACCAATTTCTCTTAAAAATCTTTTTATCTTAGGTCTTCCGGGAGGAACAGCATATGTTGCTCCTAATTCTAAAGCTTTAACCCTCAAAAATTCATGTGGTTCAACAACAATTATTTGATCTGGATTTTTTTCAATTAGAAGAGTTTTTAAAATTGTTAATCCAACATTTCCTCCACCAAAAATTATAATATTCTGATTACTTTCAATTTTTGATAATTTTAAAGCTCTCATAGCTAATGCAAAAGATTCAACCATAACCGCATCCTTCATTGGAACATTTTCAGGAAGTGGGAATATAAATTTTTTAGGAACTTTTACATATTCAGCAAAACCTCCATCTTGGAATGTTCCTAAAGCTTTCACTTCACCTTCCTCAACACTAAAAGAAACATTAATACAACATACTCTATCCCCTACTTTTACCTCAGAAACATTCTCTCCCAGTTCTACGACTTCTCCTGTTATTTCATGTCCCATAATTAAAGGCATATTGTACGTTTTATATCTGAAATTTGTTATATCACTTCCACAAATTCCACAATATTGTACTCTAACTAATACCTCATCCAGACCAGGAACAGGTGTAGGATAATCTTCCCGATATATTATTTTTTTGATTTCTTCTATAACAGCAGCTCTAATTAAATAATCATCTCTATTTATTTTCTATAGTATCATTTATTTAAGAATAATAATATACTTTTTGTAATTTTAAGAAAAAAATGTAAAAAAAAAGAATTTAAAGCCCTAATAAAGCACTCATGCTTTTTAAAATTGTATCTATTTCATTATCAAATGTCTTCACTTGATCTAAAAAGATATTATTTACTTGAATTAATTGTTTTATTACATATTCAGGTGATTGAATAATTTGCTTTGCAAAGCTTATTGCCTCATTCAATACTTCTCCTTTTTCAACTAGTTTATTAATAATATTCAAACGGTATGCTTCCTCAGCAGTGAGAAAAGTCTCTCGAGTTCCAGTATTTAATGTAATTTCTAAAGCTTTTCCGCGTCCCACGAGAGTCATATAGGGAAAGAATAAAGGACATGCACCAAATCTTATTTCAGGGTGACCAAAAAGAGAGCCTTTTGAAGCAACTCGCAGATGGCATATAACGGTAAGGTCAAAGGCTCCTGCTAAGGCGTATCCATTCACTGCAGCAATTAATAATTTAGGAAATTCAAATATAGTTTGATGAAAAAGATGATTGGAATCGATAAATTGCTGATAATCTCCTTTTCCTTGTACTACTGCTTGGACTTCATCTCTATCAAATCCAGCAGAAAAAAATTCTTCTCCTCCAAAAAAGATTACTGCTTTTACTCTTTTTTCTTCTTTAAGAGTATTTAGGGCATCTATAATTTCTGTTCTCATTGCTTCACTTAAAGCATTCTTCTTTTCAAGGCGATCAAACTTGATTATTGAGATTTTCCCTTTTCTCTCAACATTGATAAATTGATATTCTTTTTCCATATTTTTCAACAATTGAAATATTAATTTTAATTATATAGAAATTAGATTCAATAACTTAAATTTATTATAAGAATCGAGATAGAATCAGAAAGAACTTCGAGAAAATGGTTTCCTAAGAAAAATTAAATAAAATATTAATTAATGGTTTATTTTTTTGAGGAGATCTCCAATTCAGCATTTAACCAGCATAATTCATCATATGTTTTTGATGAATTAGAGATTTCTTCTGCTGTTTTTCTTATATCTTCGGTTTTTGGTATAGGATAAGTTTCTTCTAAAATTTTTTCAGCTAAACTCCAACATAAATCCTCATAGGAAGGATTTTTTAAAGATAAATAATATGCTGCTTCTCTTATTTGGGCTTGAATGTCAGTTTCTCCAGGTACTTTTGATTCAGCTACTGGAACTGGAGTTCTATATGTTTGAATTTGCCCTAACCATTTCTTTATTCTTATTTCTGGATCCTCTTTAATTTCTTGCATAACCATAATATTATCCTAATCTATTTTATACTTATAAATTTTAACGCAAAAATAATTATTTTTTATAATTCAAATTAATAATTACTTAATTAGTGGACCATGATTACAGAGAGGATATGGGATAAAATACTTATAATTAATGAAAAGCTAAAGGTATTAATGTTTGAGTGGTCCTAATTCTTTAATTTGATTAGTAAATTCTGTTATTACTTCTGCAAACCTCTTACCTTCAGAAGCGCTCACCCATTCTAAGCGAACTCGTTTAGGATCTACACCTAACTGCGTGATTAAAATTTTATGTAACCTTTCAAATCGTTCTTGGGTATATTCATTTCCGGAAATATAATGACAATCTCCTATATGACATCCACTTACAAGAACTCCATCAGCGCCATTCTTGAGAGCCTTTAATACAAATGAAGGATCTACCCGCCCAGAACACATTACCCTTATTATTCTGATATTTGGAGGATATTGAAATCTTGATACTCCAGCTAAATCTGCTCCTGCATAGCTACACCAATTACAGCAAAAAACTAAAATATTTGGTTCAAATCCTTCTCGCTTCACTTTTTTTTCTGTTTTTGACATAGTTTTCACCTAGAATTAATTCTTAACTTCCTCCTTTTCTAATAAATAAGAATCAATCATTGTAGAGATCTGGTCAAAATCGTAATGTTTTACCATTATAGCTCCTACAGGACAAGTTGCAGCACACGTTCCACAACCCTTACATACAGCAGCGTTGATATTAGATTTTTTCACTTTAATAGTTATATCCTCAAATTCCTTGGCGATCTCAATGAGTTCTATTGCTTTATAAGGACACACATCTTCACATTTACCACATCCAATACATTTTTCTTCTGAAACCTCCGCTACTAATCCTGATGTGGTAATTTTATCCGCGCTTAGGAATCTACTTGCTCTACCAGCAGCTCCATTAGCTTGAGAGATTGAATCTTGAATATTTTTCGGCCATTGGGCACATCCACATAAGAAAATTCCATCTGTAGCAAAATCTAAAGGTCTTAATTTGACATGGGCTTCTAAAAAGAATCCATTCTTATCTAAAGGAACTTTAAGCATCATTGCTAATTCTTTTAAATTATCTGCTGGAATCATAGGTGTTGCAAGTACAATCAAATCTGTTTCATATTCAATATTATCCTTTAAATTGGTATCTAAAACGTTTATTTGATATTTTTCAGTACTGCCTTTTTTCTTTTTAACTTCCGGTAAACTATCTAAGTCATATCTTAGAAAAATAGCATCCTTTCTGCGTTCACGATAATATTCTTCGAACTCTTTTTTCGCCATTTGTAAATCTCTGTAAATCATGACAATCTCTAATTCAGGCTTCAATTCTTTTAAAATTCGAACATTCTTTACTGAATTAGCACAACATATATTAGAACAATAAGTAATTCCTTCATTTTGTCTAGCATTTACACATAGAATAAATGTTATTCGATTAATTTGATCTAACCATGATATATCTTTATTTTGTAATTTCTGTTCTAACTCTAATTGAGTTATTACATTTTTATTTTTACCATTATATCCAAAAAGACCTTTTGGTTTATACTCTTGACCTCCAGTAGCAACTATTATCGTTCCAACTTTTATTTCATGGTTCTTATTATCAGAATCGTTTAATACTACATCATAATTACCAACATATCCTTTAATATTCTTAATACTACCATTTAAGAATACTTGAATATTATTATTCTTCTCTATCTTTTCTTTAGTTTCATTTAATAGTTCTAAAGCGTTTTTATGAACGGGATATAATACATTTAGAAATCTTAAATTTCCACCCAATTCATTCTCTTTTTCTAGAAGATAAGTTTTGAATCCTTGATTAGCTGTGTTTAACGCTGCGGTCATACCTGAGATACCACCACCAATAATTAATGCTGTATGAGTGATATCTATCTTATCTTCTTTCTGAGGTTTTAATAATTTTGATTTTGCAACATGCATTCTTATTAAATCGATAGCCTTGTTAGTTGCAGCATCTTTTTCTGTCATATGAACCCATGAACATTGATCACGTATATTAACAAGTTCAAAAAGATATTTATTTAACCCCGCTTCCTGACATGTTTCTTGAAATAAGGATTCATGCGTTCTAGGGGTACAGGAAGCAACAATAAATCTGTTTAAATTATATTCAGCAATTAATTCTTTGATTCTAATTTGAGAATCAGATGAACATGAGTATAAATTTGCTTCACATACTACTACGTTTGGAAGATTTTTAACATATTCCATAACTCTTGGGATATCTACATAATTACCAATATTTATTCCACAATGACAAACCATTACTCCTATTCTTGGTTCATCAGTAAGTTTAACTTCCTTCTCGGGTATTTCAAATATTTTCTCTTTAATTTGGGTGTATTTAGCAGAATTTAATAATTCAGCAATTTGTGCTGCTACACCACTAGAATCCGCTACAGTTTCCGGAATATCCATTGGTCCTTGACAGAATCCACAGAGAAAAACACCATTTCTAGTAGATTTTAATTTGTCAAAATATGAATTTTCTTGGAAAAAATTGTATTTATCTAATTCAATACCTAATGCATTACCCAATTCTTTAACTCCTTTGGATGGTAACAATGGAGATGCTAAAACTATTAAATTAGCTCGAAAATCTTTAAATTCTCCTGTCTTTAGATCTTCATAATATATGATTAAATCCTTTGTATCAGGATCCTCTTTAATGGTACTTATTTTTGATTGAAAATATTTCACACCATATTCTTCTTGAGCTCTTTGTGTAAATTCATAAAAATTTTTTCCATATGCCCGAATATCATGCCGAAATACATAACACTCCGAATTTTCAGAATGTTCTTGGGTAATGATGGCTTGTTTGGCTGTATAAGTACAACAAACGCTAGAACAGAAAGGTACATTTTCGTGAAGATCTCTTGAACCAGCACATTGAACAAAAGCGATAACTTCTGGTTCTTGTTCATCACTTAATCTCACAACATGTCCACCAAATGGTCCAGAGGCACATAATATCCTTTCATACTCTAGAGCACTCACAACATTTTCGAATCTATATCCCCATCTTGAAGATAATTGATCAGCAGGCATTTCAAAACCTGTTGCTACAACTACTGCTCCAACTTTAATTTCAAATTCTTCTGATTTTTGCTCAAAATCGATTGCATCAGCAGGACAAGCTTTCTTACATACTTGGCATATTCCCTTCGTTAAGTATAGACACATTTCTGAATCAATTAAATAAATAGGAGGCACTGCTTGAGGAAAAGGAATATACACTGATTTTCTTCTGCCAATATTCATTTCAAAAGGATTAGGAGCCATGATTTTAGGGCATTTATTAGAACATTCACCACATCCCTTGCATTTGGATTCATCAATATATCGAGGTTTCTTCAAAATCTTTGCTGTAAAATTACCAGGTTCCCCATCAACATGAAGAACTTCGTGATATGTCATTAATTCAATATTAGGATTACGATACACCTCAACCATTTTTGGGGCTAATATGCATAAAGAACAATCTAAGGTCGGAAAAGTTTTATCCAATTGAGCCATTCTACCCCCAATTGAAGGTGATTTTTCTACTAAATAAACTTTAAAGCCTAATTCTGTAAGATCTAAAGAAATTTGAATTCCTGCGATGCCTCCACCAATTACTAACACTGAGCCCTCCATTATTTATCTTCTTTCTCCTTTTGATTAGAATCAACAATATTAATTAAATTCACTAAGAATTCAGAAAAATCTACTATTTCTATTGAAGATATATCCTCATAATCTTCCTGTAAACATGATAAATGCATTTTACATTTTGGGCATGAAGTAACCATTATGTCTCCAGCATCTTTTGCTTCTAAAAGTCTTTTATAACGCAAAGCTTTTGAACGGTCATTACAATTCATCCAAGAACTCACTCCGCAGCATAAAGCATCAGTTTTATTATGTGTCATTTCTCTAAATTCATATCCTAATTTTTTTAAATGATAAAAGATTTCGCGTACATTTTCAATTATATTGCTATCTTTAGGTAAAAAGCGACTTAAGCGACATGGATCATGATAAGTAAATGGGGTAGGTTCATCTTTTTGAGAGGGATTCTTAAATTCAATCTTATTTGCTTTCCAATTTTCATAAATATATTCAATTAAATGTTTAACTACAAATTTTTCATTAAAATCTTCAAATAAATTTGGATAATCTACTTTAAATGTTCTATAACATTCTGCACAGGCAGTAATAATTGTTTTAACTCCCGTTTCTTCAATTCTTTTGATATTTCTCTTCCCCAACTTGATAAATTCTTTAAGTTTCCCTTGACCCCAATATAGGTCATGTCCACAACAAATTTCATCTTGAAGAACTACAATAGGTTCTTTTTCTATTTGACATAATATTTTTAATGTGCTTTCTGCTATAGAATCTGAGTTTTCAAATTCAAAATTAAAATATGGTAAACACCCTACATAATACATAATATTTCCTTGTTTTGAGATTTTACATCCCTTAGGAACCCATTCAAGAGATCTCTTTGGACTTATATGAGATTCACTCATTATTTCCGATATAGTAGTATATACACCTTTATGAGCAATTAAATCATCTGGATTTTGTTTATATGATTCTCGCATTTTATATTTTGCCATTCTTACAATATCCGCGAAATTTATTCCCTCAGGACAGTTTTGCAAACAAGCATTACAAGTTAAACAATCCCATAAAACACCACTCTCAATGATTTTATCTTCAAAACCCTCAAGTATCATTTGAATTATTCTACTTGGTTCAAATGTTTGAACTTTACTAAGTTGACAAACACCACTACAACGTACACATTGATAACATCTATATAATAGTTTTCTTATATCTGGTTCATAAATTTTTTCAAGATAAGAATCGATATTATTTTTAAGCTCTTTTGAATCATCTACTTTCGAAGTTTCGGTAATAGTATTCACTTTAATTGATTAATGTAACTTTTAATAATTTGAACGATTAATGATAAGGAAAAAAAAGGAAATAATTTATTTTTTCTGATTAGGTTTCATAACTCGATTGTCAAATGAGAAATTGCTTAACTGATAACTCTAGATTCTTCTTAATTTGAGTTTACGTTGCTAAAGTCCTAATCATTGCATTGATTTGTTCAAAATCATAGTGTTTTATAGAAATTGCTCCAACTTGACAATTAACTGCACATGTCCCACAACCTTTACATAATCCTGAATTTACAGTAGATTTTTTTATTGGTAGACTTACTTCTTCATATTCTTTAAGAACATTAATAATTTCTATTGCATTATAGGAACATACTTCTTCGCATGTTCCACATCCGATACATAGTTCTTGATCTACTTCTGCTATTAATCCGGATGTAGTAATTTCCTCTGCGCTTAAAAATCTACAAGCTCTTCCCGCTGCACCATTTGCCTGTGATATTGAATCTTGTATATTTTTTGGCCAATGGGCACATCCACACAAGAAAATCCCATCAGTTGCAAAATCTAAAGGTCTTAATTTAACATGAGCTTCTAAAAAAAATCCATTACTGTCTAGAGGCACCTTAAGCATACTTGCTAAATTATCTAAATTATCAGGGGGAACCATTGGAGTTGATAATACTATTAAATCTGTATTAAATTTGATATTATCTTGCAAATTAGTGTCGAAAACTTTAATTTCAAACTTACTTGCTCCTTCATTAATCTCTTTGATTATAGGAGGATTACTTAAATCATATCTCAAAAAAATAGCATCTTTTCTTCGCTCACGATAATATCTTTCAAATTCTTTCTTTGCCATTTGAAGATCTCTATAAAGAACTATTAATTTGAGGTCCTGCTTTATTTCCTTTAGGATATTTATATTTTTAATAGCACTTTCACAACAAATATTTGAGCAATAGGTTATCCCTTTTTCTTGTCTTGCATTGACACATAATAGAGTAGTTATGTGATTAAGTTTGCCTAACCATGATTGATCTTCATCCTTTAATTTCTGTTCTAGCTGTAATTGTGTAATTACATTATGGTTCGTATAAGTATAATCAAAAAATTCATTGGGTTTCAATTCTTGTCCTCCAGTGGCAACAATAATTGTCCCTATTTTTAACTCATGAACTTTATTATCTGAATCACTAAGAGATACATTATAATTTCCAATATATCCATTAATGTCTTTCAAATTAGAATCCAAAAAAACTTGAATATTCTTATTTTTATTCACTTTTTCAATGGTTTCGTTTAATAAAATTGATGCGTCTTCTTGAGTGGGATAAAGCATATTTAAATATTTTAAATTTCCACCTAAATATTCGTCTTTTTCGATAAGATAAATTTTAAATCCTTGATTCGCGATACTTAATGCAGCAGTCATTCCCGATATGCCTCCACCGATTACTAATGCTGTCTGAGTAATCTTTAATTTGACTTCTTCTTGAGCTTTTAATAATCTTGATTTAGCAACTCCCATTCTAATTAAATCAATTGCTTTTTCTGTGGCAAGATCCTTCTCTGTCATATGAACCCATGAACATTGATCCCTGATATTCACCATTTCAAATAAGTATTTATTTAATCCCGCTTCTTGACACGTTTCTTGGAATAATTGTTCGTGTGTTCTCGGTGTACAAGAAGCTACTATAAATCTATTTAAATTATATTCCCCTATTACTTCTTTAATTCGTTCTTGAGAATCTGAACTGCAAGAATACAAGTTATCTTCGCAAAAAACAACATTTGGCAACGTCTTAATCTGTTCTATAACTTGAGGAATATCAATATATTTTCCAATATTAATACCGC
>Ga0209635_10004192_pt1 | contig 11308 bp, 3 predicted proteins | sample DeeMarSWOR230_32_FD_187463 | JGI IMG/M metagenome (GOLD analysis project Ga0209635, IMG submission 187463) | Marine sediment microbial communities from White Oak River estuary, North Carolina - WOR-2-30_32 (SPAdes) (version 2) | ecosystem: Environmental > Aquatic > Marine > Intertidal zone >...
TAAACATCACGAGTACACAAGCCACTTTCCCGCCGGCGTGGTTACCGATTACCCTTGAACCGATCCCGGAGGATGAGCCGCAGGAGAACATTTTGGACCTTCATGATTATGTAACGGACCCTGACGACGAGAAGGGTAATCTGAGCTTTAGTATATATTCGTTGAGCAAGAGCGGTTATTTGGATGTGGTGATAGGCGATACCGGCACCCTCAGCATCTACCCGCGGCATGATTTCGATAGCACAGCGCATTTGACATTATCGGTGACCGATGACGAGCATAACGAGGACCTGACCACTGTAGAGATACGAATGATACCGCTGAACGACCTTCCGCAGGTTGAGATAGTGTCGCCGTCGAACGGCAGCTATGTCTCAGGCGAGATAGAGATAATAGGCTCAGCATACGACGCAGAGAATGAGTTGGCGAAGGTAGAGATTCGAGTAGGTGACGATGGCTCGTGGGTGCCTGTGGATGGCTTGAGCTACTGGACACATGAATTGGATGTTGATAGTTATGTAAGCACGCACCCTAATATCAAGTATCTATTGGTAAAGGCGCGTGCCGAGGATTCCACGGGTAACAAATCATTTGAGGACAAGGTATATTTGAACATCTGGCGAGCGAAGGTGGATAGTGATAATGACGGAGTTGCGGACCATATAGACCGTTTCAAGTATAATCCGAACGAGTGGGAGGACAGTGATGACGACGGAATCGGGGATAATACAGATAAGTTTAAGCTAGACCCTACGCAGTGGAACGACACGGACGGCGATGGTTACGGAGATAACCCGTATGGTAACTCGTGGGACCGCTTCCCATACGACCCGACGCAATGGGAGGATATAGACGGTGACGGTCATGGTGATAACCCGCGAGGAAACGCAGGTGATTATTACCATAACGATCCTGAGCGCTGGGCAGAGGAGAAAGATGAAGCGGGAGAGGTGAGCTCAGAAGAAGAAGACATTTATCTGTTGACAGTACTGGGGTTAATTGTAGTAATAATTTTGATAATACTAGTTTTCACTAATTTCATTTTTAAAAATATAAAAATTAAAAAAAATAAAGAGAAAGAAACAAAATAATTTGAGTTAAAGTATTAATAAAAAACATAAAATCTTATTACGAACGACGAATAATTACTGGTAAAATGAAAGCATTTATTAAAACAGAGTGGTATAATGAAAAAACTATTAACGATCCTAATTATTTCACTTTTCTTATTTAATACTATCTTTATACTGAGCACACTTCACCTGGGGAAGAGTAAGTTTCTTGAGGGATTGGGTAACCCAAATAATAATAAAGATAGGATAATAACTTTAAATGGCACAGGTGAGCAATTTTTTGATGGGACAACATACTTTGATGTCCCATTAGGTCACGGCTCGTTTCTGGATGCAGAGTTCAATGTTACGGTAATGGAATTTAATAACTCGTTTCCCTTAAATCCAAAGATCAACGTGGGGATGGATACCGATATTGAATGGGAATTTACTGGCACTGGTGTCGGTTGGATGGGATATCAGAAATATCTCACCGATGAAAGCACGAAACGTACGATGTCATTTACAAGTCCTTCGGGCGGCTCAGATTCGGGATCCATTATCAAACTTCCTAAAAGTGCTCATGTAAAAAGTGCAAACATCTCAATGAAAGGCCGATTCAGTCAACCTCAATTCACTAAATATGAATTTACTACTAACCGAACTTTAGATGGTCCTAAATTCATTAAAATGGGCGATATAACTGGCAATGGTTGGCTAGACGCTGTGGTTATTTCGGAGGCCATGAACAAGGTATTTTGGTTTGAAAATAATGGTACACCCAAAGAAATGAATTGGAAACAACATAATATAACGGACTCGCTCAACAAGGCTTGGGCATTGGATGTTGGGGATATCGATGGCGATAATGATTTGGATGTAGTGGCTACAAGTAACGATAAAGATAATAATTTTGGTATTTATTGGTATGAAAATGTAAATACAACAAATAATAGTAAACCAGGTAATGGTAGTTTTTGGTCATCACATAGGATCGATTCAGGTAGTAACTACATTTTTTACCCTGAATCCATAAAAATCGGTGATATTGATAATGATGGTGATAATGATACGGTAGTAGGTTCTAACGACGCAACTAATGGTGGGATCTATTGGTTTGAGAATGAATTAGGCAATGGAACATCATGGAATAATTATACTATTTATCATGAACAATCGATGAACAATATGGTTACAGACATTGATGCGAAAAATATAAATCACACGGCACCCAGTCGTGTAGATGTGGCCGCTGCGTTATATGGTCAATCTGATCTTGTATGGTTCGCGAATGATGGAGATCCTACTAACACTGTTGGCAATTGGCGACGATATAATATAGACACTAATACTTGGGACCCACCATATTTAGTAGCTATTGGGGACTTAGACAACGATGGAAAAAATGATGTTGTTTGTGCTGAAAATGGTCCATGGGGTGCTGATATTAACTGGTATAAAGCACCAACCAATATTGCCGGCTCATGGATTGGCTCAAATTATATATCTTGGATGCAAAGAATAAGTGATTTAGAAATCGGTAGGATAAATTCTGATTCATACCGCGATGTTGTTGCGACTTCGGCTTATTATGGATATTTATATTGGTATAGAAACCCATCTGGCAGCACTACCAGTTGGTGGAGTAATTGGCGAATAGAATACAATCTTAAAGGCTCAACGGGTATTGGATTGGCAAACATTGATAAAGATGCTAATGGAATAGATATTGCAATTGCTGCATATGAGAGTGCAGAGGTTCGTTGGTATTGGAACCCCGGCGGAACTTCTCCATATAATTGGGATATTTATGTAATTAAGGAGAATAATCTGAACGGTCCACAAGGGATATTCTCAGCGGATATAGACCATGATGGTCGGAATGATACAGTAATTTTAGGTAACCGTGGCGGGGATATTGTTTGGCTAGAAGCACCGAAGGACCCCACAAATTCCACTATGTGGAGTACACATATAATAGAAGATTATTTAAGCGATGTCTGGGAGGTTTTTGTAGGGGACATAAATGGTGATGGTTGGGAGGATGTGGCTGTTACCGCTAAAACCTCGGATAAGGTAGTTTGGTACGAGGCACCAGAAAATCCGGGAACAGTATTTTCCCATTGGAATCAAACAGTGGTTGACTCTAATCTTGACGATGCTTGGGGAATACAAATAGCTGATATTAATAATGATAATTTTAACGATATTGTAGCCTCGGGCAATCGTGGAGATGATTTGGTTTGGTATTACAATAATGATGGTAGCGGTACCACCTGGGATAAATTATTCATAGATAATAATGTCAATGACCCGACTGGATTATGGGTTGAAGATATGGATAATGATAATGACTTAGATGTAGTGGTCGGCTCAAATTCATGGTCAGGTACATGTGTAAGGTGGTATGAAGCACCACCAAACCCAATTGGCGGCTCCTGGATTCAGCATGATATTGATAAAAAAATAAGATATGTAAATGATGTCCATGTGGCTGATATAGATCATGATGGAAATCCGGATGTAGTGGCAGCACCCAATTATGAACGATATCTTCGCTGGTATGAAGCACCTGATGACCCAAGTGGTACCTGGACTTCCCATGACATTTGGTCACATCAATGGAATTATTTATATGGGTTTAGTTTATGGGTAGATGATATTGGTGATGACGGATACGAAGATGTGGTGGTGACTAGAAATTACCAATGGAGCCAATACTACGATTTTTGGTGGTTTGAGGCACCTGATGAACCACAACTGGATAAACCGTGGACATTATATACAATAGACTGGTCACCACAAGAACCACGCGGTGCCACTATTGCGGATATTAATAATGATAATATCCAAGATTTGCTGACCACGGATTATGATAACAATTATGTTAATTGGTATGCTGTTGATATCGCCTATCCAGAGAATGTTACTCTTAGTATTGGTTCTTCTGAGGTATTTAAGGTAGATAATATTCTTGATCTTAATCTTAAGCACTCACCAGATTTTGCCCCAGCCGTTAATTCATATTTAGCGGCAAATCAAGATACCACGACTGTTGATGATTATGGTAACGAGTTTATTGATCTTCGAATTACAACCGCTACTGAGACCCAAGGTAGGGTTACACTGGATGACATTGATATTATTTATGATTATACTGCAACGGTACGGACAAGTCCGAAGGGCGAGCTTTCTTGGGAGATTACTGATTTAATCCCAAAGGGAACAAATGGTACTTATAGAATATTCATAGGTTTTTCATCGGAGGACCCGTGTAAGATCAAATTCTCAAATTTATCCCTTGAATATAACGCAGCCCCTAACACATTCACCATCCCGGATGGTAACCTGGAAGAGGACAATACTAATGAGCATTTATATGATCTCAGGGTGTATTTCATAGATGATTATCAGACCCCCGACCAGCTATATTATCAAATAGAAGACTGGACAAACAAAGAATATGTGGACATACGCATCAAAGATCGATATTACTTAAGCGTGAACTGCACTAAAAATCCACACACCAATTGGTTTGGCATCACAGAGGTGATGGTAAGTGCAAAAGATATTGAGAGTATAGAAACTAAATCTAATAAATTTATAATTAATGTCACACCAGTGAATGACTTGCCATATACTTATGCAAAACTTCCAGACCTTAAAATATTAATTAATAAAACGAATACTCAGATAGATTTAGACCGTGTCAAGAGTCCATTCTTCAAAGATATTGATAGCGAGAAATTATATTATGCCTTTAAAGTTGACGACGAATTTGGGAAGAATATCCGTATTAACCAATCCACTGAAAATATCCTGGAGATTACAGCCCTGGTAGGTCCATGTAAGGATATTGAAGTCACGGTATACTGTGATGATAAACCGATTTCCAAATCAGAATTGGATAAAATTTCGGTATTTCAAAAATTCTATGTAGAAGTTGTTGAGTTCATTAATGAGACCGAACTTAAAACACCACGCTGGAAAAATATTGAAGATTGCATAATAGTCGAGGGAAATCCTGCATTGGACAATTGGAAATATTTGCCTGATTACGTTAATGATTATGATGATGACCCAAAGTCACTGGAATATTCTATCATTTCAATATCAAACACTTCGTACCTTGAGATAGTTATTGATTATGAGAATTTTATCGATATTAACCCAAACCCAGATTTTGATGGCATTAGTGAAGTAATTCTTCAAGCAACGGATGATGATGGTAACTTTGGCTTAGGTAAATTCTACATTAAAATGCTCCCGATAAATGACCCACCAACCGTGGAGATTCTCCTACCAACGGATGAATCAGTGATCACTGGTAATTTACTCATTACTGGTACTGCAGATGATGTTGAGGATTCAGTGGTTAGTGTGGAATTAAAGATTGGGCCAAATACTCCAAGTAACCCATGGATTGATGTGACAGGTGTTGAAAGTTATTGGTCGTATGTATTGGACACGTCGGAGTATACCGAACGCACCGAAGTTTTACTAACTGCTCGTGCATTTGATGGTAAAAAGTATTCTGAAAATGTCTCAATCAACATTATAATTGATAATACTTTGAAGGATAGTGACAAAGATGGATACCCCGATGCTGAGGACATGTTCCCATTAGATCCGGATGAATGGCTGGACTCTGATCTTGATGGTTTTGGCGATAATGAGGATGCCTTTAATAACGATCCATCACAATGGTCAGATGAGGATGGTGATGGCTTTGGTGATAATCCTAAAGGAAAGGGTTATGACAAGTTTCCATTAGACCCCACACAGTATAAAGATAGTGATGGTGATGGGTATGGTGATAATATAAATGGTAATAACCCGGATCATTATCCAGACGACCCGAAACGACATTTGGAGGGTGAAGATACTACTGAAGATTTATTCGCGCGATTAGGCCCATTGCTTCCAGTTTGGGTGTTTGTATTCTTGTTAATTATTATTAATGTTTATATAATAACATTTCTGTTTATGGCACGCACAGGAAGACTAGCTAAACGCCGTGCGGTAAGACTTGAAAAACTTGAGCGTAAGAAGGCAGTAAAAGAGGAGAAAAAGCGGCGTTCCGCCGAAAAGAAGGGCGAGAAGGTAGAAAGTGAAGGTGCAAAGGAGATAGAAGATAAGATAAAACAAAAGTTATCGAAGTCTCAATCAAGGCCAATAGTAATTTATCCTGGTCCTGGCGGTGTAGGGAGTCCTGGGGCATTGGGTATGTCGCCAATACTTGGCTCGACCAGCTCACCACCAATACCTGGGTATTTAGTACCCGTTCCAAAAGCACCAAAACCTGAAATAACAGAAAAATCAGATAAAAAAGTAAAAAAGAATAAAAAAAGTAAAAAAGATGAAAAGACTGGAGATAAAAAAACACCATCGCCCACACCAACTACACCATTCTACCCGTTACCACCGGCTCAACAACGACCATACACCGGGCAAAAACCCATGCTGCCACCACCAAAAAGAAGATAATCCTACCATTACCAACCAAATATAGGGGGGAGAGATTTGACTGAGATTAGTAAAGTAAAGAAATGGACTAAATATTTAGTGCTTGATATCGAGGTAATACCTGAAAAATTCGACCAGGAACAGATAAATGAGTATTTGATGGATAAGAATTTTCCTAGAAAAATGCATCCGTTATTCTCAAGAATCCTAATGATCGGTCTAAAACTTATGAATGGGAAAATCGAATTAATTTATCCGAAAGATGAAAAAGAGCTATTGACCAAATTCTGGAATAGAATTAATGAGCTAAAGCCCGAGTTGATTGTTACATTCAATGGGTATAATTTTGACATACCGTTCATTCAGATTAGATCACAAATTAATGCCGTGAAACCTACCATGGATATCAATCTTAATAAATGGAAGAGTGATAGTTCTAATCATTATGACTGCATGCAGGTATTATCTGCTAATCAGACTTTTTTAAATGTAGCTTTAGAGATATCTTGTCAAGTATTTGGTATCAAAGTACCCGAGCAGCGCATCACTGGTGAGTCTGTGCCAAAATTATATATTGCAGGTGAGCTTGATACCATAAAAGAACATTGTACACAGGATATCGAAATGACCGAAGGGTTGTATTTGCGGTTGAGGTAATGAAAAAATTATATTTGAAAAAAACTCAATTAACTTATTACCTCTGTCTGAATAGCGAGATCTTCAGCGGCACCATATGTTAGACCCCCGCTTAAAATAGTATATCTACTTGGTCTAATATTATGCGCGATAGTTAATGCCTCAATTATAAGATCATCTTCAATCTTTAATCCCTTGGCAGTGACAGGTACCTTAATTTTTATTAGAGCATCGCGTATCTCTTCCCAATTTCCACCATGTAAGTACATTATCATAATGGTACCCACGGCCACCTGCTCGCCATGTAATGCAGGTTTTGGTACTAACCGGTCCAAAGCATGTGAGAACATATGCTCGCTACCACTTGCTGATCTTGATGAACCCGCTATACTCATTGCCACACCTGAGGACACCAGTGCCTTTGCCACAAGCCAAGCGGAATCTTCGAGGCGCGGCTTAATCGTATCTGCATTCTCTAAAATCATCTTCGCTGTAAGTTCGGATAGCATGGCGGCTGAGCTGCTGAAATATTCATTATGCAATTTCTTCGCCAAAACCCAGTCTTTAACAGCCGTTAGATTAGAAATTATGTCTCCACATCCTGCTGCAAGTAATTTATATGGTGATTCTGCAATGATCTTTGTATCCGCAATTACAGCGAAAGGTGAATGTGTATTGAATGATTTTCTATTATTATTCTCGCGTATCGACGCCTGGGATGATACTATGCCATCATGTGATGCCGCTGTGGGTACGCTAATAAATGGTCTTTTAGTTTCAAATGATGCTAATTTTGCAATATCTATTGGTCTTCCACCACCAACACCTAGAACGAATTGGGGCTTAACTTCAAAAATTACATTCTTTACAATTTCCAAATTCTCCATGTCAGATTCTGCAATCACTACTTGTTTGGCATCGAACTTCTCCGATGCTAAAACCTTTTCCACACGATTACCAGCTATTCGTTTCGTGGTTTTATCAACTACTATAACTGCCGAGCCTTTAAACCCCAGCGATTTGCAAATCTCACCGGTATTTTCCAAAACGCCATGGCCAATGGTCACATGACGCGGTAACTCCATAGATTTGGATTTTTCCCCGTTGTGCTTACGGGAATTGGTGCTAGTGCTTTTTTTATTTTCCCCCGAAAACTTCATGCGGGATTTTACAACATTCTTTTCAGTGGTTTTTACCAATCTGTGACCTCTATATATTTTTAAATGGAATTAACCAACAATTTTAAACTAATTAATAAATTAAGAAAGATTAGCATTAGTGAAATAAGTGAGGTATGATGAATTTTCTTGGATAAAAAAATTACTATAAAAAGCTATCTATTGTTAATTAAAAAATACTTATAATTCTATTAAAAATACTCATGGACCAATTTTCTTCTCGTATTAGAAATTATACAATATTTATTCGTTGATGGTATTTGATAAGTGTATATTTTACTATTTTCTGGGGGATTACGATTATTATAAAAAATTGCGTAAATCTTCATCATTTTTGCGAAGTAATTTTTTAATTATATAGTAATAATCCATTAAACATTAATAATACTTTATATATTCATTTATTCATTAAATTAAGACTTATTGAAATTTCTAAAATCCATATTAAATATCAATAATCTAAGTCATACCTAATCATTCAAACTTAGAAAATATAACTTATGGCTCAGGATATTGATGGTGCATATTATTAATTACAGAGGTATTCTCATGGGATTTCGGGGGGTTTATATAGGATTTATTATAATGCTGATATTGACGGGGATATTATTAAATATATTTATCACTCATCCTCATCCGGAACCAAAGGACCCAGAAGTTCAAAATAGTACTGGGGACTTAACAACTTCAGGATTTATAAACCACAACTCTGATTTACCCCAGCATACACGCGGTCTATCCCGGGCTTGGACACCTGATTCACCGTTGGAAGGTATCGATGCCAGCAGTTTAACCATGGATCAATTACGGCCAGATATCGCTTCAGACAATAATAAAACGATTTATTGTGCCTGGCAGGACATACGCTCAGGTGATTGGGATATATATTTTACTAAAAGTACAAATTTTGGTATTGATTGGGATACGAATATTCTAATCACAAATTCATCAACCTCTGGTGGCCATCAACAATATCCAGCTATTGCAGTGGCTAAGAGTGAACCGGTTATATACACTGTGTGGCAGGATATGCGGCATGATGAAGGGGACATCTATTTTTCATACTCCATTAATAATGGTGGCAGTTGGGTAAATGAAATTAAGGTTAACACAAATAGCAAATTCAACACATACCAGTGGTATCCTGCGATTGCTTGCGATAATAGTGGAAGTATATTTGTGGCTTGGGCAGATTATGATAAAGACGAGTCAAAACCTAATTCGAAGTATCATTGGAACATTCTACTGAGCAAATCAACCAATAAAGGTGTCACATGGTCCACACCGATAATGGTGAATGATGGCATATATATTACAGGCGAAACTAACCAATCTAAACCGGCAATAACCGTGGATAGTAATGGAGTGATATATGTTGCCTGGGAAGACCACCGAAATGTGGATAAACAGATATATTTAAGCAAGTCAACAGACGGGGGCAAATCATTTTCAATGGACATGCAGGTTAGTAGTTCACAACCAGGAACTAATGCAAAAAATCCAGATTTAACAGTTGATGAAAATAATAATTTATTTGTAGCCTGGGAGGAAGATTACTTTAGTAAATTTAACGTTTATTTCAGTAAATCTTTGGACTTCGGCATTACCTTTTCCACACCGGTTCGCATAAATTCAGAGCTAAATAAATGTGCGCCAGATTCAAATCCTACGATTGAAGTTGATGGTAAGGGGAATGTATTTGTAATGTGGTCAGACCAACGCAATAATAATCATATTTATCTTGGATATTCATCAAATAATGGTGATACTTTTTTAGTTAACGAGCCGGTGGATGATGCGGATAACACAACCGCAACAAATATTAGTATCACAACTGAAGAAGAACTGGACCGTGGTCAGCAGGTATCCACACAATTGAAAGATAAGATATATGTATTTTGGATTGATTATCGAAATGATCCTAACCCGGATAACCAAATCTCAGAAAATGCGGATATATATTTCTCATGGAACATAACTCCAGCTAATAGAGATCCTAAAAGAATTAATTTTGATGGGGCAAAAACTATACGCGGTTGGGGACATCTTAATTTGACATGGCCATTTTCCGATGATTTAGATTTCACAAAGTATAAAATATATAAAAGTGCAGTTAAGAATTTCGTTCCTGAGCAAGGATATTTAAACGCCACGATTTATAATCGTTTCCAAAACTATGTAAACATTACCGGCTTATCACCAGAAACAACGTTTTATTTCCGGTTGTTAGTAGAGGATCTTGGGGGTTTAACTAATATTTCTGAAGAATTAGCAGTTACTACAAAATCAAATATCCCGCCATTATTGGGTATATTAGAGCCTAATGGCGAAAATGACTTAGCGGATTACTCTTATGAGATTGAATGGTGGGATTCCGACCCGGATGATAATGCAACGATAGAATTATACTATGATACCAACCTGAACCCCCTCGATAGTAGGACTTTAATTAATATTGTGCCGCAGGGTGAAGATAGTCGCGCAGATTTTTATCTTTGGGATATTCAAACAATACCAAATGGATCTTACTATATTTGTGCACTTATATCAGATCCAATCAATATTGGACAATACCCCGTATATAGTCCAGGTAAAGTTACAATCTTCCATGGTAATTTGGACCCCTTAATAATCTTGTTTAAAAAACCAGTGAACATTACTGATGTGGAGCTAACGGAATCTGTAACGGTTAGGTTCAATAAAGATATTGACAATACCACTGTACATCAAGAGAGTTTTTATATTTTGGATTCAAAGGACAACAAAGTGGATGGGGCGTATTATTATAATTCATCCTCCTATCGACTCGAGTTCAGCCCTATTATACGCTGGAACGGCTCGGAGAAATATTCCGTTTATATAACAACTTCCATCTGGGATTCAAGTGGGCTATTTAGACTAAGTCAAGAGTATTCCTGGTGGTTTGAGACAGAGGAATATATTGTTCCTTATGGTACAATTTCCGGCGAGGTAATT
>Ga0209635_10004193_pt1 | contig 11307 bp, 10 predicted proteins | sample DeeMarSWOR230_32_FD_187463 | JGI IMG/M metagenome (GOLD analysis project Ga0209635, IMG submission 187463) | Marine sediment microbial communities from White Oak River estuary, North Carolina - WOR-2-30_32 (SPAdes) (version 2) | ecosystem: Environmental > Aquatic > Marine > Intertidal zone >...
GCGGCGAAATGAACGGGTCCAATATACGATGGCACGTAACGATAGGCCAAAGTAGTTGATATCTTGCCAGGATCAATACTCTTCAAGCTTTAAGGATATGATCTGCATATCAAAACCTACACTCTTATCCCAGCAAAGCATCCAGGAAATTCTCCCAGGGAGGGATTCTTTATGCGGCCGAGACTGTTTAGTTCTTCTATGAGGCCGCCTGTTGTCAAGCTCCTTTTTTCGCTTAGGACTACAGAGGGTGACGGTCATGATTTTATCCATTTCCTTACCCCTCCGGGCTATATCCGTTATCCATGACAAGTCTTTCTCCGCGCCGTACCACCCTACTAACCGAAGACTGAATTATACCAAGCAATCTGGCGACTGCAGTACCATTTATGCCCAGCTCCCTGACTGCCCAGTAACATACCAAGCTTCTCGCTCTCACCCGCTGCGGCTGTTTGCCTGGACTCAGAATCTACTCTGCTCTCATCGTAAGAAGCTTTGCTACCCGATCAACAACCTTGTCAAAGGCATACCCTTGGGCTATTAAGTAGGGGAAGTCGGCTCTGAAACAACTCACAAATCCCGATTGATTCCGTAAGTGGTTTCAATCCGCGATCCCAAGACCCAGACAGAAAACACTACCTCTCTTGAGGAAATCCCCCCGGCTCAGACTCATCGGTCGCCTCCAAATCAAACCCGTGGTAATTCTTTCAGAATCATGATAAAGCGGAATCGAGATTTGATGTCCTGAATGACTTATACGCCGTTTTAGTCAGGATGTTATCCTCGGCGCTCCAGCAAAATCAAGCACTCAGATCAGAGGTCTGAGCGCTTTTTTGTGCGATACCGGGAAAAGGACCTCAGGTTTCTCTTGACTTTTGACAACTCCTTTCCTTTAATGCTATTTATCCTTGGGTCTTTCGTTGGTCCGCTTGGAGAGCCAAGATAGCCTCAATGCTCCGGCCTAATCAAGGAAAGCGGGACGACTAGCGCCAAGAAAACTGTGATTCTTCAGGGACCCGTCTCGAGGCCTGTCGATCGGTGGCTATAGGGGTGAATCATCCATGCATGGGCGAAAAAGCACCAGGAGGGTCGGATTGTACCTCTCCCCTTTGAAACGTCTCGGAGGATCGGGGAGTAATACCTACGATTTATTCAGAACAATAAACAAATCCCGGCGGTACCGAAAGCGGCCGGGCATTACCCTGAGTTACGCTCAGAGCCTGGACGGTTGCATAGCCCTCCATCCAGGCAAACCGTTGAGTTTCAGCGGTCGGCAGTCGCTTGCCTTCACGCACAGACTTCGCGCCGCCCATGATGCCATCTTGGTAGGTATCGGCACGGTTCTTGCCGATAACCCGCGCCTCACCGTGAGATTGGTTACGGGCAAAAATCCATTGCCGATTATTTTAGATAGCAAACTCCGCCTGCCGATAGATTCCAATGTATTGCAAGATCATCCGAGATCACCGTTGATTGCCACTGGGAAGAACGCCGAAGAACAGCGTCAGCGGGACTTGGAGCAAGCAGGGGCACGTGTCATTACGAGCTTTCTCTCAAATCGGCTGGTCGATCGCCTGGTGCTGACAGTGGCCCCATTCTTAATTGGGGGACTTCGGGCTGTGGGGACCCTGGGGGAAGGCGACCTAAACTACTTCCCTCGTTTGTCCAATGTCGGCTATCGGCGGTTTGGTGAAGACATCGTCTTGTGGGGTGAACCGGTTTGGGAAGACCAATGAAGCGCCTTTCCGTCTGTTTCGAAGCCCCCTACCAAGTTGCTGTAAGGGATGAACCCCTTCCACCCCTTGAACCCAGCCAGGTCTTGGTGGAAACGCTTGCCTCTGCCATCAGCTCTGGAACCGAACTTCTGGTCTACCGGGGCCAAGTCCCGACCGAGATAACCGTTGACGAAACGATCCCCTCCCTCACCGGAAAATTCGACTACCCACTAAAATACGGATATGCCGCGGTTGGGCGGGTGATCGAAGTGGGATCAGAGGTTTCCCCAGAGTGGCAAGGGCGATGCGTATTCGCTTACAATCCACATGAAAGCCATTTTATTTCCAGTCCAAAAGAGCTGATTCCCCTTCCTTCGATACTTTCACCGGAAGAGGGGACCCTCCTTTCCAATATGGAAACGGCGGTCAATTTCCTTATGGACGGCGGTCCCCTTGTAGGCGAACAGGTAGCAGTCTTCGGCCAAGGAACTGTGGGCCTCTTAACAACCAGTCTCTTGACCCAGTTTCCTTTAGCCAGTCTCGTCACCCTTGACCCTATTCCCCTTCGTCGAGAGAAATCACTGTCAGTTGGTGCCCATCATGCCCTGGATACTACAGTCCCCGATGCCCTTTCACGGTTACATGAGGCACTGCAGCAAGGGCGACCTTACAAGGGAGCGGATCTAGTGTACGAACTTTCAGGTAATCCAGCAGCATTGGACCTTGCCATAGCCGCAACCGGGTTCAACGGACGGGTTGTGATCGGGTCCTGGTATGGGCAGAAAAAGATACCTCTCGATTTGGGCGGCAGGTTTCACCGGAGTCGTATATCTCTGATTAGCAGTCAAGTAAGCACGATTTCGCCAGGATTGCAGAGCCGTTGGAATAAAACTCGCCGCTGGCAATTGGCCTTCGAGATGCTTCAAAGACTTAGGCCTGTGCACCTGGTGACCCACCGCTTTTTCGTTGATGAGGCGGCCCAGGCTTATTCACTCCTTGACCGAAGTCCTGAACAAACCATACAGATCTTGCTCACATACGGGGGTAAGTGACAATGATACGTGACGTGGAGGAGAAACCTCGCGGTTTTTATGCTGTCGCCATCAGACAAGATTTTATTGCCCAACACTACCTCATTGGAGATGCCTTGGAGCCCGAGAAACAGCGGCATTCTCACTGCTATCGAGTGGAGGTTGAACTCGAAGGTTCCACTTTGAATGAGCAGGGATACCTGGTCGACATTGTCGAGGTTGAGTCCCATCTCAAGGAGCTTTTGGCTTGCTATCAAGACAAAACACTCAATGAACTTCCCGAGTTTCGAGACCTGAACCCCAGTATCGAGCACTTCGCTCGCATACTCTGTCAGGCCTTGCCGGATCGCCTTAAGGCACCAAATCTCAATGCCCTGACGATCCGAGTATGGGAGGGCGCAAACGCCTGGGCTTTCTATCGACAGGATCTCTCATGCGCGTCGGTTTGATCATTTACGGTGGCCTTAAAAATACCTCCGGCGGGTATATTTACGATCGCATGGTGGTAGAGCACCTCCGTCGGAAGGGAGACCATGTGGAAATCATTTCCTTACCCTGGCGGGGTTATCTTCGCCACCTGGGCGATAACATCTCCGGTTTGCTGCGTTACCAATTGTTTCGGCTTCCCCTGGATGTTCTCCTGCAGGACGAACTCAACCATCCCTCCCTTTTCTGGGTCAACCGATGGGTAAAAGATAAGATGTCCTATCCAATCGTGTCCATTGTGCACCATTTGCGCTGCAGCGAAGACAGGCCGGTCTGGAAAAACCGATTCTACCGGTGGATCGAACGCCTTTACCTCGTTTCTGTTAATGGTTTTGTATTCAATAGTCAGACCACGGCCCGTGTGGTTGAAGGACTGATAGGCTCAAAGCGACCAGCCGTGGTTGCCCGTCCGGGGGGGGACCGGTTGCATCCGAAAATGGATTCAGCGCGGATAATTAAACGAGCACGCAAGCGGATGCCGCTACAAATCATCTTTGTGGGTAACGTGATTCCTCGCAAGGGCCTCGCTTTCCTTATCTCCGCCCTTGGTCATCTGCCCCGAGATACCTGCCGACTCAAGGTGGTTGGCAGCTTAACCAGAGACCCTGCCTATACCCGTGCTATTCGCCGGCAAATCACTCGGGAAGATTTAGCCGATCAGATCAGACTGGTCGGATCGATTGGAGACAGAGAGCTCGCTAGCCACCTTGCTGAAAGCCAAGTCCTGGCTGTGCCCTCTTCATACGAGGGCTTTGGTATCGTTTACATTGAAGCTATGGGCTTCGGCCTTCCGGTTATCGCATCGAATGTTGGAGCCGCCCCCGAGCTCATCAATCATGGTCGAGAGGGGTTCCTGATTCGTCCGGGTGATACTGCCGGCTTAGCCCAACATATAGAGGCGCTACACCGAGACCGAGACCGATTGGCGCAGGTTAGCCTGTCAGCGCTCCAACGCTATAGAGAACATCCTACATGGACCGAATGTACCGAAAGCGTTCGTGAATTCTTGTATTCCTCTATTAGGTGAGAGATAGTGATACCGCCGACTTATAGTTTTACCCGCTACCTTGCGGCAAAGAAGACCGTTGACGATCGGAGCTTCAACCGGCGTGTCTTAGGGAGTCTCACTCGTGAATTATCAAACGACATGGCAAAGCCACCTATTGAAGTCTTGGAGGTCGGCGCGGGGATCGGCACCATGGTGGAGCGCTTGTTGGCTTGGAAGGTTTTAGGAAGCGCGGCCTACACCGCAATCGACGGCGATCCCGATGTCATCGTCGAAGCCTGCCGTCGCCTCCCACGGTGGGCAACCGGTTGCGGGTACCATCTGAGTGTACAATCCCCAGAAAAGATGGTTCTGAAAAAGACCGATCAAGATATTTCTGTGGAATTTGAGGTCATCGAATTCGGCGATTTTGTCAAGCGCGAAAGAGGCCGTCGATCATGGGATCTCTTACTTGCCAATGCATTCTTGGATCTCATAGAAGTCCCTTCGGCCTTGCCCCGCCTTTTTTCCCTTCTTCGACCAGGTGGGTTAATCTACTTTACCATCAACTTTGACGGGGTCACGATCTTACAGCCAGAGATTGATCCAGCTCTGGATAGACAAATCATTACCCTTTACCATCGAACGATGGACAACAGGGTCACGTCTGGAAAACACTCTGGCGACAGCTGCACCGGACGCCACCTTTTTGCCAATCTGAGAGCCTGTGGGGTCGAGCTCCTCGATGCCGGCAGCTCAGACTGGGTGTTGTTTGCCGATTCCGATGGTTACCCCGAGGACGAGGCCTACTTTCTCCACCATATTATCCACACAATACATATCGCCTTGAATGGATCTCCCGAGCTAGACGCGAATCTTTTTACCTCATGGATCAGAGAGCGTCACAACCAAGTTGAACAAGGCACACTCATATACATCGCCCACCAGTTGGATTTTTTCGGTCGCGTCCCCCCGTGAGCGCCAGAACTGACCCGTCATATAAAAAAGATGAGAAAGATGAGGGTCAGGCCTTGACAGGTTGTTGCCCAAACCCCCTTTCGCTCACCGAAAAGAATTTTTGACCATTCTAAAGTTCGCTTCACTAAGAATGGTTAGCAAAAATTCTTTAATATTCGCTCCAGGAGGTTTGAGCAATAGGCCCTTGAATTATTACTTAATGATAAACTCTGCTTTACTATTTTGTTTATGGTTGTGTAGTGAAGCCCTAAATGCCGGGCTGTTTCCGAAAAGCTGTATCCGTATTCGAGATGGCAGACTAGATCGCCTTGTTACTCCCCCCTTTACTTTTTCTCTTCTCTTTGTCCAGTAACGGGTTCCAGTGAGATTTCGTAAGAAATAAAATAGGCAACCAGAAATGGCTGCCTATAAAAAGGTGCCGGGAGGTGGAATTGAAACGCCCTGCATGAAAAGTGTCAGTTTTCAACAACCTCCCATTCGCATTCGGACCATGCTGCCTCGGTGAGGACGCCGCCGGCCTTTCGGTCCGCGACGATCAGGTCGTTGGGCCACTTGACCCCCACCGAGGCACCGCTCACCAGCGTCTCGATCGCCCGCGCCGTCCCCAGACCCGCGAGCAGTGGGATGAGGACAGGGTTCGGCACCTCTCGAGGCCGGCCGTCTGCTCCTCCGCCAGCTTCAGCGCCATGGTGCTCGTGCTGTCGATGGAGGAGTAGACGTGAACCTGAGGCCGGTGCCAGGGCTCCCTGAGCGCGGGGAGCTTCTGTCCCTCCCAGCTCGATCCCTTGCGCGTCATGGCTCCAGCTTCCGCAGACGAAGTGAGAGATCGAGGACGGGCGGCGAGTGGGTGAGGGCACCGACCGAGATGTAGTCGACCCCTGTCTCCGCCAGCTCCCTCACGTTGGCCAGCGTCACACCGCCGGATGCCTCGATCTCGGGCCGCGGATCGTGGCTGGCGATGAGCCGCACCGCATCACTCACCTGCTCCACCGGCATGTTGTCCAGCATGATCCGGTCTACCCCGGCGGCCAGCGCGGCACGCACCTCTTCCAGGTTAGTCGTCTCGACCTCTACCGCGAGGTGTCGCCGGTTCAACTTGCGCACTCGCGCCACGGCAGCTCCGATGCCGCCGGCGCAAGCGAGGTGGTTCTCCTTGATAAGCACCATGTCATCGAGAGCGCGACGGTGGTTTACCGCACCGCCCGCCCGCGTCGCCGCTCGCTCGAGTTCCCGCCATAGCGGGGTCGTCTTCCGGGTGTCGATGATCTGCGCGCCGGTCTTCTCCACCGCCGCGACGAAGCGACGCGTCAACGTCGCCACACCCGACAGGTGCCCGAGGAAATTGAGCGCCGTCCGCTCGCCGGTGAGGATTGCGCGCGCGTCACCCTTAACGCGGGCAACCGTTGTGCCGACGGCGACCTCGTCACCGTCATCGACCAGCGGCTGCAGCTCGGCGCCGCCGAGTTGCCGGTAGACCTCGGTAGTGGCGGCGAGCCCTGCGATGACACCAGCCGTTTTGGCGACGATCTCGGCCTCGGCTCTGGCCCCGGGCTCGACGCACCATTTGGTGGTCCAGTCGCCGGAACCGACGTCCTCGGCCAGCGTCTCGGCGATTCGCCGCTTGATCCCGTCGGTCAACTTCTCCATCGTCTCGCTCACAGAAAAAAGGGGACGTAGTTGAAAATTGTTACTTTTCCTTCTATGATTCTAGCTTCTGAATAGCCTTGACAATGGCCGAAGTGCAAACCCCCAAATGTCTCGCTATCACTACCGATGGTATCCCCAAGTCATGACTCAAATGATACGATACGCTTGCCTGGCTTGGTAAACTCTCCTCCTCCCCCCCCGTTACGAAGTTCTTCCTTTTTTATCCCCGAGCCGGTTAATTGCGTGTATCATCATATGGTGAAGAATCCTAGGGCCATCTAATCTAGTTTGCCGAGGCATAAAGCTTTTTATCACAACCACTTTCTAAGGGTCAGGCCCTATTCTTGCTTTTTTAGCCCTCGTGAGACTCCCTCTCTTTCGGATTGACGGATAAATAGGCCTCAATAAAGTAGTCAACCAAGTTTTCCATTGAGGTTCTGATGTCTTCCAATTTGGGAGCGATACCAGTTGTGCTGATTGACTAAGTAACCGACCTTGTCTTAATATTAAGAGCTCGAACCAGATAAACATCTTGTACAAGCTCAACCCTATTAGTGTAAATGTATCCCAGGAGGTATCTGTATTTAGAGATATTAGAATGTACATATACGTATGACCTGCCAGGCGTCATTTGATTTTCTGGTTCAGATAGAACCTTGATTCCCGCCATCTCAGGTTTTCGCTCCGTGTCCGCCCGTAACCGGCCCGCGGTCAACCCACCTCCTTTGATTTCGGGTTTTAGGGATTCTATCACTACTTGGACTTCCTGGCGGCCACTAAGGGTTTGACGGTTTAATTCATCATTTTGGGCAAATGCAGGCTCTACGGAACGCAACTCCATTAACACCAAGACCATAAATATCAGCTGCGCCAAGGCTAAGGCCATAAATATCAAGATGATCCACGTTTCTCTCTTACCCATATTTTTTCACTCTCCCTTTTTGTTTCCTTACATTTGAAAGATTATAATAGTAATTTTCGCCATAACCATCTCTTATTCACCCTCGCTACCTTGGAGCGATCACCTTTTGTTTGTTTACCATCCCGCTTTGATTATTTACGCTTCTAATCTTCTGTATCGTCCTGATCCTTTTTTCGGTAGCCCATTTCGTCCAGTATTTTCTTTGTCTCCTCATCTATTTCTTGTTTGCCCTCGTGTTTTTTTTCAGCTTTTGATAATGGCCTTTTCTCACGTCGTGCATGGAAGTTATGAGGACGGCTACCTTCTACTTGTTGCCTTATCAATCCCTCGATTTTTTTCATCCTACGCCAAATTCCAAACACCCAGAATGGGACGAAGAACCAAAGAATTGCCCAGATCAAAATGATTATTAAGATCGCTATGATTACAGTTGGCTCTAATTCTGGTAATTTTTCGGTTATTCCAGGTATTTCAATGTCAGTCATTTTTGCCTCCGCAAGTTCTTAGCTATAAGTCTTACAGATTCCAGTAACCAATTCCTCTTATACTCCCTCGGTTCCCCTTCGTATCGCCTGAATTCGTCCATGTATTTAAAAGGACAACGAGTATAAGTGAACCCATGGCCCTGGTTGATAATCTCGGTGTTGAGAAGAATCCCACACCCACCTGGCTTGGACTCGTAAATCTAACATCTATTTCTTGATCGTTTTCCCCTTTGCCGATGCCCCGGGCGGTAGTTTATCCAAGATGATTTTATCCAATCTATAAGGCCCTGGGTCTTTTGACCTTTTTAGTTCGAGGGCAAAAACCTTTCCTTCGACTCTACAATATCTGATTACAACAAGGCTCTGAGGATTATTCGGATCTTGTATTATTTCCAGTTTCAGCGTATCTTCCGGCTTCAGTATTTTCAGTGCGTCATCAGCTAAATCGCCGACCTTAATTCTCTTACCTCTCACAGTGATTTCCCTCATTACCTGAGGGAGTTGTGGAGTTTCGGGCTCCGAGATGACCGATTCAACAACACTCTTATGGACCCATTCTTGAGGTTTACCTTTTGCCACTTTCAGCCCATACCAATTGCCCTCAAGTGAAACATATTCGAGCTTTTCACCCTTGGCCGCCTTTCGTGTGATAGGGTAGTCCGTACCTGGTCCGCTCCTTATGTTACATGTACTTCTTGCGCAAACGAGACGAGGTGGTTTCTTTGGAGATACCCTCATGCGAATCTTATCCAGAATACTCTGTATTACAGTCCTTGGAGAAGGGAATTTTCGAGGAGATGGGGGTCTACTTGCGAAGTAGCCCATAACCCCTACCACGAAGAGTATGATGAGTGCCAGGGGGAGACAACCTATCCTTTTCCTCCCTGCCTTTTTTTTGACCTCCGCTCTGTATTTCTCCGTCTCTGCAATTCTGGCCTTGGCTTCAGCTGAAAGTGCCCCAATGTCGGTCTCCATTGAGCTGTCTGAGGTTATTGAAATACTGTCTTTCGAGATACTTTTAATTTTTCTCAATATTTGCCGTTCTGCTTGGATGTAAGTTCTTCTGATCTGGCGGGGAATCGTGAAAAGGTCGACGAGGAGCAGTATCCCAAGAACGAGACCACACGAGCCAGCGATAATCATTGCTGGCTCCATTTCTTTAGACATTCCTGTGATAGATCCCACCATAAGGCCACTCACCAAGAGGAGGTAGAAAATCCCCAATCCGGTTTTTCCGATGTAGAATTTATGAATTCCTAAACCCCCAAGAAAGAACCAGAGAACATATGCCAGGGCGGTGCTTTTCTTGTATTTTGCAAGCTCAGAGCCCAAAATAGACAATTCGTGCTCCGACAAATTCCTTCTTAATCCAATAATATCTCCTTCCATCTTGGGCCCTCTTTGCCTTTGATGTCTTTGTTGGCTTTCTCGTCATTCAGGATTTCTGTAGAAGTTTACTTATCCATCCCGTTTAAAAATCTTTAACCAGAACCCTATTGCGATAGCATCTCTGATTTGAAGTGATACTTTTTGGTTGGACCAGCTGACGGACCTATGGTATCAGAGCAGAATAGTGTTTACAAGAAAAAAGGCAGCGCCATTGCTGACCCTACCCTAAAATAAATTAACAAAGGTGCCGGGAGGCGGAATCGAACCACCGACACGGGGATTTTCAGTCCCCTGCTCTACCGACTGAGCTATCCCGGCACCAACTAAGTTAAAGCATTTATAATATAAAGAACTTTTACCTGTCAAGAGGAAAAGACTGGAGTATCCTAGGTGTTATACGGGCTATTTTTGTAACCTATTGATTATAGAAACTCAGGGGCTTTGTCGAGCCGGAATATTAGAATAATGGAACAATGGGTTGAGAAGAGTGAAAGAACATTAGGGGCTTCGCCCCTCCCCACTATTCCATCATTCGATGCGGATAGCATAAGTCGATGATGAAAAATCACCCTCCAACGGAAGGCGTTAAATCACCTTGACTGGGGCCGGAAATGAGATATAATGACTTGATATCACAGAATATACCTATCAAAAAAAGGAAGCCGCTGAAATGCGCAACGATGATGTCACCACCATTATCCTGGCCGCCGGCAAGGGAACCCGAATGAAGTCGGATCTCGTTAAGGTCCTCCATCCCCTATTAGGTGTTCCCATGGTGGACTATGCCATTGATCTTTCCCTTAACGGCATAAACTCGGGAAAGACCATCGTGGTTGTGGGATACCAGGGGGAAAGAATACGAGCCCACTTCACCGATGCCCGGCTGACCTTCGTGGATCAACGGGATCCCCTGGGAACTGGACATGCCGTGCTCTGTGCCGAGAAGCATTTGAAGGGAATCAAGGGGACGGTCCTCATCCTGTATGGGGATGTACCCCTCCTCAAAGCGGATACTCTCAGGGGGTTTATCGATGTTCATAGGAGCAACGACGGAGCCATAACCGTTATGACAACGGTATTGGAGGACCCCACTGGTTACGGTCGAATTGTGAGGTCCGGTGAGGGAAGGGTCCAAAGAATCGTCGAGGACAGGGATGCCTCCCGGCGCGAGGTGAGCATCAAGGAGATTAATACCGGGATATACTGCGTCGATTCCGCCTTTCTCTTTGATGCCCTGAGACAGGTGAGGCAGGACAACATTCAGGGGGAGTACTATTTAACGGATATCGTAGCCATAGCCGTTGGGAAGAAACGGAAGGTACACCCCTTCGTAGCCGAGGATTCCGTGGAGGTCATGGGTATTAACACAAGGGTCGATTTGGCGAGGGCAGATGAAATCTTGCGCAATGAATTGCTGACCAAGATGATGCTCGACGGAGTAACCATTGTCGATCCCAAAACCACGTACCTCGACAAACCGGTCCGAGTGGGACGGGACACGGTGATCTATCCGAATTGTTATCTTCAAGGAGAGGCGATCATTGGGGAGAGGTGTATCATTGAGCCCAATTCGAAGATCACTGACTCGAGAATCGGCAGTGACGTAACGATCAAGGCCTTTTCGGTCATCACCGAAAGCACGATTGATGAAGGTGCGGCCATTGGTCCCTTT
>Ga0209635_10004195_pt1 | contig 11304 bp, 14 predicted proteins | sample DeeMarSWOR230_32_FD_187463 | JGI IMG/M metagenome (GOLD analysis project Ga0209635, IMG submission 187463) | Marine sediment microbial communities from White Oak River estuary, North Carolina - WOR-2-30_32 (SPAdes) (version 2) | ecosystem: Environmental > Aquatic > Marine > Intertidal zone >...
TTTACAAAAGGTAATAAAAGATTTACCAGATAAAGTTGCCGAATCAATAAAGTCATCAACGAATGATGATAACAAATCAAGAGGATAACGAATCAAAATGACCTACCAACCACGTTTATACTTAACCGTTCGGGAGGTGGCCTTGCAAACAAATTTTTTATGGTATATACTTACTATTTTTAATACAGGCAAATAAATTAATTGTGGAGGTGGAACTTGGAAAACGGTCCATTACCTAAGTGCCAAAAATGCGGAAAGGGGGATTTAGTGCCTCTGTCTGACTTTGGTAGTCAAGGGGCACCGATTCACTACAAGGCCTGGGTGTGTACCCATCCTGATTGTGGTTACAATTTAAAGATCAGGAATGGTGAAATATACCTTAATGAGCCTATTCTTAGTGGAGAACTTCATACCCGCACACGCCGAGAATACACTCCTTAGCAGAGGATTTGCTTCGCTCGGGTAAGTTAGTTGAGCTGGCGGTTGACTCTTTTTTCCCCCGTCGATGCGTTGGCTGTGGGAAAGTAGGTAGTTTTCTTTGCCTTGAATGTCTCGGAAAACTGCCAAGGCTATTACCCCCGCTTTGCCCCAACTGTGGCAGACCTCAGGCTAGCGGTATCGTATGCCCGGACTGTCGGCAAAGACAAACTGAGATTGACGGTATCCGTTCCCTATTTAGGTTTGACGAGGTAATACGGAAAGTCATTCATCAGCTGAAGTATCGAAATTTGAAGGCAATCTCTCCCTGTCTGGCTGAATTGCTGGCTGATTATCTTGTATCAAATCCCTTGCCTGGCGAAGCCTTGGTTTGCGTACCTCTTCACCCACGGCGATTGAGGGAAAGGGGTTATAACCAGTCCAGCCTTCTCGCCAGGGAGTTGGGCAGGCGCATTGATTTGCCCGTGATTGAGAATTGTCTCATTCGGGTGAAACAGGCACAACCTCAGGTGAGAGCAGTTGATGTAGAAGAGCGCTGGAGGAATGTAGCCGATGCCTTCGTGTGCCGTGATGAAAGGGTAAGAGGTAAACAAATTCTCCTTATAGACGATGTATGTACCTCTGGAGCCACGCTGGAGTCTTGTGCCGCAGCCCTCAAGAGCAAGGGGGCTACGTCCATTTGGGGCTTAACGTTGGCAAGGGAGATTTACAACTGAAGGAGGAGAAATGAAGCTACAGATTGTCGCTAAGAATAATATAGAGGTCTCTGAAACATTAAAGACGTATGTTGAAAAGAAGGTTGGTAAACTGAGTCGTTACTTACCTACCATTGGCGAAGGCAAGGTGGAGATTTCCCACGAAGGTGCAAAGCTGCCCGGGCAGCGATTCACTGTCCAGGTTACCCTTGACAGCAAAGGTGTCTTAATTAGAGCTCAGGAAAAGTCTAAGAATATTCGCACAGCTATTGATAAAGTAGTGGACGTGCTATCTAATCGAATCGAGCGCTACAAAGGCAAATTATATGATAAAGGCAGAGGCGTTTCTTTTGCTCGGCAGGGAGCGGCAATCGAGACGGAGGAAATCGAGACTCCCCAAAGGGTGGTAAAGAGTAAGCGCTTCTTAGTAAAACCCATGCCTGTAGATGAAGCTATAAACCAGATGGAGCTTCTGGGGCATGATTTCTTTCTTTTCATAGACGCCGATACTGAGAAGCTTAATCTGCTATACCGCCGCGAGAATGGCAACTACGGCCTGATCGAGCCAGAGCGAGGTTGATAGATTAGAACAAAGGTTATTAACTAAGGCGGGGGCTAACGCCCCCTTCCTTAACCTTCCCCCCCTTCTTTTAGTCATGTACAGGATGCTTACTTATATGCTCCTTGATTCCCTTCAGTGTCTTATAGTAATGATACCTGCCCATTTGAAAACAGTATTCACAACGGTATTTTCCTATGTCATCACGATATTGATAAGGTGCCTCTAACTTCTTAACACGAGGATAAAATTGAGTCACTATCTTTCCTCCATTTCTCAGGTATGCGCATGTTGCGCAAACCACCTTCCCTTTCGTGGTTAAATACAGGAGAACTTTACCAAGATTCTTATGACATATCTGACACTCTACTGGATTTCCAGCTTCGTCAGTTATAATTCTAGATTGACGGATGGGTGCTTTCGGTTTCTCTATATTCCACTCTTGACCGATGGGCTCTTTAGGTTTAGGTAAACTCCATTTGTAGTTACAACTTAGACAAACCAAACGACTGTCTTGACTACCTATCATACCCGCAACAAGTCCTAAAGCTCCTAAAGTGATAGCTCCAGCGGTTGCCTGACCTACACTAAATCCCTTCTTTTCAACAGTTACATGATAGGAAAAGCAGTTGGGACACTGTATTCTTAACCCAGGCAGTGATTCACCGCAATTTGGACAGACGGCAGCGAGTTCTGATACTGTCTTTTTACATACCTTGCACTCAACCAGTTTACTGCGTGATGCTGCCAGTGCAATCAAGTTGCTGGCATCTTGTTTAGCATTCTTATATCTTTGATATTTTTCCGCTTCGCTCCATATATAATCAAGAAACCCCATATTAAAATTCTATCCCTCTCAGTAGTGGGTGTCAATTGCAGCGCATTGTTTCCCTTTGCTCTATTTGTTTATGTCTTCCATTAGCGGTTCCCTAAGGATATAATGAAGTGAGAAGGCAGATGAATGAAGAAGCCGTGGATTTCGGTAAGAAGCAACTACAAGAGGGATTAACTTACGACCAAGTAGTATACTTATTTGCTGAGCAAACCGATGGAGTTGTCAAGGATACCATGCAAACCTTCAAGCGTGAATTTGATGCTGTTGAGCAGTCAAAATTGCCAAAAGTGGAGGAGGAATTACACTACTTTTTCTTGTTCGCACTTGACTACTGGTGGCAGAAAAGCCCTTCCTATACACAGGAGCAGAAACGCATCTTGGAAAAAGTATTGTTTTATCATCTGGACATCGGGTTTGGCGATGATGCAGAGGGGCAGACAGCATGGAATGCTTTACAGAAACGATTCATTGCCTACGGTCAAATAGTAAATGAGCAGAAGGATTACTCTGTTATATTGCATGAGTTTGCAAAGAGGCTCTCAGAATATTGTGAGATAGGATATCTCTATTTTGCCATTCTAGTCCCAAGCCTTTTCAAAACGGCATTGGACACAGTATCCGTCTTGAAGGCTGATAAGAGGAGGTCAAGATGAAGAGTGTCCGAAGAAGACTTGCTCCGCGTGAAGTTCAAGATGCACTAGCAGTGCTTACAGAAATGGGGTCTCAGTTCGATTGTAGTAGTATATTTGAGACTGTCAAAAATATACTTGAGAATGACTTTCTGAATGATAGTAAAGAGGTAGTCGATTTAGTGAAGCAAGGGGTATCTCCACGGGTGCAGGTCTGCAATGCAATAGCGAATCTTGTTGGGGATATGGTCGAGAGTGGACATTACCATGTCTACAGAGGTGTGCTGAATACTGACGGGAAGAACCTTCTCCGATTGTTTGATTTTGCCATAGATAGCCTTGTCGCCACAGGCAGTATAGATAGTGTATATGCCAGCAAACAGAAGGCTGAATTGCGAAAGAACATTCAAGATGTAGGATAATACCTCCATATTCAGTATCAGCACCACTTTCGAGGCTAACTGGATTTTTCTACGAGCCAATCATATCCCCGCTAGTCATAGGTAGCACCAATGCCCCCGGGATACACCCCCTTGCCTCGTGAACATATAGCTTTGCCTTGTGAACAATCTAGCTATGACCTGCTGCTGCCTAGGCAAAAGGCCTGTTTCCTGGTCACTTTGAAGCTAAACTGCTAATTCAACCACTGTTTACAAACATTAATGCCAAATTAGTGCCAATATTTGGGTAGTGTGTCAATTTGAGATTTCCAAGTTTTGACAAGGATGTTTTTCAGTGACACCCGCCATATGGTGGGTTAATACTATTTTACTATTACTAATGAGTGATTGACGGCTACGAGGACTACTCTTATTATATATACCATATAGGATTACTGGAGCTAAATCCAGAAAAATTAAAACAAGGAGTTGAGCCAGGACTAATTACAATATATCTGCGAAGTAGATTATCCGAGCTAATCCAAATCTAAAGAACGGAGGTAAAAAACATGAAAATGATGGATCGTGGAGAAAAGGGTTTCACTCTGATTGAGTTACTGGTAGTGGTTGCCATCCTGGGTATCATAGCTGCGGTGGTCGCCCTGAATATCGGAGGCTTCATGGGCACTGGAAAGGAACAAGCAGCCAACACCGAGGCACACCAGGTCCAGACTGGCATTATTGCCTATATGGTAGAGCAAAACCAGGCGACTTTCAATGGGGATGTTGGACCTGCCACATCCACTGGTCCAGAGGCTTACATTCTGCAATCTGGTATGCTCCAGGCGACATATACTGCTGTCAATGCCACGTTATCCAGTGCTGTGCTCATAGCGAACAGCAAGTGGACAGGCTGCGACTTCAACTCAACTACTCCTGGTGCGTGGTATTGTCCGTAATGTTGGACAGAGGCCCTTTTTGCTAAGCTAAGCAATGAGGCTTCTATAGGCTGACTGGTTCACGAGTTGCTATCGTCTTTGGCCAAGAAACAAAAAGCCTACTATGGCCAAAGCCTCAAGCTATCCTCAAACTTCACTGAAATAAGCAGATTTCTATACCACGTCTAGTTAGATATTCTCGTCTTAAGCTTTATCAACGAAACAAAAGAAAGAAGGGGGGTATCACTAATCATATGAACGAGTACAGCCTATTGCAGAAACACTTACTTCGTGGTATACTAGTGACATCTAGTTGCGGGAGCGATAAAGTGTGGGTGGACATCGTACTTCTGATTGGAGTAGTAACCACTGGTCTCGGCGGTATCTTTATGATTTTATCCACATGGTGGGCGCCCCTATTCGGTGGTATCGTGGCGGGCTTTGTCGCGATTGTGTGGGGAATCTTAGAGGCTGTTACCTATTGGCTCTAGGTGTCATCTCCTATTTACCATAAATATTGCTCTTTCTGACATAATCACTATTTCAAATTTCAAGGTTAGCGTTGTTTGAGGCACTTCACCTGTTATCGGTCATTGCCGTTTTTATTTCTATGGGCGGTTCAGTCTTAGATGTCTTGCCCCTATTTTCATCTTTTTCTCTCATGATATATTCTATTTAGAGTTGAGTTAATGTATAATTGATTTAAGAGGGTAGCGCAAGCAAGACCTTATTAGCGAAAGGGGGGTGATGCCTATGGAAGTGATAGTTATGCGATAGACAGGCCGTCATGCCCCTGGCCGAGGGGCCATAAGGCAATAAAAAAAGTAACAAAAGGAGGTTAAGTGAAATGAAAAATCGAATAGTTATTCTGCTATCAGTGACATTAGCGGTATTGCTGTTGGTGGTGGGGGTGGCACCAACGGCGATGCCCACTTCCCCAGCCCTAGCACAGCAAACTGGGTACGAGTATGTAGTGCCATTCGTCTGCGGGTGGACCACAGACTTGCTGGACAGTGTTAATCCAGGCAACTACGCAACCACTGTCAATGTTCATAACCCAAACCCTAGTACTGTTTCTATAACTTGGAAGGTGGTAAGGGTCTGGCCTTTGCATGTCCTAAGGTGTGATTTTGCAGGGTTAGATATTAAAGCGGACGCAGGCCGTGCCTTCAGATGCAAGAACATTTGCAATCGTCTGGGAATACCGCATTGGCCACCGCCGTACTTCACCGGATTTGTGGTCATTAAGTGTTATGAGGAGCTGGATGTATATGCCGTGTATACTGTTCAGTACGACTTGGGAGAAACTAGCATAGCTGTCGAACATATACTTGCGAGGTAAATTACTATAGTGCAGTAAGAGGCGCTTTAGCCGACATTTAAAATAACAGGTAGTACTGTCAGATGACAGCCGCTCCGCCCGCGTGGATCTGCATGTAGATTGTGCCCCTCGCCCCAGGGCAGTCAAAGGTCAAGGCTTCGATTGGGCTCACGCCCAAGGCTTAGCCGAACGCTCAGGGCTCAGAGATGACAAAGGGGAGGGGGTCAGAATGACATGAAGGGGACTTAAAATAAGATAACAGCTATAGACACCCTTTTATTTTTGTAGTTAAAAAGAGATAAGAGAATGCCGACATAATCACTATTCCGAATTTTAGGGTTAGCGTTGCGTGAGCGACCTTTACCGTTATCAGTCCTTGCTGTTTTTATTGCTATGGTATTACCGTTTTTGCTCCCGTCTAATATCTATACGGTCTTCTATTTGAGCTTGGTTAGTGGTATAAGTGGGAACACCCCCTCGGTTCACTCCAAGGCGGAGTTTACATAGTTGCTACAATCGTGTCAGAGGCAATTTAGAGGCGATTTTTGGGGCATAGACGACGCAGGATATGTTTTTATTTAGAACCTCAATCTACCCTCAAACTTCACCACCGTTGACCTGTTTATAAAGTTGCAGGGCATCGTCAAATGTTAGCGATTGCGAATAGCGTTCAACCATTGCGATGGTCTCCCAGCCACCTAAGGCTTGAACCACCCTTGTTGATAGTCCTGACTTGACCAGGTGAACTGCAAAGCCTCTTCTGAAGCTATGAGGATTGCAGCGGATACCCATGTCTCTCGATAGTATCTTGAGGACTGTCTGTATTCCCTCTGAGGTTAGTCCAAAGCTATCGTGCTCACTGAACCATTGCCTCGCCTCACTATTGCCAGCTAGGGCTTTACGATAACGATTACCCTTACCCAAGACAATGACAGTCCCTTCATCCCAATTGAAGTCCTTGACTCTGACCCTTGCTGCTTCACATACTCTTACACCCGAATGCCAAAGGAAGCTAATCAGTGCCTTGTCTCGTTCACAATCGCAATGGTCTAACAGGACATCCAGTTGTTCCTTTGAGACAGCAGCCAAGAGCTTCTTCTGAGTCTTAGGTGGTGAGACCTTCTCCATAGGATTCTCCGATATGTAGCTGTTACGCTGCAACCATCTGAAGAGGATTTTAAGGCTCTGATAGAACCTGAGTTTAGCATTCCTGCAAGTAAGGGACTTCAGATATGAGTTAACACCATCGGGACTCAGGGGATAACCGACAAAGTTAGTGAGTGTATATAGGTAGAATTCTATCGTTCTCTTACTTAAGCCTTCAGGACGGGAAGAGATGAACTTCTATAGCAGCTCAGTTGTGAACTTTTGAACCTGGGAGCTTGTGAACGAATTAGCTTTGAAACTGGTGGAGCTGATGGGATTCGAACCCACTACCTTCTGACTGCCAGTCAGACGCTCTCCCGATTGAGCTACAGCCCCGCTTGGTTCAAGAATATAACAGAACAGCTTGGGAAACTCAAGTTAAAACAACCCCAAAATTTGCTTTAAACACTAACTGGGTCTCAAGAAAATCGCAAAATTTGTCTGGGTTGGGTTAAGAGCCCAAGCCTAGCCATTGTAGTATGGAACGCAAACCTAAGTATCCCAGGTAAGCTGCTACCATGCCTTTGACTGTCCTCCCTGCCCAAGTGGCGAGGAAAAATCTTACCCAATGAAAGCGGAGCATGCCCAGCAATACGGCGAAGGGGTAAAAAAAAGGACTCAATACAGATGACATGAAGAAAATGGCTTTAGAACCGTGGCGGTCAATAATATTGCTGAAGCGAAGGTAAAGGCCGCTGTTACTATCTCGGAATAATCCCCTGCCAGCGTATCCAGTGAAATAAGCACCTATAGCACCTATAGCTTCACCAATTCCAGCTACGGCGCCAACTATGGCAGGATTTAATACTCCACCCATTGTGAATGTAAGAACAACGCCGAAGCCGGGCAAAATGAAGGTCCCGCTAGCGATGACGTTGATAAAAAAGCAACCAAAATAGCCCCAGCCTGCTATCTCTTCGATGTAGCTTCTATGCTGAAGGATAAAAAGAGATAAAGCTATGGTAACTGCTAGAGATATGCCACCTATTAAGGCTTCGTGTTTAGTCGGTTTCCTCATCAAATTTTGCCTATTATGCAGGAAAAGTATACAAATAAAGCCAAACTTTTTGAGTTCGTTTCGTTCGCTGTACCAGATTATGGCTATTTCGAGAAAGAAAGCATAACCGAGGCTGAGCGCAAAGTCAACGACCTAGAGGCTTTGTAACTGTCGACCTTGATCAGTGAGAGTCCCAGAAGATATCAAAAAATCATAACTCTGCTGTTTTAAGTATGTTATATGGAAATATTTATTTCTTATTTCATGCCCTTTCTAGAGCCTCTTAGTGCCCTCTTGAGGCGATTTTCTATAGTTAGGGGTGAAAACCTGAATCATTGTAGGTGGCCACATAGCTATTTATAGGCACCCCCAGCGAATCGGCTACGGGTTGGCATTTGGCCATGAGGCAATAGAAAAACCTCCCTTCCGGGGGAAGCTCGGACAAAGCCTCATAATGCCCCATTCCTTTGGCGAATATGAGGTCTGCTGACTCAAATTCTCGTTTGAACTGGGCTGATGCCAGAGAAAAAATTATTCCTGGTGAAGCTATGCCTGTGCTTATAACCTTCCCGAACTCACTTTCCAACCCAGACCTCCTCAAATCGTCCAAGGTCAAATCGTCTTGAACAGGGGATGGTTTAACCACATAGATAACCTGGACAAATTGTTTCATCCACTTGACTAGAGGTAGGTCCAAGTAGAGCTCCCCGGCATTATCCGCCAGATATAAAACTTTATCGGCGTCTTTTAGCTTTGCTTCAAATTGCTCCGAGTCATCTACAGCAAAGCTCACAGGTTCCCTGATATCCTCCTTAATAGAACTGGGATCCCTGAAGAAATCAATAGCATTCGCTGCCGCGGCCAGCTTAAGACAACCCCGAAGGTCATCCTTATATAGGGACCTCAGTTCAGGATACAGTTCTCTGGCGAGTATCATCTCTCTTTCCTTCATCGCCTTGTAGGGGTCAGGATTGTGGGTCACTTCTTTTACCACCTTGTGAATCTTAGTGGCAATTACAATGGACAATTGGCTATAAGAAAACTCATCGTCCAATATCTTCATCGCTTCTTCCGTTGCCCTCTGCTTCAGCGAAGCATCATCAGTGGCTAGGTCAGCAGCTTGACAGAGCAATCTTCGCAAGCACTCATAGCAATCTGTCGCCAGTTTCATTCTAGCTCTCTTAACTCAAATTTGAGCAGCTTGTGTCGCTGTATTATAATAATATCGGGTATGTTTGAGAAATTAGAATTAATACAAAAGCGCTATGACGAGGTGAGCCGACTCTTAGCTCGAGCAGATGTAGCCACTGATCCCAAGCGGCTCCAAGAGCTAAGCAAGGAGAAGGCTGACCTCGAAGATATTGTTGGCACATACCAACAATATAAAGCCAAGGATAAGGAGCTGGCGGAACTTGAAGCTCTACTTAATTCCCATACTGAAGCGGAAATGACGGCTTTAGTCAAGGAAGAAGTAAGCAAACTCAAACAGCAGCAAAGTGGTCTTCTTCGCCGGCTTGAGCTCTCTCTGATACCCAAAGACCCAGCCAAGGATCGAGATGTCATTGTGGAGATAAGAGCTGGGGCTGGTGGTGATGAGGCAAGCCTTTTTGCTGCCGACTTATTCCGCATGTATAGCCGATATGCCGAGGCCAAGGGCTGGCAGGTGGGGATCATTGATAGCAACCAAAGTGAACGTGGAGGGTTCAAAGAGCTAATATTTGAAATCAAAGGTAAAGGTGCCTTCAGCCGCTTTAAACACGAACGTGGTGTTCATCGGGTGCAAAGGGTGCCAATCACCGAAGCCTCGGGACGAATTCATACCTCGACGGCTACGGTAGCGGTACTCCCTGAGGCGGAAGAGATTGAGCTCAACATAAATCCTGATGACCTAAAAATGGAGTTTTTCCATAGCCGGGGGGCCGGAGGACAAAATGTAAATAAGGTAACTACGGCGGTTCGCATCACGCACTTACCCACAGGCATAATGGCCTCCTGCCAGGATGAAAGGTCTCAGGTAAGAAACAGGATGAAGGCCATGGCGGTGCTTCGGGCCAGGCTGCTTGACTTTGAGCAACGAAAGCAATCTGAAAGTATGGATAAAGAGCGGCGGATGCAAGTAGGCAGCGGCCAACGGGCGGAAAAGATCCGCACCTACAATTTTCCTCAGAACAGGGTCACCGACCACCGAATCAGCTCCAGTTTTCACAACCTTCAACAGATTTTGGATGGAGAACTCGACGAAATCATTGAAGCCCTGTCCAGCAAAGAGCAGGTTGAACAACTGGAAGCAGCTCTCACATGATTTTAAGCGAAGCTTTACAATCAACTACCCAAACATTACTCAGGACAGGCATTGATGATGCCTTTGTTGAGACGGAGCTTTTACTAGGCCATGTCTTGAGAATGACTAAAACACAGCTTTACACAGAGCCAGAGAAGGTCTTAACTTCAACAGAAACAAGGTGTCTATGGCGTCTTGTCCAGCGTCGCCTTGACCACGAGCCTACTGCTTATATTTTAGGGCACTGCGAATTTTACGGAATCGACTTCTACATTGACCCTCACACTTTCATTCCCAGACCAGAAACAGAACTTCTCGTGGAAAAAGCTGTGGAACTTGCCCATCGCATTTACCATGGGGGACAGAAAATTACTATAGCCGACGTCGGCACAGGCTGCGGAGCTATTGCCGTCAGCCTTGCCTTAGCACTACCCCGAGCTAAAATTTATGCCACGGATATTTCAACTTCAGCTCTACGGGTAGCTGGGATGAATTGCAGGCGCCACGGGGTTAACAGCCAGGTGGAACTTTTAAAAGGGAATTTGCTTGAGCCATTGCCTCAACCCGTAGATATGATAGTAGCCAATTTACCTTATATCAAAGATTGTGAATTTAAAGATTTGAGCCTAGAGATAAGGAATTTTGAGCCCACGATAGCCTTAGCTGGCGGTGAGGATGGCTTGGACAAAATACAGCGAATGCTAGAAAAGATGTCAGGAAAACTTAATTACGGAGCCTGTTTCCTTTTGGAAATAGGCCAGGGGCAGGGTGAAATGCTGACTTCGTTAATAAAGAACTATTTCCCGCAGGCCGGTATCGAATCAATTTCCGACCTGGGCGGTATAGAAAGGGTGGTAAAGGTAGTATTACGGGAAGGAATGAAATGACGGAAGAGATAGAACGGTTGGCTCGGCTTATCATAGAGTCTAGGAAGGTCGTCGTGTTCACCGGGGCTGGGATAAGCACGGAGTCGGGTATACCTGATTTCCGTGGCCCAGGAGGAATCTGGAGCAGGTATGACCCTGAGGACTTCACAATTCAAAAGTTCCTCAGCAGCCCGGCCGCTCGCAAAACTATTTGGACGA
>Ga0209635_10004196_pt1 | contig 11302 bp, 12 predicted proteins | sample DeeMarSWOR230_32_FD_187463 | JGI IMG/M metagenome (GOLD analysis project Ga0209635, IMG submission 187463) | Marine sediment microbial communities from White Oak River estuary, North Carolina - WOR-2-30_32 (SPAdes) (version 2) | ecosystem: Environmental > Aquatic > Marine > Intertidal zone >...
TGATTGTTTTGTTGTTTGTGACTCAGAACATGCATACGACGAAGGTTAATTTTCCTTTCACAAAGGGTGTTGAAGTAAGCACAGTTTTTCTTGTGATTTTAAGTTTTTTTCTGGGTTTTGCCACATCATATTTTGTGAGGTTTACGAAGGATTTTAAGAACCGCAAAAAGTAAATTAGAGCCGACCAGAAGCAGTAAGATGTATCAAAACTGGAACCAATCTATTCATCCTTTTCTCGCAGGTGTGCTTGGGAATTTGGCCCTCGCTGTTTTGAAGCTAAGTTTTGGATTGTTTGGAGGCAGCAGGCTTGTTTTGATGGATGGCCTTTTCTCTCTTATGAGTGCAGCAGCCTTTTTGCTTCCGTGGCATGCGCAAGTTTTAGAAAAAAAGACCGCAAATGTGCGATACCCCTATGGCTTGGGTAAGGTACTGTTTATAAGTATAACGGTTGTCGGTTTACTCGGCCTGATCATCGGTGTCCATATGCTTTGCTACAGCCTGATAGTGATGACTAGGCTCAGAGTGTACGGTTCTTATGCCGGAGCGGTAATGGTCACCATTATATCAATAGTGGCCAATGAAGCTATTTACCGATATCTTATGGAGGAAAGCAAAAATCTTTCAAACGCTATTGTCGCTTTGTCCGCCCGGTATAATCGCATTGATGTTTGGATTTCATGCTTCGTTCTATTTCTCCTGATTCTTGTCGGTCTCGGCGCGGCATATCTTGAGAGAGCCGGTGTCGCGGTCATCTCGATCATCGTGCTCTTTGTGGGGCTGCGGATGGTCTTTATTGGTTTTGCGGGAATCATGGATAAGGTCCCCCCGCGAAAGATCCTCGATCGAATAAGATCGTGCGCGGGTAAGGTAAAAGACGTGATGGATATTGTAAACATAAAGGCCAGATATGTTGGGACGCTGTTGCATATCGATATGTCGATAGCCATTGATGAAGACCTCAGCATGGAACATGCGGACCAGATTGCCCGGAATGTCAAGACCCAACTGATGGGCGAGATGCCTTTTATAAATGAAGTGAACGTCATTATCGCATGACGATAAGGAAAAAGAAAAGGCAAATTGCCGTTACTTTAATTATTGTCCTCTTTTTGGGCCTTGTTTGGACAGTATGGGGATTAGTATATGCTAACGTCGTACTGGGCAAGTCAAAATTGGAAATAGTCGACAAAACCGGCAATCCTTTGGCCTCAGATACAAGCGAAAAACCAACTTATTACGATAATATTACGCCACTCGAATTAAAACAGAGAATGGATGACGAATCAGACAACGGTCTTTTAATCCTAGACATACGCGACGAAGCGTCTTATGAGCAAGGGCATATTCCAGGTGCAATAAATATCCCCCTAAAAGAGTTGGGGTACAGATTGTTCAGCCTGGATAAAACAAAAGACATAATCGTGTATTGCATTATCGGGGTTCAGAGCGAGACCGCGTGCCAGATTTTGGAAAATGCCGGTTTTAAGGATGTCTATAACTTAACAGGCGGCCTGGCAGCGTGGAAATATCCTATCGAAACAAGCAATGGAAGAGTCAATATTTGAAACACTGAAAGCCAACTGTTAGCAGAAAGGAGCGAAAATGTTACACATAACTGTAGGAATAATTGCGATTGTGGTGGGTCTGTGGGGGATAACCCGCAACTGGTATATGTTTAGAGATATGCTCGTTGCCATTGTACCATTTCTGGTTATTTGCTTCGGAATGGTGGCGATACTGGCCGGTATTCGTAAGATGAAAGCGAAATGGGCTAAAGAAGAAAAAGGAGGTGCGTAAAAATGGCAAGGAAGGCAGAAACTGCAGAAACCAAAAAGAGTGAGGGCGTGTCGTTGCTTCTTCGAATGGAGGGCTTTTTCTTTAAGCTTAAGAAATCTATCGACGGCCTTGTTGATTCCTACTGTCGCTTAACAAGGATTGAATCTGTTGAGGCAAGGAACCTTGTTTCCAGAAAAGCAGATTCTCTGATGAATAAGGGTCGGTATGGAAAAGCCATCGATCAATACAACAAACTGATTCGGATGGGAAGACAGGACCCTGTCATTTATTACAACCTGGGCCACTGTTGCGAGCGGGAGGGCATGGATGAAGAAGCAGAGAAGGCATATAAGAAAGCGTTTGAACTGGACAAAAGCCTTGCGGATGCTGTCTACAGGTTGGGGCTGCTGGCGATAAAGAATGAAGATCCCAAAACCGCGGTTAGATATCTAAGTGCTCTAACCAATAAGAATAATAAATCTTTTGACGTTCTTTACAACCTGGGCGTTGCACACGACAAGTTGAAGGATCTCGAAAAGGCGGTGGAAAGCTTTAAAAAGGCAATAGCCATTGAACCAGCCTACTCCAAGGTTCATAAACGTCTCGGTTATACCTATGAGGCGATGGGCAAACACGAAGCAGCAATGGAGTGTTTCAAGAAAGCTATGGAATTGGAAGAAATTTAGTGAAAGTCCGGTTATGGCAATTCCTTTTATAAAAGACACCAAGACAAAACGCAAAGAGCAGGTGCGAAATATTTTGGGGTCGGAGCAATTTCAAAAAAAGAGCAAATTTTCCGTCCTCGGCCGGTATATTGCTGACCATTGGATAGTCATCCTCTTATCTGTGGCAGTAATTGCTTGTGTGTTTCTGCATATTTATTACTTCAACAAATTAACAGCGATGAAGCAGCAAGTAAGCAACTTGCGTGCACAGATAGAAAGTGGTCTTCAGATGAGGCAGAATATCGTTCCAGCGCTGACACGGGTTGTTCAACAATTCATCAACCATGAAAAGGATGTATTTCTTTCTGCGGTAGAAGCAAGGGAGAAATCATTAAACGGCTCTGAAGAAATGGAAAAACTTATACAGGGGTTGAAAGGTCTTACAGGTGACGACATTTCATCAAAGGCGCTTTCAAGATTTATGGCTGTAGCCGAAAATTACCCACAACTGGTTTCAAGCCAATCATTTCAGCTTCTCATCAGCCAAATAGCAGATGTAGAGAACCAAATTTACAAGAAAAGAATCGAGTATAATGACGCGGTGAATGTTTACAATACCCGCCTGAGCACTTTTCCAGTTAATATAGTCGGGAGGGTTATGCGGTTTCGCTTGCAGCTCTATTTCAGGTGGGAGAACAAGCCCGAATGGGTATTTGAAGCTGATCCGCAATTGTCTCAGTCCCCACTAAAGATGGAATCGAGCACCCCAAATAAGTGATATTGTAATTGGTTAAATGGTAATCGATTACCCACCATTCCTCACCGGCCAATTACCAATGAAAAAGGATTTGATTCGTGGCGGTCGCTTGTAAAGAGTGCTACTGGTGTGCCAAACATGTTGGCGGAATAAACTTCTGGGCCAACATTGGACTCCTGGTGGTAAAGCTGTTGGGCGGTATATTTGGCCGAAGCCAGGCGTTAATTGCCGATGCTGTGCATTCTCTAAGTGACGTCGTTGTATCGGTGTTGCTTATCGTTAGCTTAAAGGTTTCCGCTGCCCCGCCGGATGAAGACCATCACTGGGGCCACGGCAATATAGAGTTTATCGTATCGGTCATATTCGGGGTACTCCTTATCAGTGCAGCCGTGACCATTACTGTGGTGTCCCTCACTTCGATTCTTGAAGGGGTTACACACGAGCCGGGTTTTTTGGCGGTGTGGGCGGCAGCCATATCCGTTGTCGCTAACGAGATCATGTTCAGACATTCCATCTGTGCCGGCCAACAAATGGATTCGCCTGCGATGATAGCGAATGCATGGGAGAACAGGGGTGATGTTTACTCATCGCTTGCTGCCCTGTTAGGCGTCTTTGGAGCAAGAATGGGACTTACGTTTCTCGATCCCGTTGCGGCTATTGTTGTCGGTTTTATGCTTGCCCGAAGTGGGGTTCGTACAATGATTTTAGGGCTTAAAGGCATAACCGACCAGCCTATCGATGACGGAGCGATGTTAACCAAAGTGAAAAAATTAGTCTTGGAAGAAAATAACATAACTGATGTAAGTAGGTTGCGGGCAAGAAAGGTCGGGCAGAAAAGTTGGATCGACATCGAGGCAATATTTGATCCCGAGACAAAAGTGTCCGAGGTGAAAAAGGCAATCGAGAGAGTTAAGAAAAATGTAATGGGTCAATTCGACAAGATAGGGGACGTAGTGATCGTATCCCGTGTGTCAGAACCAGAACTAAAGGATGTATAGCCATGAGACACAAAATAACAGATAAACTGACATATGAAGAAAACGAGAAGGTGCTGGAACGGAAAAAGCGTGTGTTGAGGCGCTGGGCTATAGCAATCGCGGTTCTGGCCATTTTGGCCTTTATGGGCTTGGGTGGAATGATAATTGAGCGTCTACTTACAGGGGCGCCCGGTGGTGGGCTTGAGATAAATGCCAATAAGCTGGAAAAGAAGCTTGCCTGGCTTGGGTCAGAGATAAGAGATATAGACCAAACAATCAACGAGCAGCTGGGGCTTACTTCTACAGGAGGAGTTCTCATAAACAACGTAACGCCAGGCTCTCCCGCGAAACAGGCCGGCCTTGAAAGAGGTGATGTTATTCTTGCCATTAATGGCACGCCCACAAAAGACACATTCCAAATACAAGACCAGCTTTCCAAACTTGAGCCAGGTAATATGGCAAAGCTTTATGTGGATAAAGCAGGTGGCGGAAAAAGGAATGTTTACGTTACGCTTGGTGCCAAACCAGATGATGATAAGCCATCAATTGATACGAACATTAAGAAAGTGGCAAGTATGGCTGGTCCAACACTACCGACACCGTGGGGGATATCCGTATCGCCACTGACAGAAGAATTGAGAGCGCAGTTCAACATACCCGCTTCTGAAAAGGGTGTTGTTGTCGTTGCGGTGGTACGGAACAGTCTTGCTGATTCGCGAGGTATTGAGGTAGGTGATCTTATCGAAAGCATCAACAAAACAACCACACCCAACCTTCAGTCTTTTTATCAGGCACTTGAAGATAAACAGGCCGTTTTAATGGATGTCTACTCTCCGGATGATGCGAAAAGATTTTTTGTCACCCTTCCGGATGAGGGAGACTCACCTCCCCAGGTTGTATTAATGAGCTTTGATGAGAATGTATCGAAAACTAACAGGATTGTCGTAGCCTCTGATATTGATAATTTAGACGGCCAAGTTTACTATCGGTTCGCCTCCTCGCCGTACTTTATTGTCTATGATTTTAACAAGAAAGAGATGACGATAATCACAAACCCGTATGCAGCGCAGGTTCGCGGTACGGGGATAACCGTGGCGCAGATGCTTGTACAGCAAAATATTGATGCCGTAATAGTAGGTGGCATAGGCCCACAGGCTTTTGATGCTTTTTATCTGGCAAAGGTTAATGTCTACGGACCCGTTACAGGCAGTGTGCGAAACGCAATTACGGATTACCAATTGGAAGAATTGGCTGTACTAAAAGAAGCCAACTTAGGCGGATATGGATATTCTTCGAGTGCGGCGATACCCACAGGAAGTTCTCCCTGGACGCAGGATTCTGATGATGGAGAAGAAGGTGGTTATGAAGGCCAGCCCCCTGTCATTCCTCCCAAAGGCAAATCCGACAGCGGTGAAATTAAACTTACAACTGGAGGCGATGCCAGAGCAAACAGACCTGCGTTATGCATCTGCCCCAATTGTGGGGCCGAAGTGACTCATCCGTCAAGCGTCTCGTGTTCGGAGATGGTGTGTCCCATATGTGGTTCGCGGCTTATGACCGCATCGCCAGGAAGTGACACCAGTGCTGCTACGGAAGCGTTGTCACAGCTTCCGGTGATAGATATCCCGACACAGATCAGGCCTATTGCTCTGACAGCTGGAAGCGCTACGGCGCCTTCTGTCCCGCCCAGCAGAATCGTTGCTATGCCTGTAGCAAATAATCTTTGGGCCATAAGCAGTAAACCTGAAGACATACCGCCTATCATTGGGCAGCAGACAGCGAGTACCTCTGCTACCACTTCACAGGTATCCACTTGCGTATGTCCGCTCGATGGCACAACAGTGACCCACCCGGTGGGCATTCCCTGCGCCGCCCTTCAATGTCCAGTTTGCGGTTCAAGAATGGTGAGCGGCAATAATGTCCTTATGGGCGGAAACCCAATGACCACAACTGGCGGAGTGCAAACAGGAGGAATACAAACCGGAGGAAAACCTGAGGATGTACCGCCGCCTGTTCAGCAGGTTTATTACTTGGTGCCGGTATCGAGCAAGCCTGAGAACATCCCACCAACACCTTTGGGCCAGGTGGTGCAGGTGGCCTTGATACCTGCAGCCGGCGGGCCACCAACGGATACTGGTATGGGCAGCCCATCTGACGCCGGGCCTTCTGTAGATGGGCCATCCCAGGGTGGTGGCCAGGCTGGTTCTGGTGCAGCTCAGAGTGGACGCTCAACCGCATGCATATGCCCCATGTGTAAAACAACAGTAACGCACCCCATAGGTGTTCCTTGCGCATCGCTTACATGTCCCATCTGTGGCTCTCGACTTGTCAATGCTGAGCCTGGGGGTGCTTCCGGTGGAGCTGCGATGATGACCGGTGGCAGCCCGATGGCCACAACCGGTGGAATGCAAACAGGCGGCAAATCCGATGACGTACCGCCGGTTCAACAAGTATTTTACTTAGTGCCGGTATCGAGCAGGCCTGAGGACATACCACCGATGGGCCAAACTGTGCAAGGCCCTTTGACACCCACAGCCGGTGGCCCGCCAACGGATACCGGTATGGGCTCGCCATCCGCTCCTGGGCCTGCCCTCGATGCGTCTTCCCAAGGCGGAGGCCAAGCTGGTTCTGGAGCACCTCAAAGTGGGCGGTCTACACTATGTATATGTCCTATGTGCAGTACAACGGTAACGCACCCGATTGGTATTCCGTGTGCGTCCCTTACCTGTCCTATATGCGGCTCTCGGCTGGTTAATGCTGACCCTGGTGGTTCTTCCGGCGGGGCTGCGGTGATGACCGGTGGCAGCCCAATGACTACTGCCGGTGGGATGCAGACCGCCAGTGCAATGCAGATTGCTCAGTCAAGTGTGATTCAGGTATCAACGGTGTCCAAAAGAGTAGTTGTTCCATCGACAGGAAGGAGCCTGAACTCGGACATTGCACCTTTGCTGGACAAGGCGCCTTATTTTATGATGTTCGGCCTGGGAAAATATGAAATCGTAAGAAACCCATATTACAGAGATAACAAAGCAGTCGGTACGGAAGTAGCTCAATTCGTAGTGGGTGAAGGTGGTGCAGTCGTCATATGCAATAATATAAGTATGACCGCACTTAAAGCGTTTAAAGATCTGAAGGTCAAGGTGTATTCAGGCTTCACAGGCACCGTCAAGCAGGCGCTTGATATATATGCGGACGGCCGGCTTAAGGATTCATCCACTATAACAGGCATTGTGGTTGATGATGAAGAGAGCGAGCACGGAGGCGGCGGTGGTCCTCCATCATCAAAGGATAAGAAAAAGGACAAAGGGGACACGGAGATATTTTAGGGGTGAATAACAAGTATCCAGGTCGTTCTTAGAGACAGAATTTTGCGACGCCATACAATGTGAGAGATACAGTTGGAGCAACGATGTCTGAGGAGCAACAATACCAAAAACTTACAAAAAGTCGCTCGAAATCCAATGTAATAATAAACATATGCTTAGTCACTGGGCTAATTATTCTCATAGCATGTCAACTGATTTTTTTCAGCTTCACGATACGGCAGAGAACCAGGACAGCAAGCAGCATACAGGATGGAGGCGGCATTACCCTTGCATCATCTGATATGAAGCTTGTTTCATGTTCGGATGACGACCTTTCAGATGCGGTCGCCGCAGTTAAGTTTGCTGTTGTCAATATAGATGTTGTTTCTTCCGATGTTGGCCCTGCAAACAGGAAAGGCGGACCGACCTTGAATTTCGATATGCCCTCGGCTGGTGCCCTGCAAGCAAACGAAGAAACCCTCGGCTCAGGTATTATTGTCGATGCCCGTGGATATATACTTACCTGCTATCATCTGATTAAAAATTACCCGAACGTTTACGTGACTGTTCTTGACGCTAATCGCAAAACCTATAAGGCAGATGTAGTCGGTGTGGATATCGCAAGTGATCTTGTCCTGTTAAAGATAACGCCGGCTGGGCCTATTCCGGCAGCGAAACTGGCAAACTCTGATATGGTCAAGGTAACCGATACGGTCCTTGCGATTGGTTCTCCCTTTGGTTTCGAGTACACCGTGACCAGTGGCATCATCAGCGATAACAAACGCAGTATTGTTATTGAGGACACAATCTACCATAATCTCTTCCAGACAGACGCTGCTGTAAACCGTGGAAGCGCCGGCGGTGCTCTGATAAACAGCGAAGGCGAAGTAATCGGAGTTAACACCGCTATTGCATCTCCATCGGGATATTTTTCCGGTATCAGTTTCACAATACCAATAAACAAAGCCAGGTCATTGTTATTAAAAGCAATCGAAGATTAAAAGGTAAAGACAAGACATGATTCACATTATTATTGGTGTTTTGGCAATTATCTGTGGGATATGGTGGCTGTTGCCGGACTGGATGTTTACCAGCGAGATATTGAAAATGCTGGTATTCGTTGGGCTTATTGTGTTTGGTGTCATTGCGGTTCTGGCGGGATTAAGGCGGTTCGGAACGGAAAAGTGAGGTGGTTGAGCCGTGACAAATGAAAAGCCAACCAATAGGTTTAAGTATCTCTTGGCCTTTATCTTCGGCATCGTTATTATGATAATTGTATACGGTCTGTTCGAAGGTACTGCTAGGAGGACCAGGGTCGGCTCTACGGAAAGTGATATTGTAAAAACAGCCAACATTGTCCAGATCGCTGGAGTCGAAGAAGCACCTTTTTCACCTTCTGCTTTCCTCGGAGTAGAGATTCTTACCGTGAATTCAGTTATTGCCAAGCAGTTATCGCTATCAAATGCGTCTGGGGTTCTGGTAAACAGCGTTGTTGCCGATTCTCCTGCTCAAAAGGCGGGCCTGAAAAGAGGTGATGTCATTATCTCTCTGGACGGCAATATTATAGAGGACATCGACAGTTTCAGGCAGATTATGGCAGAACTGAATCCAGGCGAGATGGTAAGGATCGTATTCATAAGGAATGGCCAAAAAGACATGGCGTATGCTGAGCTTGTCAAATCACCTACCCTATTAGAAACAGCTAAAGGAAGCGGTTCAAGTGAATCTGATTGGGGCGTGGCGCTGTCTCCACTTAGTTCCACTCTGCGTAAGTCGCTTAATATTCCGCCTGATATAGGCGGTGTCGCAATATTGTCGATAGCTCCTGGCAGAAGCGCAGACCAAGCAGGTCTCATGCCTGGAGATGTAATCATGGGTATTGACAAAACGCCTATATCTGACATGGATGATTTCTTTAGCTCATTGTCAGCTGACAGAGACAGCACAGCACTTCTGGATGTGTACAGTAAGGGCGAGATGCGTTATGTGCCGATGGATTCATCCGGTGTTACCGAGGTAGCTGATCAGACACAGAGCCGGACAACCCTGCGGCAAAGAATATTTTCTATATTCACCGGGGGGATGCCATTCGCAACTGATGATGACGATGACGAGGAAGGCCCAAAGGGTGGTAAGTTTGCACAAGATAACGTAGAGCTTACAGCAGATAATACAGCTTTCAACAGGCCTTCTACAGTTCCAGGGGATGATAATACCGGCGGGTTGGGTCCTTCCAATGTAACAGGTATGAACAGGCCATCTACAGTTCCATCACAGTCAAGCGGGCCTACAAATGATGTTGTATTGTTCATAGGACTGTTGTTACTTGTGATTCTATACCTGGCCTACAGAGAATATCACAGGCCAGTGGAAGTAGGGAATAATAGATGAACGACGAGAATAAGACCTTATTAAGAAAGATCGTCGTCGCCCTGCTTATAAGGCCTCCTATTATCCTTATACTTCTTCCTTTATGTTTACTTTTGTTGGGCCAGGGAAATCCGGACGAGATAACAGTTGATAAAAGGTTCATGCTCTCTTCATCAATAAAATCACCTTATAAGGATACTCTAAAAGGCGTTTATCAATATTCATTTGCCTTTTGCGCTGACCCCCACATGCGCGCAGACGGTGATGGCCGCTTCGGTGATCTTGACAAAGCTGTCAGGGCAAAACGAATAAATTTCGTCATATTTGGTGGAGACCTGACATACCTCGGCCAAGAGGATGAATATAGAAACTTCATCAATCATGTTAATGCGCTGACAATTCCTTCGTACATGGCACTGGGAAATCATGACCTTTATAATGGTGGCTGGTCATATTACTGGAGATTTTTCGGCCCCTCGGTGTATTCCTTTTATGGTGGAAATGCCAAGTTTGTTGTAATTGACTCCGCCAGCAATGAAATAGGTCAGCAACAGATCGAATGGATAAAAGAGGAGCTCAAGACTAACAAACAGCCGCTGCTTTTTGTGATAAGCCATATGCCTATATATGGTGGCGAGCATGATGGTTATGACTTTCCTAAGGGTGAGGAGAGAACCGAACTCATTCAGCTTTTTGAAAAATATGAGGTTGATTACGTCTTAGAAGGCCATTATCACAGTTATGTGGATATTACAAAAAACGGCGTTCGTTATATTACTTCTGGGAGCTTTTCTGATGGTCTTTTGAATTCCGGAGACAGACACTTTCTTCTGTTTCGCGTATACGGCCCCGAGGTCAGCATAGAGAAGATACTTGTCGGGCAAGATTACCCTGTTCAATATATGGACGGAGAGATTTAACTATGTGGCCGACAACTGCGGAGATAGCATAAAAAATACTTGGAGTAAAAAAGGAAGAACAATGGAAAACGGCAAATCAGAAATTTTGGAGGTCATTGAAGATATATTTAAATTTGTGGGTGCTTTTGCGGGGGCTGCGGTGGTTACCGGCAGGAAAATTCAGCATTGCGTTAAAAGCATGATAACGGTGGAGCCAAAGCCATCGGACCGGACTGTCAAAAAGCCCGTAAAGGTCCGTGCGAAAAAGAAGAAAACAAAAAAACCAAAGAGAACAACTCGTCCCCGAAGTCATCCAGCATCTGAGCAGACGTAAAGATAAGCACTGTGATAGAACCACAATAATCTCAGTTAGTGTTCGCGGAGGCACAAATATCCAAGGAGTCCTAAGAGCACAAATGCAGGTTTAACAATAAAGTTTATATGCTCTGCGGGCCGTTTTTGAGCTGGCTAAATACAAGGACAAAGGCGCAGTAAAGATTGCTGATATAGCTGAGGCGCAGGCTGTTCCGAAGCGATTTCTTGAGTCCATACT
>Ga0209635_10004197_pt1 | contig 11302 bp, 13 predicted proteins | sample DeeMarSWOR230_32_FD_187463 | JGI IMG/M metagenome (GOLD analysis project Ga0209635, IMG submission 187463) | Marine sediment microbial communities from White Oak River estuary, North Carolina - WOR-2-30_32 (SPAdes) (version 2) | ecosystem: Environmental > Aquatic > Marine > Intertidal zone >...
CTACAGAGCCCGAACCTACAGAACCTGAACCAACAGAACCCGAGCCGACAGAGCCAGAGCCAACTGAACCTGAGCCGACAGAACCTGAACCAACTGAGCCTGAGCCTACGGAACCTACAGAGGCACCATTCATCACAACAGAAGTAGCTATAATCGCAGCCGTCGTCATAGCTAGCATCATCGGCATAGCCAGCTTCTGGGCACTCAGAAAACGGAAATAAACCAAAATTTTCCCTCCCCTTTTTTTATTGGGAGTAATGCATTGGAAGAACAAGGGACTGAAAAGGCGCAACATCGGGAAAAGATGAAAGTCACCAAAATCGATTGTGGCTGTCTGGATTTTCATCTTTTTCTCCTTTAAATTTGTCCCATGTTACGCCTCAGGAAACCCTTCTTCCCAATGTTTGTCCACATTTTAACCTTTTAATAGAAATCTTTGTCAGCTTTTCACAGCTCCACAACTACATTACTTATAACACTGCTTCATAAACAGGTTCACCCATAAACTTGCTAATGCTAATTAAAAAGTTAAATCTTTGACAGATTACCCAGTGCAAATTTTTTGCTTATTCAGTTGGAGATGAAAGAACTCTGGTTTCCTGTGGAATTCTCCTGTTACAAGTTCAATGTTTTACTTGAGAAATGCGCTAAGCAGGATCCACACGATGTCACCGTAGGCTAATGCAATAATTAAGCCTGCTGTGATAAAGATGAGGAGGGGCAAACCGGGAGTAGCCCACACCTCACCATCAAGTCTTTCCTTTTTTACGTTTTCTAGGATTCTTGCAACAATCTCTTCGCGCTCTTCATCCTTCGGAAATACCAGCAACTTTCTTTTCCTATCTCCCTCATCGTTCACATCGATGTCTTCAAGAGGATACATGTGTCCTCTTTCCAGCTTAGAAATCTTGACCTTGTAGCCGCTGAAAAGCGCCAAAATTTTGCGACCAAAAGACTCTGTTTCTAATCCCTCAAAGACATTCCCCCTGTTTCTAACCTTCCAGAGAAGGTTACGGAAGAGGGCGTAGAACACGCTGAGGGCACCTAAGAGAACGCTGTTAGTGAAGATAGTTATGGGAAAAAGGGGAGAAACGAAGCTTAGGGGTTGTGGAAGAAAATTATTGGGATAGACGGGTAAGGCTAGGGAGATGCACATTAGAGCTTTGGCGTCTGCTCCTCCGAAGCCTCCAGCGTAGAAGATTGCTATGGCTAAGGCTGAGGTTATTACAAAGGATAGAATATATGAGAGTAGCAGTTGGGGGGAGAATATTAGAAACTGGAACGCTGTTAGTGCAAGGGCTAAGGGTCCTAGGATGACCCAAACTTTGTTGCTTACTTCTCTGGTTTTGTAGTCGCTCCATGAGGCGTAAATCAGGAAGCTGAGACATAAGATAATTCGAGCGCCGTCAAATATTTGGTTCACGCCACATCATCTACCAGAGTATCCTGTAAAAGAAGAGTATAAAAACTCTGGGGGTTACGTTTTCTTCGGAAAGAGATTGATGAGGTTAAGCTTCTTCGCTGAAGGGAAGGGTTTGTCCTGCCTCGGTGGCCATCTTGAAGTGGTATCTTGTTCCGTCCGTCCAATCGTATGTGATAGTGACGTTGAGTGACGAACCTGCGGCGACAATTGCCGTACTTGGAGTATAGCTTACAGAGGTCTGTGTGGTAAGAGCTGTGGATGAGGTGCCAGCATATACCTCTACAATCTTTGCGTCAGCCGTTCCCGAGTTTCTTATTATGACTTCAACATAGTCTGTAGTTGAGACTGTGTGGAATCTTATGTTTTCAACGTTTAACACGGCTCCTGCTTGGCTTGTTGTGGATCCTGTGAAGGTCATGACCCAAGCGTAGGTGACTATGACGGCTGCGACGGCGATGACAATCAAGAGTAGTGTGGCGAGAATTGGCGAGATTCCCTTTTTCGATTTTAACATGGTTCTCATTATTCGACTTCTCCTATGCCCAGAAACTCTGAAGTCACGGTATTTAACAAATATGAAACTGCAATATGTATTATACGTAAATGTTCAATTCAGAATCCAAATGTGATGTAAGATAGTAAAAAACATGATTATATTGAATTTTTGTTGAAAAAATTGTGCAGAGTAAACATGATCATATATCTGTCAACCCTCGTAACTTTCAATATTTCCACTGTTTTTAGTGGCCACAATCGCTGAAGAGCATACTACTTATCTTCGGAGGGAATTCGACTTATGACCTCGAAGACGAGGGGGGGCGTTAGGGTTCTCGCTTCCAAGCTAACTCCAAGTAAGCTTTCTAGGAATCCGCACCAAACCTCCGAATTGCTGATGAGCGGTGTTCTAATTATTACGAATTTGTTTTTAAGGTAGAAGTCACCGAAACCCTGGACACGCAGCCTCTTAAAAACGTCAGGCCATCTTTCCCGGTTTGTAGTTTCTATGTCAATGCTGGCCTCCAGAGAAACTTTAGTGATTTCCCCAACCTTTCGTCCGGCTTCTCTCCACTTCTCTTTAGGGATGTAGTTGAGGAGAATGTCGATGAATTCGACGTTTAGAAAGGCTACGCGGCTGATTCCGATGTAGTATTCTCCGGGGTATTTCCAGTCGTAGATTCGCATGCTTCGGTAAACGTCAAGCATCTTTGATATGAGTGGTTTTATTCCCGGTTCTCTTCCTTTTTTTATGAGAGAATCAATGTATTCTCGTTCTTCTTCATCCAAAATGATGGTGGTTCTTTTAACTGAACGGTCCTTTGGAGACAACTTCTCTTCTCCTGCTATACCTATTATGTTCTTAGGCATATTTTATATGTTTCGCTTTCAAACCCTGCAGTGATAGGTCGTATTCAGTTTCTGTAATCAGAATCCAGATGAAATAGCATTAAGTTGGATATATAAAATGGAGATAGATAAGGCGTTCATAAAGGTTATTTACTAAATAGGGGCACAGAGAGCATCAACAGTCAAAAGGAAGATGGAACGTATGGAACCACCTCTGGTGTATCAAGTGGACCTGACCGAACTTCAAGGAGAAGGAGACTTCCCATGTCCCTGTTGTGGAGTCATAATATCTCCTGAAGACGAAACCGAGGACGTTTACAGAATAGTCAGCACCACGGTTCATGGTGAAGATCTAGAAGAACTGATAATTCAGTGTAACCACTGCAAAAGCAAAATCCGCTTGGTCGGATTCAATATTTCTTGAAATGGATAATCTTTAGGGAAAGAATCTTCAGCCTCGAAGATTGAGTTTTAGTTTTCTAACTTATTGTAACTTTTACATCATCCAAGTTGTAGGTCATCTCAGTCTCCCAAAGTACACTAATTCCCACAGCAACCCAAACTTCTCCACTGGAGCCCGTCTTCAGAGTTGCCGTGTGGGTGTAACGTTTCCATCCTGAAACTTCGTTGGCTTGTCCAAGAACAGTAAAGTTTGCTTCGACTTTGGGATTAGAAGTTCCGGCAAACCCGACAACGCCCGCTATCACATTGAAACTCTCGCTTTCACTGTAAAAATCAAAAGAAACCTTAACTTGAATTTGCGAGTTTTTTTGCACTGGCAGCTCTCTTTCAATCCAGACTGCGCCGTCATCCTGCCTCCCATCGATGTATAACTCCACAGAATATTGTCCAGATTTAACGGGAGAAGTTACCCGTGAAACGTTCCAGTCAACAAGAGAACTTGGGTTGTTTGGGTCTGGAGGAACATCAGCGTCCCCTTCCCATCCGCCGAAATCCTCCTCAAAGCCTTCATCGTATCTGAGTGGGTTAGGATGAAAATACCATCCAGCTGCAATGCTGATTATGGTTAGGATTCCGATAACGACACCTAATTTGAGACTCGATCTCATTTAGGTAAAACTCCCTATGAACCAATAATTGAGGGTCATAAATAATACTATTTTTTAGAACAGTTGGGAAATCTAGAGTTACTGGATGTTCTACCAGAAGAATGGGATATATTCTCTTACTGTAAATTTGACCCCTATTCTTTCTGCCAGTTCTTTGACCTTTGCAAGGTCCACCTCGGGGATCGTTACGGCTGTTGCTTCAGTTTCTAAGCCTTCTTCTTTAGCTTTTTTGATGAACTCCAAGACGTTTTCATAGGCATCTTCGAACACAGGTTTGCAGACTTGGTTGTATGTTGCCTTGTCGTGGGCGTTCAAGCTTACGCTCACCTTGTCTACACCTGCCTCCTTTAACTCCCGCACCACATCTCTTCCTTTGTTCAGTAAGTATCCTTGACCATTGGTGTCAACCCTAACTGCCTTCCAAGAATGCTTCTTTATCCATCGGGTTACTTCCAAAACAAGATTCAGCCTTTCCAAGGGTTCTCCGAAGCCGCAGAAGATAATTTCGCTCCAGTTCTTTCTGTTTATGGCCTTTCGCAGTTCCTCAATCACTTCTTCTGAGGTCGGTTCCTTTTCCAGCTTCAGATTAAATTCTCGAATGCCATTCTTGAATTTTCTGAAACAAAAATAGCAGCTGTTGGGGCACCTGTTGGTTACGTTCAGATATAGGCTGTTGCCAAGCCAGTAGGCGATGCTTGGGTTTCTCTTGTGGGCATGCATTTAGTTCTGATATACATTTTCTTCTTCTTGTGTTTTTTCCTCTTCTTCAAAATCGTCTTCCATAATGAAAGCGTCTTCTGGAAAATCATCAGTTTCACTTTCAACTTTTTCAACTTTTACCCATTTTTCCTTTTTTCGTTTACCCCGAATGTCGAATCCCAGCATCAGAAGATATGGTAGCGACAAATAAGCCGCAGCTACTAATGGATTCTGGAACAGTGGAGCTAACCCTAGGATCTGGTCCAAGGTTCCGTCTAAACCTACCAAGGCATCCTGAATTACAAAGGCCAAAAAAGCTAATGTTAGACATAAGCCGAATTGGACAAGGACGCCTCTCTCTTTTCCTAGAAGTAACGCAGGAATAACGGATGACAAAAGGAAAATCCATGCGAATGAGTGAATGAACACGATCATATCTAATTTGGAAGCCATCCAAACGCCGATTGTAGGCAAGTACATGTTGATGTAAACCGTGACGCTTTTTACTGTTGTTTCGGTGAAAAGCTGGTAGCTGGTCATCAAGGTCCAAGCTACGGATATGTATAAAGGTGTTATTATGGTGGCTTTTCCCAAGCGCTTTCCCTATTACTCTATTAGTATGTATTATGTCTTAAGCCTTACGGTATACTGATAAGTTACATCAAATAATGAACACACTACAAAACAACAAAAAAATAGAAAAAAGTTTGACACTGGATTACAGACTAGCAGCGAACAACCGAGTTTCTGCCGTGAACCACCTAGAACTCCCTGAGGGAACTGCGACCTTATGACCTTTACTGAATACGCTGTCTGTCATTCGAAATACGTAGAATATGCTAATGCCTCTTGCTTAGCTTCTTTTCAAGGTGATTTCGATGGTTGAAATCATCCTCGAGTTGCTTTCCCCTTCCCTTGGCGGCATCTCTTCAGTTCCGATAGCGATTTTGTCTACTTTCATTTCTTTCACGAATCTTCGTCTAGCTATTTCGACCGAGTCGACTGCTGTTGTTATGGCTTGTCCCCTCGCCTTCACGATAACCTCTTTTACTTCGGCTCCGCTGAAAGCGGTTACGATGCCTAACACATAATTCATGGGGGGTTTTCTTCCTACGTATATTATATTTGAGTCGCTAGATTTTTTGCTCATTTTGCGATTCTCCGTTGTTTGTGCTGTTATTGATGAATGGTCTTGCATTTAAATCCTCCTGTTAGGCAAAAAGGATTCAATGATTGTAGATTCTTCTGTTAAGCCTTCAGGTAACCCTTTCTTCTCAGCCAGTCTGCTTGATTTTTCTTGTATCGCCAGATAATGTCGCCCCTCTTGTCGGATTGAAAATCCCAAGGAGAGACCAAAACGATGTCACCCACCCTTATCCACATCCTTCGCTTCATCTTCCCACGTATCCTGCAGAGGCGTTCATGGCCGTCTTGGCAACTCACCATAAGCCGGTCGAAACCAAGCATTGTCTTGGCTATACCGATTACATCGTTGCCAGCCGGCAATTTGATAGCATTAGAGTCTTCGCTCTTGACCTTCCTCTTGCCCACGATACCACCTCTACATTCCTTTTCCATAAAAGACTGCATAACTTAAATACGTTAGTCTTCTTTCCCAACATCTCGAACAAGCTTAAGAAGTTTCCCTCTTTTTTTGGAGGAAACGTGTGCCCAATCTATTGAGAGATTGTGAAAAGAATTATTGCCAGTCCGACTGCCCAGCAGTAATAGGCAAAATGGTGTATTTTTTCGTTCATAACTATCTTCTGGAGAAGCTTCAAAGATACGTAGCCCACTATCATGGAAGCTATTGCTCCCAGAAGCAGCGGAATCAGGTCTATGTTGCCCAGAACTAGTTCTTTTGACTCCATGACTGTTGCTCCTGCTATGGCGGGCGCAGATAACAGGAATGAGTACTTGAAGGCGGTTGCCTTGTCTACTTTTCTTAACAATCCTGTGGATATTGTTACGCCGCTTCTGGAAACGCCTGGGATTATGGCGATTGCTTGTGCCACCCCTATCAGAACTGAATCTAACATGCCCATTTTTCTGTTGCCTATCCGCTTTTCCGAGAAGAAGAGCATAAAACCTGTAATTAGTAGGGCTAATCCTACGGCAGGGAGGTTAGAGAAGAGGGATTCAAAGAAGTCATGGAAGATGAAGCCGATAATTGCTATGGGCACGCTGCCAACGGCTATGAACAATGCAAGTTTTCCCTCTTCAGTTTCTAAATCACGCTTAACCAAGGCTTTGATTATCTCTGCAACGTCCTTCCGGAAAACTGTGAGAACGACGATTAAGGTGCCGACATGCAGCATGACGCTGTAGATTAGGGGAAGGTTCAAGCCGAGAACTTTTTGGGTTATCACCAGATGACCTGAACTGGATACGGGTAACCACTCGGTTAAGCCCTGAACCACGGCGAGAATAAAGACTTCAATTAATGTGACCAATGCTGCTGTACGCTCTCAGACTTTTTGTTGGTTAAGTCATGGAGAAGTAACATGTCTTTCCATATTTAAAATACGTTAGTAACTTTCGTGTCTTCTCGTAATTTCTGAAAAAGACTGTTTTCAACAATGCACTGTTATTAGTCTCCTAATATGCTCGGGGATGTGGACAGCAAATCATTATCTTGCTTGGAAAAACAGAAAAAAGCTAGATTTCAACAATGAAGTATTATTAGTCTCCAAATATGATTGTTGTCTGGAACTATATCCATATCTAATAGATGATTTCTTGATTGAGAGATGCCAGAAATTGTGTAAGAATGATTTCGTTGTTGTAACCGATTTTATGATGCACCTAAAGATGGGAAAACGGATACATTCATGTAAATTAGAAACTGACAGTTTAGCAGATGGATTAAATGCTCTTTTTAAACGTAAGGTTGAGATTCCAAGAATAAAACACGGTAAGAGACAAACACTTGACACACTGATTAACGAAGAGGCTTTATTGTTCGCTGAATACCTTAGAAGTGGAACAGCTACATGGAGACCACGGATGCCAAAAATATCCGAGTGAAAAGTGTTTTAAAAATGAGAGCGTTATAATAGTTGGGTTGAGGATGCAGCATAGAACTACAACTCTTGCAGGAAAATTTATTGACGATTGGACTTTCAAAAATGCTAACACACAATATCTTACACATGGCTTACATCCATATCCAGCAAGGATGATCCCTCAACTGGCAAAGAAGTTAATTATGAATTATTCAGAAGAGGAAGACTGGGTATTAGACCCATTTTGCGGATCTGGGACTAGCTTGGTTGAAGCTAGGTTGAATAATCGGAATTCGATTGGAAATGAATTAAATCCATTAGCATTTTTACTATCTAAAGTAAAAACTACTCCCTTAGAAAAGGAAGAGCTTGGGCGTTTAACAAAAGAGGTGCTAAATGAAGCCCAAGAGAAAAGCCATCTTTTAAGGAACAAATACTCCAAAAAAGGAATTGTTAGTATTGATAAATGGATTGAAAAGGATACTAAGTCAACAAGTTTTATTGCCGAAATTGAGATTCCAAAATTTCCTAATCTAGACCTATGGTTTAATAAGAACGTAGCTATTGAGCTAGCAATTTTGCGAAAAATAATTCTGAAACTTGATTGTGAGCAACCCTATCGTGACTTCTTTAAAATTTGTCTTTCATTTACTGCAATGAAATCATCAAATGCTGATTTTGAAAGTCATCAGGCACACCCTTCGAGGTACAAACCTGAAAAATTAGCAGCACATTCTCCAAACGTCTTATCTATCTTTCGAAAAAAAACTACGGATTCGGTTAACCGAGTAATAGATTTTTCAGAAAAGATTTCAGACAAACAGGTTGAGTGTTTCATCTTATTTGGAGATGCAAAACGACTCGATTTGAAAAGTATAGTTCCACGTCAAGGCATCGATATTATTGTTACTTCACCTCCTTATGGCGAAGAGAAAAACACGGTAGGTTATCACAGATGGGCCAAGATTATGGCATATTGGATAGGTTTTTCACGAGATGAGATGAAGAAAAGCGAAGAATTGTCTCTAGGATCCAAACCAAATATTGATGCAGACATTCCCAGTAAAACTGCAATCTCATTTGTTAATTTAGTAAAAGAGAAATCAAAAAGGGAAAGCCGAGCTGCTAATTTGGCTAGTTTCTTCTATGATTACAATGAAACAATAATTCAAATGGCAAATTGGCTCAAGAGTGGAGGAATAGCAACAATTGTTGTTGGCAATAGACTAGTGTCGGGACACAGGATCGCTATGGATAGAGTCACAGTAGAATTGGCCGAACAAATGGGCTTCAAAGAGGAGAAAACGTTTTACAGAGATATACCAAATACAGTTATGCCAAGGCGAATACCTGAAGGAGAAACGATCGCCAGAGAAAGTATCATAATCCTCAGAAAAATGTGAGGCATATGGATGTCTCCGGAAACGAGGCATATTTAATTGGTGCACTCTTAGGAAGAGGTAGTATAGAACAGGTTAAAAATGGATATTTTCTCATTTTCAGATTTCCATATAGAGGCTATAATCCCGCTGGAGTCGCAATCGTTAAGTATTTACTTAAGCATGGGCCCTCAAGGTCTAACGAGATTGCTACTACTCCTTCTTTACGAATAGAGAACATGTCCACGATGCAAGTCTCACGTGCTTTGCAACTTATCAGAGATTGGCATCCTGCACATAGAGAGACTAGAGGACAAGTTGTCAAATATACCAAACAAAATAAAAAATGGAGTATAGAAAATGAAAATGATTGTACTGATTTTCTTGAAGAACAGGAGAAATTTAAAGAAAGAGAAATAAGCAGCACCGATTTTGTGATCGAGCATATTCAAACTATTACAAAAGATATGGGGCAAAATGTCGAAATAAAAAAAGTCTCAAGTAGTTTTATGGTAAATTATCTGACTCTAAGTTGTAGGATTAGTAATATTCTGTATCAAAAACTCAAAGAAGAATATAATTTAGATGTGGGGGATGTTTACCGACACATGGGGATCCCTGAATCTGTATTCAACTATAGCCAAGATGAACTTGAGGAATTTTTACGAGGAGTAGCTGATGCTACAGTCCATTTTGATCGAGCACCGATTTGGGAGTGGATGGGAAAATACCGCGACAATAGGTTATGGCAATTACGTTTTGCAGCAGTTTGCGATAATCCCCAATTTGTTTTTGATTTATGTCATCTAATGCAAGACAAGCTGAACACACCAATATTTATTATAAACTGGGCAGGTCTTGATAGTTACAGAGGAAAAAGAGACATATTTGTTGAAGTCTGGGCTCTCAATTTGCAGAATTTTCCATTTCCATTATTTTATAATAGTTGGAAACAAGAGCATTTTGAACAAAGTTTAGATGAAGATAATAAGAAATTAAAATCTCGAAACGTTAAGAAACAAGATATCAGTCAACTAAAAGCTTGCCCTCGAAAGTCAAAAAAAATGTCTGACTATATGAAAAGATGTAAGGCATTTTTTAATTGCCCTAAAATTCCTCAAAGGCTTCTAGCTGAATTCTCTGGTTGAGAACACATATGGAAGAGAGCGAACTAAGGAAACTGGCTGCCAAATACTTAAACAGGAAATTTTCTAAACATAAGATTATAGTTCCATTCTTTGATTTTCATAAAGAAGGTATGACTCTTTCTAAATATCTAAGAAAAACATTTTTTGGAGAAGAATTACGCAAATTACCTTACTTGGAAGAAGTCGAGATAAGACCAGATATTGTAGGAATAATTGATCTTCCAGAAACCACGACTTGGGCATATATATTGGGGGAAGCAAAAACATCAACTGTAGAAATGAGTGATTTCCGTCAATGCATGAATTATATGACCGTCGCACATCCATTCGAAGGTTTCTTATTTTATTGTGAAAAGATTACAGAAGAAGTAAGACGGAACATCTTAGCTGACAATCACAAATACTTAGGTTTGAACAAATGGGGAAAACTGGTCACAAAACGCGTCAAACTTGCCGCTTTTAAAAGAAATAGATTTGCTAATGGTAGACGAGATATTTAGAGCAATACGTGCGCACAATCCTTTTTTGAATCAATTTGGGTTTTTTGTTTCTTTTTTTGTGTGTTGATGGAGCCTCGGGCGGGATTTGATCCCGCGACCAACAGCTTACAAGGCTGCCGCTCTACCGGGCTGAGCCACCGAGGCATGCCATTCTCTACGGTTTGTTAATGTTCTATTTAGGACTAGCCTATAGATTTTCCGTTTCCAAAAAATGAAACGCAGAGAAAAAAAGGAGAATTCCCCATTTATTCAATGAACTTTTCGGGTGAAATATAGTTGCCATATTTTTCTTTGGCGTCAAGGAGCCGCTCGTATTGCTGGTTTAGTACCCAAAACACAGCTTCGGGTGTGTAAGTGACGTTCTTCTTGTAGAATTTCCTCACTCGCTTAATCTTAGCCATGTTTTCTTGAACTCGAATGCTAAACTGTTTAACGTAATCTTCTTTGCTGTAGTCTTTATCTAGCACCTGTTTGAAGAGTTTGCGTAAATCTTCATATTTTGGAATGTAGCCTGTGGGCGTCTTTATTGCATTCACTTCATCGTGGACACGTAGTTCCATCCATTTTACCCAAACATGTTTGTCTTTAGGGTCGTTGAGATATTTTCCTTGTTTATCTTGCAAGAAGTAGTTAACTCCAAAGATAACAGGCAGTTTCTTGAGCTTTTTCCCAAAGTCAAGGTTATTTCGAACGTTCTTTCCTAAGGGAATAGAGATGAAGTCCAGAATGCTCAT
>Ga0209635_10004201_pt1 | contig 11294 bp, 5 predicted proteins | sample DeeMarSWOR230_32_FD_187463 | JGI IMG/M metagenome (GOLD analysis project Ga0209635, IMG submission 187463) | Marine sediment microbial communities from White Oak River estuary, North Carolina - WOR-2-30_32 (SPAdes) (version 2) | ecosystem: Environmental > Aquatic > Marine > Intertidal zone >...
TTCACCATTCTTAAACCATGGCGGCGGTGGCGGATCTCCGGGGTCCCCCGCCGATATGCCGACCGCCTCTTCGAGCCTCACCAGGTCGTTGCGCACATGCGCGCCCCACTCGCACAGCGCTTCCATCCAGACGACCAGCTTCCTGAGCTGGTCCTTGGTGAGGGGCGGATCCGGTAGCGGGTCTCGCTTCCAATCCGCTGGCCAATGCTGCTTGCTCTTGTCCGCCATGTTGTGCCTCCTATCAGAGGTATCGAGTTCAGGGTGATTCACCAGCGAGCTCGGGCCTGCCCAGTTTCTCGAGGCGGGCCCGATACTGCCGCATGAGCGTGCGATCGTCCAGTGCCTGTGCGGCCTTCAATCGGACTGCCAAACTGCCGGGAAGGTAGACCAGGTCGGCTGGCGGTCGGGCGGGCGCGTCGAAGTTGCTGGCTACTGCCAGGACTTCCACGTACTCTCCCCGCGCACGGAGCAGCTCCGCCAGCGCCAGGCGCTCGCCGCCGAGAGACTCCCACGGATACCACGGCTCCTGCCGTGTCTTGGTGGGGACAAGGCCTTGTAACATCCTGAGTGTCTCGGCCGAATGCCCGCTCGCGAGGTCCACACGAGCGGCGAGACTCCTAGCCAGTAACTTGTCAAGACGCGCTTTGCTTCTCTCAGCGAGCACTGCGATAGAGTCCACGATCGCGTGTGCAGCATCAACGTTGCGACGGTGCGCCTCCCAAGTGCCGAGGAACCAGAGGTAGAGGGCGTAAGACCCGCCTGCCCCGTACTCCGATCGGTAATACTGTCGAAAGCGCTCCGCCGCTGCCTCCGCCCGGTCCTGCAACCCCGGCCCCGCTACGGCGTCCAGGATGTAAAGGCTTCTTCGCAAGTCGGGATAGGGCACATGATTCTCCAGAACGTCCCTGAGCTCCTGGTACCGCCCTTCGGCGACGAGCAGACTCTGGAGGCCGAGCGCGGCATTGAAGCGCCGGTCGTACGCGTGGGCGTCCGCTGCTGTGTCGTGATCCAGCAGGGCCCACCAACCCGCCCGCGCACACTCTGCCTGAAATCCGCCCACGCTCAGCGAGTTGGACGCCTGGTACACCGCGTCTGGGTCACGCTGCACGACCTCCGGCCAATCGATCGCGTCGGGCGAGCCCTCGACGCAGGCCAGCATGACCTCGCTGGTGGCGACCAGTCCCGGCAAGTCAGGCCCAGCCTGGCGCAGCTGCTCGAGAAGAACCCGGCCGCGCTGGACTTCTCCCTTGCGGATGCTGAACTCGATGAGGTGGTACAGGGCGGGCGCGAACCCCGGGTCCAGGCGCAGCGCCTCGTTGAAGGCGGCTTCGGCCAGCGAGTCGAGCGGTGAGTCGTTGGGCAACAGGTGGGTGAACACCTCGCCCAGCCAGATCCAGGCATCCCGGCATTCCGGGTCCACGGCGAGTGCGCGCCGGATGTTGCTGACTGCGGAGTCCGCGCGGCCGGCGAAGTAGTCCGCGAGTCCCTGGGAGAGGTGGGCCTGGCACGGCGTGGACGCAGCTCCGCGTGCCAGCGCCATCTCGACCAGCGTCTCCGCCTCATCGTACCGGTGGTTCCAGCTGGCGGCCTGGGCCCCCTTCAGTGCGGCCAACCAGAAGCTCGAATCGGCGGCCACGGCGTTCCGGTAGTGGTCGAGCGCCTGCTTGAAGCGGGCTCGCCGGTACGCACGTTCGCCCAGCAAGAAATTGGCGACGGCCGCGGGCTGCTGGCCGTCCAGGCCGCTCCGACCCACGCGCTGCTCCGGTGCGATCATGTTCCGCAGCAGCCTGGCCACGGCCTGCAAGCCGAGCTGGATGATGTCGTCCGGGGTTCCCGAGGCGCCCGCTTGCAGTGCGACCGAATCGCCCGCGAGGTCGTGCAGCCGCAGCAACACCGCCGCAGAGTCTCCGCGCCAGACGACGCGGCCATCGAGATAGCGGCCGGCGCCGCGTGCCTGGGCGATCGAGCGGGCAACGTCAGCCGTCAGTAGCCGGGGGTCGTTCCGCTGTGCCTCGTCGAGCCATTGCCACGCCTCCAGCCACTTCAGCGGCTCGGTCCCCTCCAGTGCGTAGCCGATCCAGGTGGCGACGTCCTCACCCAGAAGCCTGACCTCGTGATCATCGTTGCTGACGACCAACGGGAAGACCAAGATGCGATTGGGATCCAGCGCAGCGGCGCCGAACGACGACCGCTCGAGTAGATGCCGCCCCTCCATCAGGCCGAGCGACAGAAATGCCAACACGGCCAGTACGGCTCCGGGACCCACCTTCGCGACCCAGCGCAGCCAGCCGCGGCGAGCGACACCATCGGGCTGGCGAGCGCGCTCATGCCAGCGACGCGACGACAGCAACAGCGCGATAGGCAGGCCGGCGCCCAGGACCAAGAAGGGAACCGGCAGCGCCCAGGTGGGCAGCAGTCCGCTCTCGTTGAGGGCGCCAGTGAGGCGAGCAGCGAGCCAGACCATGACGAAGTAAGCAGCACCCACGATGTAGAGCGGGGCAGCTCTGAGCAGCCTGGAGAGCCTGCTCGGGTGCGTCGACTCGCCGGCATCCTCATCGGCGGCCCATGCAGCCGCCGCTTCCAGGCTCGCTTCCACGGCGGCGGATGGCGGCTCAGCAACCTCGGTTGCTTCCTCGATCTCGTCCACGTCGGTCGGCGAAGCGCTGGCCAGGCCGTGAAACTCCGGCACCTCGCCGGCGCGGATCTGCTCGACCAGCTGCTGGGTCTCTTCCAGCGGCTCGACCTCGAGCTCCCGGGCCAGCTGCTGGCGATAGGAGTCGAAGTGCTCCAGAGCCGCCGCGCGATGGCCCGCCAGCGCCAGCAGTGCGATCAGCGTGTGCTGCGCCTCGTCTTCCAGTGGCTCCAGGGCCGCGCGGCGCGACGCCACCTTCAACGCACCCTCCAGGTTTCCAGCAGCAACCCGATGATTCACCACCTCGGCGAAGGCGTGGCGCGCCAGCCGTGCCAGCCGCGCGCGGGTGCGAGTCTGCCAGTGCTCGAACTGCGGTGCGGCAGGGAGGTGAAACTCCTCGAGGAAGAGGCCATGATAGACAGCGATGGCGTCATCCCAACGCTCCAACGCTGCTGCCCGCTGCAGCCGCTGGGCGTCCATCTCGAGCGCGTCCCCGACCACCTCGACCTGGTCGCCCACCAGCCGCACGCAGTGCTCGCCAAGCTCCCGCTTCAGCACGTAGAGAGCCTGGGACAGGGCGTGACGGGCTCGCTCCTCCGCCCGGTCCGGCCAGAACAGCGGCAGCAGCCGGTCGCGTGAAGTCGGGCCCTCCAGCGACAGGTAGGCGAGCAGCGCCACCTTCTGCTTCAGCGCCGTGAGCTCGCCCAGTGGGACGCCATTTCTGGAAATCGCTACGCCGCCGAGTGTGACGAGCTTGATCATGGGTGGCAGTGGCGCGGATGAACGCACCCTCGCCAGGGAGACGGCACCGAACCGCTAATACGTCTCACTTGCTCCACAACCCTGACCTCCGCCTCGACCGCAGGGGCTCGAGTCGCTACGAGCGCGTCAGCTAAGCTGCAGTGCACAGCTCATTCCTGGCAAGGGCGACAGCCCAGCAGATGCGTTCTCTCCCGCGCCCTAAGATAACTCGAATTGGCGCGCTGGTGGCCGGCCGGTGGAGTGCGCCTAGCCACGACTGGCTTCTTGGCCCTCGATCGCAGTCGAAATGATAGTCAGGTGATCCAAAGGGCGCCGAAATGATACTCAGGTGAGAGTCACGTGAGGGCTCGCGCATATCTTACAGGCTAGCCTGGCCCCCCGCCCTCTCTCGCCCAGGGTGTTTAGCCCCAGCCGAGCATAGGCTAGACGTGTAGGCGATGCTGGTCGTTTCAGATCGGCAGAGGCAGGGATACCCCCAGAAGGTCACCGGTCAGTTAAGCAGCCACCGGTGGGTGAGCGTGGCGTGGCTCGCTGCGGTGCATCCTCTGCCATGCACGACCTGAGGCGCGGCGCCTGCGGCCGAGAGGTAGGTAGCCCATGAGCAATCGTCCGGAGCAGCAGCGCGTGTCACGGCAGCTGGTCTCCACCGAGATCCCTGGCGCTCGCAAGCTGGTGCCGCCGCGCGCTCTGGGCTTCGGCGTTGCAGCCCTCGCCGTCGCCGGCTGGGGGGCGCTAACGAGCCCAGAGATTCTGGCGGGCTACGACGCGCTGTCCTGGCTCCTCGTCTTGGTTCCTGCCTACTTGCTGGCCTACTACCGGGGTTGGGTTGGCGCGACACGCGCCCTGGCGGGCGGTACGCTGTTCGTGCTCATCGCCGAGCTTCTCGCCGAGCATGTCGTCAAGATCGATGTCAATTGGACCTTGCTGTTGCTGGTGGCGGTGGCCCTCCTGGGGCTCGGGCTGGGCCTGGGCGTGCTGGCCGAGCTGCTCGACCGCGAGCGGCGGCAGGCGTTGATGCTCGCCTATAGCGACTCGTTCACCGGGCTGCCGAACCGCCGGCTGCTGGATTTCGTGATCGCGAAGGAGTTCGCGGCCGCCCGACGCGGCCGGCCTCTCAGCGTTGCCCTGTTCGAGCTGGAGGATCTGGTCGCGTACAACGAGCGGTACGGGCGCTCTGCGGGTGAAGAAGCGATTCGTGCGGTGGCCCTGTGCCTGGACCACTATACGCGCCGGATGAACGTGACCGGGCATCTCAACGGTTCGCGGTGGCTGTCGATCTTGTCCGGCGAGAGCATCGATGGCGCGTGGGTGTTCGCCGATCACGTACGTGAGGAGATCGGAAGCCACGTTCTGTCGACCGGCGAGGCGGTCACGGCCAGTGCCGGCGTGACGTCGTACGAGTTGTGGATGCGCGATCCAGAGGAGTTGCTCGGTTCGGCGGAGCAAGCGCTGCGCCGGGCGAAGGATGGAGGGGGCAATCGGGTCGCCTACCACACGGCCGCACGCGAGTCGGCGGAGTTACCGGCTGACTTCGCCGATTTCCCAACAGCGGAAAAGCGAGCCCTCGAGCACGCCTGGCGGCAACTGGCACTGGAGGCTGCGGAGATTCGCTACCGCACTCTTTTTGATGGTGTTCCGATAGGCTTGTACCGCTCCGCTCCCGACGGCCAGATCATCGACGCCAACCCGGCCCTGGTGCGCATGCTGGGCTATCCGGATCGGGAGAGCCTCCTGGCCATGGATGCCGCTGAGCTGTACGCGGAGCCGGAGGAGCGACTGCCGTGGCAGTCATTGCTGGGCCGCGAGCAAACGGTTGTGGACTACGAGGTTGGGCTGCGCCGCTGCGACGGGTCGGTGATCTGGGCGCGTGACAGCGCCCGGGCCGTGCTCGGTCGCGGAGGCAAGGTGCGCTACTACCAGGGCGCGCTGGTGGACATCACGGAGAGGAAACGCGCCGAGGCGGAGCTGCGAGCGGCGAACGAGAAGCTGCGAGCCGTGATCGACGCCGCTCCGCTGGCGGTGTTGACGTTGGATCCTGAGGGCAGGGCCACAAGCTGGAACCCAGCCGCCGAACGGATCTTCGGTTGGAGAGCAAGCGAAGCTATCGGGCGTTCCGTCCCGCTCGTGGCCGAGCGTCAAGCGGAGATCGACGAGCTTCGGGCCCGGGTGATGCGAGGCGAGTTACTGGCAGGTGTGGATTTGGTCCGTTTCAAACGCGATGGCAGGCCCGTCGATGTCAGCCTCTGGGCCGCGCCTCTGTTCGACCCCGATGGCTGCGTGGCCGGTATCCTCGCCCTGTTGGCGGACGTGACGGAGCAAAGGCAAGCCGAGCAGCAGCGTGTCTTGCTGTCCACCGCGGTGGAGCAGGCCGCCGACGCGATCGTGATTACGGACACCGATGGAGGGATTCAGTGGGTCAACCCGGCCTTCGAGCGCGTCACAGGTTACCGGCGCGACGAGGTCCTCGGTCGCAATCCGCGGCTGCTCGCGAGTGGCAGGCACGAAGCGGCCTTCTATCGCGAGATGTGGGAGACCCTGACGAGTGGCGACGTGTGGACCGGGCAGTTCATCAACAGGCGCAAGGATGGCACGATCTACTGGCAGCAAGGCACGATCTCTCCGGTCAGGGATCCTATGGGGGACGTGGTGAACTATGTCAGCGTCGCTCGTGACGTGACACGCGAGTTGGAGCTGGAGACGCAGCTGCGCCAAGCCCAGAAGATGGAGGCCATCGGTCAGCTGGCCGGGGGGATCGCCCATGATTTCAACAACCTGCTCACAGCGATCCTCGGTAATAGCGAGATGCTGTTGTCTGCTCCCGGCATCACGGGCCTGACGCGTGAGTTGGCGGAGGAGACCGCCGAAGCCGGCAAGCGTGCCGCGTCGCTGACGCGGCAGCTCCTGGCCTTCAGCCGTCGCCAGGTGCTGCAGCCCGAGGTCCTGGACCTGAATATCGTGATCAGCGGTGTAACCCCGATGGTGCGGCGGCTTATCGGCGAGCATGTAGCGTTGAGAGAGTCGCTGGATCCGGAGCTGGCGTTCGTCAGCGCGGATCGAGGCCAGATCGAACAGGTCATCGTGAACCTTACGGTCAACGCGCGAGACGCCATGCCGGACGGAGGGACGCTGACGATCGAGACCGCGAATGTCGATCTCGACGACGCGTACGCCGACATGCACGCGCCGGCCCAACCGGGACGATACGTGCTGCTGGCGATCAGCGACACGGGAGTCGGCATGGACGAGGAAGTCCGGTCGCGCATCTTCGAGCCCTTCTTCACGACCAAGGAGCTGGGCAAGGGTACGGGGCTGGGTCTCGCCACCGCGTTCGGGATCGTCAAACAGAGCCGGGGCTACATCTGGGTGTACAGCGAGCCGGGGCAGGGCACGACCTTCAAGGTCTATCTGCCCCGTGTTGAGGATCCCGAGGCACTCTCGGCGGCCAGACCGTCTGAAGGTGGTGCTGGAGAAGCACAGCTTGCGGGGGACGAGACGGTTCTGTTGGTGGACGACGACCACGGGGTCCGGGCTGTTGGCTGTCGCATCCTCAGCGATTACGGCTACACCAGTCTCGAGGCGAGCGGGCCGAAGGAGGCGTTGGAGATTGTCGAGCGCCACCGCGGGCCGGTCCACCTGGTGATCAGCGATCTCGTCATGCCGGAGATGGGTGGACCGGAGCTAGCCAAACGGCTGCTTGTGTCACGTCCTGCTATGCGTGTGCTGTATATGACGGGATACACGGAGAAGGCGGTCCGGGAGCCGCTGGCGAGCACGCGAACGAAGCTTCTGGTCAAGCCGTTCAGCCGGCAGGCGCTGTTGCGAACCGTGCGTGAGGCTCTCGATGCACCGCATGAGGGGGATAACTCGAGCTGACGCGTTTGGCTTCTTCAGCCTGTCGGCCCGCCAGGCGGTGTTGGCAATCGAGGCGACCGAAGTCGAGATACCACAGAGGTTCACATGGCGGTTACCCGATCGCGGTACCAACTTGCCCATATCACGATTGTCGTGGCGTATACGTTCTTCTGCGTCACGGTCCTGGGCATCGAGCACCCGATCGTTCGATTCTTGGCTACCCTGGTGAGCGCACTGCCGGTCCTCTGGGCTGTATGGGTGCTCGCCGTCGCGCGCGTCCCGGCGGAGACAATGGGGGAGCGAATTCGCGAGGCGTTGCGATACCCGACGGCGAGCGCCTGCTACCGCCAGATCACGGACGAGCTGCTGCTGATGGCACGTGAGGCCAAGGAGCTGCTCGAAGTGGCCTCGGACGTGGGAGCCGGTCGTATGAGTCCCGAGGCCGGTTTTCGTCGCCAGGCCGAGATCGAGGGCGGGATGAAGCGTCGTGTCGAGAAGATCGGCGAGCTGGCGTCCGCCTGAACGAAAGTCGCGAAAGGTGCAATGCGTCTGCAACCTGGAGCGGGGAGGTGAAGGGGCGTGACTGGATCGATCCTGCTAGTCGATGATGACCCGGCGGTGCTGAGCACCCTGAGTCGGTACTTCCAGCTCCACGACCTCGACGTGCTCCGCGCTATGACCGGTCGAGAGGCCGCCGAGCTCTACGAGAGCGAGCGCCCGGACGTGGCCCTCGTCGATCTACGTCTACCCGACCTGTCCGGTCTCGACCTGCTGCAGCTGCTCCACCGTAGCGGTGCTACGGTCATCATCCTGACGGGACACGGTGACATCCCGACGGCTGTCCAGGCGGTCAAGTCCGGGGCGGAGAACTTCCTCACCAAGCCTGTGGATCTCGGGCATCTCGACGCAGTCGTGGAGCGCGCTCTGGAGAAAGCGCGGCTAAAAAGGGCGCAGACTCATATGCGTGAGACGCCGAACGGATCATCTCTCGAGGCGCTCGGCAGCTCACCGCAGATGCGAGAATTGGCGGCTCAGATCGAACGCGTGGCGCAGTCCGAGCGTACGACGGTTCTGCTATGTGGGGAGAGCGGTACAGGTAAGGGGTGGGTGGCCGAGCGGATCCATCACATCTCGCCGCGCAGGCAGGCGGCCTTCGTCGAGGTCAATTGCTCGACGCTGACGGGAACCTTCTTGGAAAGCGAGCTTTTCGGTCACGAGAAGGGCGCCTTCACCGATGCGAAAACGCTCAAGCGGGGATTGTTCGAGGTTGCAGACCGTGGGACGATCTTTCTGGACGAGGTCACCGACATGGAGCCTAACCTGCAACCGAAGCTGCTGAACGTGCTCGAGTCGTGGGCGTTCCGGCGCATCGGCGGCACCCGCGAGATCACCGTCGACGTGCGCGTGATCGCAGCCTCGAATCGTGACATTCAGCAAGCTGTCGCCGAGCAGCGCTTTCGTGAGGATCTGTTCTATCGGCTCAACGTGATGCCGATCGAGCTGCCGCCGCTGCGCAAGCGCAGCCGAGAGGATGTTGCCGAGCTCGCCGTGGGCATACTCAGCGGGCTGAGCCGCGAGTTCCCGCGCGGCCCCCAGCGGATGTCCGACGAGGCGCTGGAGCTTCTCGTGCGCTACTCATGGCCGGGCAACGTTCGCGAGTTGCGAAACGTGCTCGAGCGGGCGCGGATTCTGGCTGGCGATGCCAACACTCTCGAGCCTGCTCACCTGCCGGCGGAGCTACGCGGCGGCGCGCTGAGCTTCGAGCCGAGAGGCGACGATCTGCCCAGCCTGGAGGAGCTCGAGCGCCGCCATATCAGCCGGGTCCTGTTGTACTTCCATGGGAATCGCACCCGAGCGGCGCACAGGCTCGGCATCTCTCGAGCGACTCTCCACAACAAGATCAATAGGTACGGCTTCGAGACGGTGGGTCTCGAGGCCGGTTGAGGCGCTGGCCTGGTTTGACTGCTGGTTGGGGCGCTTGACCTAGTTCATAGCGTCGAGCGCGAGGATCTTGCGGAGAAAGTCCTGCCGCTGCCACCGTTCCGCGCCGGGATGACCCGGCACCTCTGCAGGACCGTAGAGTTCGACCTGGCCGCTCTGGGCGGCAACGAGTTTCGAGTAGTAGCGTGCTTCAGCCGTAAGCGCTCCGGAACCGAGAGCGGCACCGATCCACGCGGCCAGGACCACGGCAAGACATACCAAGACTCGGGCAGCCCATCTGCGGCTTCGCGCCGAGGCTTGTATCAGCAAGCCGGTGATCCGGGCCGGCCGCTCTTCGATGAAGACGGGCGCCCGAAGTATCTCCGCACGCGAGTGGAGCCCGAGCGAGCGCTGCTCGAGCTCTGAGATCGTCTTCGCTATGACCCTCGCCACCCTCAACCTCCTTGTGGCCTGCCTGGTCGAGGCCCTCCCCATGCGAGAGAGCCATGCCGGAGCCGCCGGCCGTGCGCCGACGATTCCGGCGCCCCGCCAGGTGCAGGGAGCGTACCCGGCTGGACGATGGGGCTATATTATTGCTGCATAAGGAATTATCAGTGCGATGGGCGCCGGGTGCCCGGCGGGGAGTTGTCGGGCAACCGGACGGTTCGGGGGCGGGCGGCGGTGCCGAACGGCCTATCCAGTAGGGTTTCAGCTGGGTGTCAAAGAAAGCTGCAGTGTCGAGCCCCTTGACGGTGACAGGGGGCCTACTGGCTCTTGGCCGCGATCTTCGCCCAAGTGTCGCGCAGTGTGACCGTGCGGTTAAATACGGGCGCGCCGGGCTTCGAGTCCACGATGTCGCTGATGAAGTAGCCCAGGCGCTCGAACTGGTAGCGCGTTCCGGGCGGATCGGCGGCGACGCTGGGCTCGATGAACGAGTCCTTCAGAACGACCAGCGAACCCGGGTTCAGGTTCGCGGTGAAGTCCTGATCCTCCGGCACGTCGTCCGGGTCGGCTGTGAGGAAGAGGCGATCGTAGAGGCGTACCTCGCAGCTGAGCGCGTGGGCCGCCGACACCCAGTGGATCGTCCCCTTCACCTTGCGGCCGTCGGCGGGCGGGCCGTGCAGCGTCTCGGGGTCGTAGGTGCAGCGCAGCTCCGTCACCGTGCCGGTCGCGGGGTCCTTCAGCACCTCCTCGCATCTGATGATGTAGGCGTGGCGTAGCCGTACCTCGCGACCCGGCGCCAGGCGGAAATACTTCTTCGGCGGGTCCTCCATGAAGTCGTCGCGCTCGATGTAGATCTCGCGCGAAAGGGGGAGCCTGCGCGAGCCCTCCTTCGGTACATCGTGCGGCCAGTAGGAAGCATCCAGCCACTCGACTTCACCTTCTGGATAGTTGGTGATCACGACTTTCAACGGCCGCAGTACGCAGAGCACCCGCGGCGCTCGCTGGTTCAGGTCGTTACGGATCGCGTAGTCCAGCTTGGCGATGTCGACCCGACTGTTGACCTTGTCCACGCCGATCATGTCGCAGAACGAGCGGATCGCCTCCGGCGTGATGCCGCGTCGTCTCAGGCCGGCGATCGTCGGCATGCGCGGGTCGTCCCAGCCGCTCACGTGGCCGGCTTCGACCAGGCGGATCAGCTTGCGCTTGCTCACCACGGTGTAGTCGAGGTCGAGACGAGCGAACTCGGTCTGTTCAGGCCGTGGATGCTCGATCCCCACACCGTCGAGCACCCAGTCGTAGAGTTCGCGGTTGATCTCGAACTCCAGGGTGCAGAGCGAGTGAGTGACATTCTCGATCGCGTCAGAAAGGCAGTGAGTGAAGTCGTACATCGGGTAGATGCACCAGTCGTCACCGCGCCGATAGTGGCTGGCGTGCCGGATGCGGTAGAGGATGGGGTCCCGCATCAGCATGTTCTTCGCGGCCATGTCGATCTTGGCGCGCAGCACGTGCTCGCCGTCCTTGAACTCGCCGGCGCGCATGCGCCCGAACAGGTCGAGGCTCTCTTCAACGGAGCGATCGCGGTAGGGGCTCGCCCTACCGGGCCGCAGGACTGTGCCCCGGTACTCGCGGATCTCGTCCTCGCCCAGGCTGTCCACGTACGCTTTGCCGCGTCTGATCAGGGCCA
>Ga0209635_10004203_pt1 | contig 11288 bp, 10 predicted proteins | sample DeeMarSWOR230_32_FD_187463 | JGI IMG/M metagenome (GOLD analysis project Ga0209635, IMG submission 187463) | Marine sediment microbial communities from White Oak River estuary, North Carolina - WOR-2-30_32 (SPAdes) (version 2) | ecosystem: Environmental > Aquatic > Marine > Intertidal zone >...
AAAAGAAGATAATCCAGAAGTGGTCATATTCTTCGCTCAAGCCGATGTCCTGTCCGGCCTATTCACCTTAGTGAACTTTGACGAGTCCGAGCCAGAAGGCGTATTTACGCCCATGGGCTCAGGCTGTTCTTCCATTGTGTCCTACCCGTACCTCGAAAAAGACTCACGACATCCTAGAGCTGTTATAGGGATGTTTGACCCCTCAGCCCGCCCCCATCTGCCTAAAGATGTGCTCAGTCTCTCTGTTCCTATGGCGAAATTCATCACCATGATTGATAGTATGGAGGATAGTTTCCTCATTACAGATACATGGAAGAAGCTGCGGGAAAGGATAGATTAGTTAGGCGACCATACTCCTCCGTATGCGCTTCCTCATCTCAACTACACATTTACTCAATTCGTTAAGTCGGTGGGCTTGCGGCAACTTGTTTTGCTCCATGCCCTGTTTGAAAAGATCGAAGGGCGGGGTCACCCGGAAATGGGTGAGGTGAGAGGAGCACCGGCAATCCGAGGCACCAAACCCAGGGATAGAAGGTGTTGCTCCTGGGAGATTCCGTAGTATTGCATTCCATTTGCATTCGAGTCTATCCGGCCCTATGGCATACCATATCTGAGCCACCGCAGCCCGTCGTAGAAGATAGTCTATGTGCCAATGCAACTTCTTCTCTGACCCAAGGTGGTGCCTCAGCCTATTAGTCAATCCGCCCAAGGCGCTGCCTACGTAAACGTAATAACCAGGTTGGAAATTATGGATACCCAGTCTTCCTATTCGCAGGCGAAATCCGACTCCCAGGGCTATCACCAAGGCGTACGTGCCGCTATCTCTCACGCTCTAATTCTACGCCGGGATCACATGTAGAATCAACGGACTAGTTGCACAATGTAACGCGTTGTGCACTTCTTGAAATTTATGACGAATTGACTTAATGTTATAGCGTTATGCGGCAGGTTATCCAGCAATACTACACTAAGGTTGAGAAGCTCATTCAATATGGTGGTTCTAAGAACGGTAATAGAGGTTGGAATGCCCCGCTTTACACTAAATAGCGCCATATTATTCGGGAAAGGAGGTATTTGGCTCAAATAAATCTGAGGTGGACGAAAGATGAATAATACAAACGCCACAATAATTGCTGGTGGTATGTGCAAGTTTGGTGTCCGGCAAGCAAGCTATCTAGATATGGTTCAAGAAGCAGCTAAAGACTGTCTTGATGATCTACCGGGGCTTACGCCAAAGCACGTTGATGGCCTGCTTTTTTCCTCTACCTTTGTCGGAAGGCGTTCATGCCAGGCTAATACCGCACCCGTTGTAGCCGAGAGGCTTGGAATAAAGCCAACATCTATCTGCGCCAGACTTGACGTTCTATGTGCCGGTGGTAGCACTGGTATTCTTCTAGCAAAGGGGCTTGTTGAGAGTGGTATGGCAAAGGTAGTTTTGGTAGTTGGTTGTGAGAAGGTTTACACGCCGGAGCTGTGGCAGATTCAGTATGATGAGATTGCCGCCATAGACCATGACTGGGATGCAGCTTCAGGTATTGGCCCACCACCTATTTGGTTTGCGGCAATTGCCAAAGAGCATATGAAGCATTACGGAACTACCAGAGAACAGCTGGCAGCAGTATCAGTAACCAATTATGGTCATGGCACCACCAATCCCAAGGGCCATTTTCAGAAGGACTTGACAATGCAAGAGGTAGTAGAAGCTAAAGTTGTAGCGGCACCCCTAGGGTTATATGACTGCTGCCCTTTGTCTGATGGCGCCGCCGCAGTGATTATCGCTAGCGAGGAGAAGGCAAAAGAACTCAGTGACAGGCCCCTTGTTTACATTCGGGGTGGTTCTCAGGTATCACTTCACAGTGTATCAGCTAACTGGCCTGGGGAGCATCTTGGTGATTGGGCGCATATGAAACTGGCCGCTAAAAAGGCTTATGAAAGCACGGGGTTTAAACCCAGCGATATCGATGTTATGCAGGTGCACGATTGCTTCAGCATTTCCCAGATAGTCGAAGTTGAAGAGTTGGGTTTCTGTGAGAAGGGTGAAGGTGGTCCCTTTGTAGCTTCCGGGGAGACCAAGATTGGCGGCAAGATCCCGGCCAACACTGACGGTGGTCTTCTCTCTGTCGGACACCCGTTTGGGGCTACCGGGATTCGCCAAGGAATAGAGATAATGAAACAGCTCCAAGGTAGGGCTGCGCTCCAAGTCAAGGATGCAGCCAACGCTCTTACCCATAACCTGAGTGGCGGTAATGTGGAACATACCATCGTAGTCTACAGCAAAGAACCCAAGAAGTAGAGGAGAATCATGACAGAGAACATAGGAATACCTTTCCTTGAGGGTCATTACTCGCCTACGTTGGATATATGGCCCATAGAGGCCAAGGAGTTTAACCGAATCTATACCTTCTACGATAACCTGAAAGAAGGAAAATACACAACAACAAAATGTAAAGGGTGTGGGCACATCAGCTATCCCCCACGGGTAATTTGCCCCGAGTGTTATAGCGAAGAACTTGAATGGATAGAATTACCCACCAGAGGCAAGGTTATTACGTTTGTGGAAAAATCGATTGCCATCCCGATTGGCTTTGGAGAACCATTAATTGACGCTTGGATTGATTTGGGTAAAGATAGCCCGGTAAGACGTGTCTTCAGCCGGGTGATAAATTGCGAGTCGGGAGGAATTAAAGAGGGCGATGAAGTCCGGTTTGTAGTTTTCGATGTGCCAGGACACCCGATTGAGTGGCGCAAGGAGAAGTGGATAGCCGAAAGGGTCTATTTCGCTTTCGAACCAGCGAAATAGTCCGCAGATTGTTATTCACATCTTTTTGTTGAGATGAAGGAAGAGCATGTCTTTGTAAGGGAAAGTAGCCTTTGTCACCGGGGCGTCGCGACCGTACGGTATTGGACGGGCCACTGCCCTTACTATAGCCAGAGAAGGAGCCGATGTGGCCGTTAGCGGCTGGAGTCACGAGGCTTTTGTTACCTCATTGCACGATTTAGCGGAATGTGCAATCTAAGAACGTCGTTGCTATAAATCACCCTTTGAATATTTTCGTTTGTCATCGATGATAGGTGGTGCACTAGCGCGGTGGCACCACGGGTATGAGAAGATAAGAGTCAAACTTGCCGCCTGTATAGATTGAATGTGTCCCTTTATTAACCGAGTCGGTGAATGCGAAAGGTACATCTACACTCTCTCCCCCTCGATATATTCCCGAAATATCTAGTTTCAACGTCTCCCCCTTCCGGAATAGGGTGCCTGAGGGTAATATCGGGATTTCACACGGAACAATCTCACCCGGCTTTACCTTTTCTACAGGGCCGACGACATACTTCGGATAAGGTTCCCATGGAGTAGACTTCTCTTCGTCCAGTTCTCTATGGGAAAGCCGCAACCAACCAAGCGCTACAGGCCATTTTCCTGGCGCGTGGCAGTTGTCGAAATACACTTGGTTGCCGTTACGACCGAGCTTTCTCAGCGTAATGAAAAGATCCATATCGTTCGACTCGTCAGGGGAAACCCATAACTTCAAGTTCATGTACCCAGTTAACTCAGTATCTTCCTCGAATGCAAAAACAAATTCTGCCTCGCCATCAGCCGAGTCGTAACTGACTTTGCTTTCTTGGCTATTTTTGCCAAATTTTAACCTACGATCCGTGGCATCAAGATACAGTTTCCTATACTCAGTTCGAGGAAGTGGGAAATCATCTTCCCACCGAACTATATACTTATCAAGGGTTTCCCGCACTTCCAGCCTTATTCGCGGTATGTTTAGTATCCTATCGTCAGTACCCTTTAGGAAATGATCGAAAAACAGCTTTCGAAATGTTCGTGCCTCCGCAGCGTAGAATTCCGCCCATTTTTGTCGGCCGTGGGTATAAAGCCACTTATGCTTGGAGGAAATTTTTCGAAATGCACGGAACGATCCTCTGGTGTGAACACCATGATCTGCCCAAGTGCCACAAATAAGTGCCGGCACCCTAATGTCGGTCAGGAATTCATCCTCTGCTTTCTCAACAGGTGCTGGTGGCTCCTCTTTTTCTGGCCCAGGCCATGCTGGATTATGGGGAGACATTGTACCAGTTATACGTCCTTCAGGATTTGTAAATCTTGTCTCTGGTATGCCGCCTGGAAACATTACGTCGCGGTAAAAATCAGTCATGGCTTCCCAAGGGTTAATCGCTTTGAGATGCGGGGGGTTCAAGCCAGCTACGCGCCATTGCGAGAATCCAAGAATAGAAACACCGCTCAGACCTACATTTCCATTGCTCCACTTCTGTGTCCCAGCCCACTCGATGGCATCGTACATATCACAAGCCCACAGGCCTTGGTATATTAGAGCATGCTCCCCTACTGCACCATCTAAGTCTGCGGTTCGCATTTGCCCTGGTGATCTGCCAAATCCTCTCGGGTCAACGATGATCAATATATATTCGTGGGGGATCCAAAAAGCTGGGTCATTAGCTTCAAACGTTATCGACCCTGTCACGGTTGGGCTACATGGCTCATATGCTACCTGCCAACCGAAATGTTTTTCTGCCCAAAAACCATCTTTACCAAAGCCGGTAAAGGCCATAATAACTGGGTATTGTCCGGGCTTCTCAGGGCGGAAAATATTAGCACTCAGTTTTAAGCCATCGCGCATAGGTATGGGAACTTCGTTTTCAATTTTTATTTCTATCATTTATTCGACCGTCCCGTTTGAATAAGACTCTCCAGCTGATAGTTTGTTAGGCTGTTTAAAAACCTTTTTGACTAACCACCCCCAAAGGTCTGTTCTCATATAGGTTAAGTTTGGCTGCGTTCAAAAAGGTAATTATTTTTCCGACTCACCCAAATTTTACTACCAAAATGATAGTTACCCTTTGCTCCCCTGTCAATATGTCTACGAGAGACTTTTGTTTTTCTTCCAATCTGCCCGAGCGGGGGATTACCGACATACCCGCCAGTTTATCCCTATTTACCTAAGAGGCAGACCTTATGTCACATCAGCTTGTTTTGTTTATTAAGATAACGAATAGTGACCATTGCACAATCCTGACTATTGTTGGATCAGCAGGGTTAGGTTTTGAAGTTAGCTTCAGAATATAGTAAAGTGTTTTCCGCACAATTTATTGAAAGGAGCAAATGTATGATAATTAATGAAACCATGCAGTCAATATTTAACCGCCGTAGCTACAAAGGCTTTAAAAGCGACCCTATTAGTGATGATATTCTGGAAACAATACTGACCGCGGGGAAATATGCTCCCACCGGTATGAACCGACAAGCCTGGCACTTTACTGTGGTGAAGAGTAAAGCCGGCAAAGAAATGTTCAAAGCCGCCGTCAAGGAAATGCTAAAGACGAGAGGTCCGGTCGGTCCCGGCCGTCCCGGCGGTCCCCCCGGGCCACCACCCCCACAAGCACCAGGCACAATAGCGTTGCCGGAAGAGGAGTTCAGAGGGGCGCCCGTCCTGATTATTGTTTCGGGTGACGCTTCAATGGATACATCCCGCTTTGACTGCGTGCTGGCCACTGAGAATATGTTCATCGCAGCCGCGTCGTTCGGTATCATGTCCGGCTGGTCTCATATGACAGTAAAAGACCTGTTCTCGGACCCTGAAGTCAAAAATCAGTTCAAAATTCCAGAGGGTTATGATGTATATTCAGCTGCATTTTTTGGTTATCCGCTCGGAGAGGTCAAGGACAGAGGCCCCAGAAAAGAAGGCACCGTCACGATAATATAGAGCAGTACTGATTTTGTCTAACAGTGGTGGCGGAAGGTATAGTTCAGACCTTTAATCTGCATGGTATAGGACGTTGTGAAATGGTAGCATTTTACACCTATCCCAATACATTCTGATAGTATTATAGTCCAATATCTCTTACCAGCAACAAATACTCATATTGTTAAGCTAGATAACAAACGTCCGTTCTGTCTGCGCTGTCACTGACATTTAAATAATTACTGTGTAATCAAGTCAATTGAAACTTGTTCTTTGACAATACTGTAAATATAATTGCCGGTAATCCTAGAAACCAAGTAAGTAGCGCTCCACAGATAGAGCCAATAAGTACTAATCTCCAGCCTCTTCTCTTTATTGCGTATATTCCGGCAATTATAGCTAATATGCTGAGTACAATGACTGGTATCGCTACTGTAGCTTGAAGCTCCTGGGCCACTGGTTGTGTTAGCGGAGTTAATGGTGTCCCAACCATCCCATACCAAAGAATGTTAAAAAAACCATCACCTAACCAGCCGAAGGTTAGAATAAATACAGCTCCCAATAAATGTATGGCTCCAGAAACAATGTTCAATACTCCAGCAGCTTTTATCATCTATATTCTCCTTAATCTGTACTCAATGTATTATAACGTCATCGTTAACGATTGGTTAGTAATTTACCAGCATCACTTAGGTATAATACTTAAAGACTCTTTCCCAGAGGGCCATTCATAAGTACAAGAAGTCAGACATCTCTATGTTCATGAAATGATGAATTGGCAATTTCTTGATAAGTAACTTAATGGGAGCAGTGATGCTCCCATTCTCGATTTAGCAAATAGTATTTTGTGACGCATTAGCGGTTAGGTCTTCAATTCAAGTAATTCAGCCTCGCATTGCACCTTTTAGCTGATTGTATAATAAATCTGTAACCCTCTCCGCATCTGTCAGCGCCTCCCCTGCTAAACACCTGACCCTGGACAAGGAGTGGCTGGTGGTGTAGTATGTATTAAGACCGATTTAACTGGGAGGTTGGGGCGTGGTAAAAATTTACCAGGGAAGATATGTAACCTGCCGGTTGCGGGCTTTAGATATCATTTCCATCCTCAAACAGACATCTGAGTGAAGAACCGGGCCATATTTAGTCCGGGCGCGCCAGTATATCCCCAATTTTAACCCTAGACCACTAAGCCTCCCTTTTCACGCCTGATTTCTCACTATTTAACTATTATTTATTCACTGGTGTTTCTATTCACTTGTTTTCTTTTTGTTATTTGCCCGAACCTTAATAAAGTAGAGGTAGAAGATATAGTTTAGTTATGATTCGAAAAGGATTAGTCAGCGGTAGTTACCGTCCTCTAACTGAAGATTCCATATTAAAGATACACCAGACGGTGACGCGGGTTATCGAGGAGGTGGGTTTTGAGGTAAACTCGGAGGCAGCCCTTCAGCTCTTTGAGCAGGCCGGAGCCTGGGTGGATAGGGAGGAACGGCGGGTGCGCCTGCCTAAGGCAAAAGTCCTGAAGCTGATAGGGATGGCACCGCCCGAGGTCAGGCTCTGCGGTCAGGAAGAAAAGCACGACATCTACCTCGGCGACAACCGGGTTTACACCGGAACGGGAGGGACCGCCCTCTATATCTATGAGCCGGCGACCAAACAGAAACGGCTGGCTAATCTGGAAGACCTGAAGCGTATCGCCAGGTTGGTTAACCGCCTGGATAATATCCACCTTTTTATGCTGCCCACCTATCCCAATGAGCTCCCCATAGAGCAGGTTGATGTAAACCGCTTCTTTGCCGGTCTGGACAATACCACCAAGCATATCATGGGTGGGGTTTACACCCTGGACGGGATAAAACAGGTGCTGCGGATGGCCGAGATGGTGGCTGGTTCCGCGGAAAAACTGGACGAGCGCCCTCTCATCTCCATGATAGCCTGCAGCATAAGCCCCCTGAAGATGGATGCCCAGTACGGTGACCTGGTAATAGAGATTGCCCAGAGAGGCATCCCCCTGGTATGTCCGGCCGAGCCGTTGTGCGGAGCGACCTCGCCGATAACACTGGCCGGCAACCTGGTGATTCAGACGGCGGACTCACTGATGGGGGTTATGCTTACCCAGATAGTAAAACCGGGTACGCCGGTTATCTTCGGCTCGGTGGCGACCAACACCAACCTCAGCGACTTTAAGTATCTGGCCGGCTCGGTGGAGATGGGGCTGCTGAACGCCGCCGGTGCCCAGATGGCCCAGTTTTACCATCTTCCCTTCTACGCTACCGGTGGTATGACCGATTCTAAAGTGCTGGATGCTCAGAGCGGCTACGAGTCGGCTATAACCAGCCTCCTCTGTGCCCTGGCCGGCGCCAATTTCATCCACAATGCTGCCGGGATGATGGAATTCGCCATGACGGCCTGTTATGAGAAGTTCGTCATTGATAATGAGATACTGGGAATGGTGATGAGGGCGGTGGCTGGTATCAAAGTCAACGATAATACCCTGGCCTTTGACCTTATCAGGGAGGTGGGGCCGGGGGGTAACTTCGTTGCCGCCAGGCATACCCGGCGCTTTATGCGCCGTGAGCACTACCGGCCGTCTTTGAGCGACCAGAACAGTCGTGAGGAGTGGGAGGCCAAGGGGGGAAGAGCTATCTGGCAGAAAGCGGGTGAAAAGACGCGGCGGCTTATCGCCGAGCCTAAATACCACCTGCCCACTGAAATAAGAGAGCAGATACTATCCGAGATAAGCGGCATTGTAGATTGAGATAGGCTGAGGGTCCGAGAGGAGGAGTAGATTGCCCAGAGAAGGGATATTAGTTCCTAATCCATACGAGAGAATTACCAACGAACAGGTTAAACAGATTCACCAGGCTTCCCTGCAGATACTGGTTGACCCCGGCCTGATTTGCTTTAGTAAGGAAGCGGCGGAAATATTTCACAGTCACGGGGCTGAGGTTAACACTACTTCTTCCGGTGACAGTCCCTACTGGCATATAAAGATACCGGAAAAACTGGTTAAAGAGGCCCTTGATAGCGCCCCCAAGACAGTCAAGCTGGGCGCCAGAAACCCGGACAACGCCCTGATAATGACAGGCGATGAGCCGAGGGTCTATTTTATCTCCGGCTCGGAGACCAATATCTGGCTGGATGTCGATTTCCCCACCTATGTCAAGAAGTCGGATAACAGTGTTGAGATTAAGGTGCCCGAGTTTCACTCCCGCCGCGGTACCGTGGCTGACCTCTGCCAGTCGGCGCACGTCTGTGAGCACCTGGAAACACTGGATGGCTACATCCGCACCGTGAACATCCAAGACGAAGATATTACCGAGGATAATAAGGATGTCAACAAGTTCTTCGCCTCGTTGAACAATACCACCAAGCACTTCATGTCGGGGCTGACCAAGCTTGAACAGCTGGACAACGTGGTGAGAATGGCCGAGCTCATAGCCGGGGGGAAAGAGGACCTCAAAGAAAACCCCATCATCTCCTTTATCACCTGTCTGGTCAAGAGCCCGCTGCAGTTTGTCGCCGATACCACCGATAGCTTTATCGAGATTTGCCGCCGAGGACTGCCCGTAGCGGTTTCCTCATCCCCTCAGGCGGGAACGACGGCTCCCATCAAAGAGGCGGGTATTATGGCCCAGATAAATGCCGAGGTTCTGGCCGGCATAACCCTGGGCCAGCTGGTGAATAAAGGGACACCGATGCTCTACGGCAGCGTGCCGGTGCGGGCGCGGATGGATACCCTGGGCGATTCCTACGGATCGGTGGAGACCAGCCAGTACAATATTGACTGTGTTCAGATGGCGCGTTTCTACAAGATACCCAACTATTCCACCTCCGGGGTGTGCGATACCAAGATACCCGGCCAGCAGGCATCGATTGAGAGGTTGTTCTCGGATATCGTGGTGACCTTAAGTGGGCCCCAGTACCTGCATTGTGCCTACGGCCTCCTCGATTGTAACGCCGTTTTCTGCCTGCTCCAGGCAGTTCTGGACGATGCCCACTTCCAGATGCTCAAGTTTTTCCTTAAAACCCCGCGGATTGATACTCAAGAGCTAGACGGCGTTCTAAAGCAGATAAGAGAGACGGTGGCGACACCGCAGAAGCTGTACATCAGCTACATCCGGCCGGTGCTGCGCAGCGGGGAAATCTCATCGCCCTATCCCTTCGAAGGGGATGGGGAGAGTGATAGTGTTTTCGCCCTGGCTTACCAGAGGATGAACGAGCTTCTGGCCAAACCAGTAGAGCAAATAGACCCGAATACCACGGCCAAGATATTCCAAGAGATCCCTGGTCTGTTGCCCAGGCTGAACGTCTATAAAGAAGGGAAGTAGTAATGACTGAAGACGATATTCTTGCCCGGCTCAAGGAGAATGTTATCCAGGGAAGGAAGAAACAACAAGATGAGGGTATAGATGATGAGCTATCGGGTACACCGGGGGTGGTGGAGTTGACCCGGTTAGCGCTGGAGAAAAACATCTCACCGGCGGAGATAATCAGTCAGGCTATGACGGCGGGCATGCGGGTGGTTGGGGAGAAATATTCCACCAAAGAATACTTTATCCCCGACATGCTGGCTTCAGCGGATGCGGTAGGCGAGGCTATGGAGATTCTCAAACCGCTGCTTGAGGCATCGAATGTTGAGACCAAGGGGAAATTCGTCGTCGCCACGGTGAAGGGGGATATCCACGACATCGGTAAGAACATCGTGGCTATTCTGCTTAAAGGGGCGGGATATGAGGTGAACGATCTGGGTTCTGATGTGGCTACGGAAAAGATTATCGAGTTTATCAAAAAAGAAAGCCCCGATTACCTAGGTCTATCGGCGCTGCTGACCACTACCATGCCCGAGATGGGGGTGGTTATCGAAGCCCTGAAGGACAATGGCTTAAGAGATAAAGTCAAGGTTCTCATCGGGGGGGCGGCGGTATCTGACGAGTATGCTCAGGAAATAGGCGCTGATGCCTATTGTGTGGATGGTTTCCACGCCGTCAAGGTGCTGGATTCTTTTCAACCGGCGAAAAGAAATTGAGATATATTGAATAAAGGAGAGGAGCTATGGCCGGAATTGCTGGAGTTAAGGGTGCCGATAATGGCGAACTGGGTCGCATGCTGGAGAGAATCAAGCATCGTGGTCCCCACGAGACCTGGATAAATCAGGGGCAGGGGGTCAATCTAGGGTGCTGTGAGCTCAATGTGGGGGGAGATTCCAGGTCTGGCTCACACTACACTGCCGATGGCGATAGAGCGGTGGTGCTCGATGGGCGTTTGTATAATCATGATAAGGGAAGTAAGACCGACGCCGAAGCGGTGCTGCCGCTATATAATCAATTCGGCGCCCGATTTGCCGAGAAGATAGATGGGGACTTCGCCTGTGCTATCTCTGACGGTGGCCAGATGATAGTGGCCCGGGACTGGGCCGGCATAAAGCCGCTTTACTACGGGCATAGCGGGGGGAAGCTTTGCTTCGCCTCAGAGGCAAAGAGCCTGGTGGGCATCGCTGACGACGTTAAGGAATTTCCGCCGGGCTACGTTTACTCCGCAGAGCTGGGATTTTGGAACTATGCTCGTCAGAAGGTGGAA
>Ga0209635_10004204_pt1 | contig 11285 bp, 7 predicted proteins | sample DeeMarSWOR230_32_FD_187463 | JGI IMG/M metagenome (GOLD analysis project Ga0209635, IMG submission 187463) | Marine sediment microbial communities from White Oak River estuary, North Carolina - WOR-2-30_32 (SPAdes) (version 2) | ecosystem: Environmental > Aquatic > Marine > Intertidal zone >...
GAGGGGTTACGCCTAATTTCAGCGGTGACGTCGATGGGAAAGGTCTCATTGTTTGCGAATGTTCGGATGTCAGCGTAGACAGTGAGGGCGTCTTTGTAGATTTTGAACGTGTCTGTCCACGAGTATTCGGGGACCCCAAGCGTGGAATGTGGATATGCAGCTAACCAGACCGTGACGATAAGTGTCAAGACTGCGAGAGCTGCGAATGCTCTCTTCCTCAATCTGTCCGCGCTAAGGCTACCCAACAACTCCTTTCACCTAAAATGTTGCAAAACAAAAGTAAAAAGCTTTGTGGAGCAGATATATAGAACACAAGCACACCTGATAGAATCAACCATAAATCAGAATCTCAATTATTGATTTATAGACGGTTTTGTGCCTCGTTACTACGCGTCTATCTATGACTGTGGGAGCCGAAACCGAGAATCCGCTGTGAACATCTTGAAGCCCTTCTGTATCAAACTCTGCTCTGAAAGTTTTACTGTCTCCCGCGGCCAAGTATTCGCCAGTAGTCTTAGTTCTGTGCAATCCGCCAACGTCATAAAGATAGTGAGTAACCAAGAATGTCCCGCCGTACGCATCAATGTTCTTGACGACTACGTTTGATTCGTTCCCTACCAACGCTACTGAAATGACTTCATGTTTGGCTTCGCGTTCATACTCTTCTGTTTCGCTATAGGATTCTCTTGCAGGTATCATCGGGATGAACAGAATGGTGATCACTACTCCGACAGTAATAATTCCCACGAAGAACTGTCTGTCGCTTATTAACTTCGCCTTTTCATTCATTGATCTCAATCTCCCTTTTAGGGTCTCTCGTATCTCTACTACACCATCTGTATTTATCACTTGCCACGCGCAGGAAATTGTGGAGTACAGGTATAGCCTTATGGCATACCTGTTTGAGGGGCGCCCTTGCTCCCGCTAAGGAGTTCCCTAGATTGCATCGATGCGTGCCTCACAGCTCTACTGGATGGTCTAAGGACTCTCGACCTTCAGTTCAACGGCTATGCTTTCTTCGGTTGCTGGTTGAGCGAGGGGATCTGCGAATACTTCGATCCACAAATTGTAGTCTGTGCCATCGGCTGTAGTGTACGGCCCGTGCCAAGAGTTCGCTGCATCGGCGTCAGTCCAAGTCAAGCTAAATAGAGGACTAGCAGGATCGCTCACGTATGCTATTATTACCAATTCGCTGATTGCCGTTGTATTCATGGCGTCTACTCGAATGGAGATGTCTCCCGTTGTGACGGATCTTATGTCCCACTCATCGTTGTTCTCGTCGATAGTCCTGATGTCTGGAAAAATATTCATAGTTATTTCCATCGAGTTCTCTGCTCCTGTGACGCTACTAAAGAAGTGAACTCTGGGGTTGGCTCCTACAGGCAGTGTCATAGTCCAAGTTAGTACTACGTAAGCAACTGCTGCGACTGTCCCGCCGAGTATTGCTAGCAGAAGCAATATGGGAATGGCGAACTTGCCTATGCGCACCCGTTTACCTAGACGACTCATGTCTTTGTTTTCACCTCCTTTCTCCCTTTATTCTGTTTGGAGCGAATCGTTTTGACCCGCTCTTTCAAACCCATCACGTTCACTCTCAGAAACCTCGACAATTTTTTCGCATGAACTACTAACAATGGACCCAAGCCTAGAGAGCTCGGAATCAAACTCAGAGAGAACGTGCTGTAGTCCGTGATAATATCCCACTCCTGGTTTGCGGAAGCGTAGTTTTGGTCGCAGACGATGGTTTCCGCTTGGTCTTCCGTCGTGATGGTTCGGGTAGTATTGGCGATTATGGATTGGGGCGAGGACCCCTCATAGCATGTGAAGGTTAGGGTCGCGTTTGGAACGTTAGGTAAGTAGACCTGTCCTGCAGAATCGGTGATTCCAGTGCGGATCGTACCGTTGGTGGCATTGTAGACCGTGACGTTGACGTACTGGAGAACAGCGCCTTGCTCACCCTCCGTAGCAGTGACCATGACGTCGAAGATGTTGCATTGGACGTCTATGGTTTTGCCTGAGTTCATCACAACGGTAAAGGTTCCGTTGACCCATGCCCCGTGCCACTTCACTTTGACGTATACACTTCCGCTGAGTCCGGTCCAGTTGGCCCACCCGTTGGCATCAGAGATTTTAACGTCTGAGTCTGCGTAGACGTAAGCGCCCGGAATGCTGTCGGTGAGATCCCAATCCATTACATGTAGATTAAGAGCGTGCAGGAGCATGACCCAAGGATCCATGAGAGGGTAGTTGTCCTGATTGCCCCCACCAATTACACGCGGCGTATCGCCGATGCCGTCGCTGCCCGTCTCATTCTGGTATGGCCCACTGCAGTTGTCAAGGCCCGTGTAGTCACTCCAGTAGTTGCCGCCTGAGGGATACCCGTCATCCCAAGAATTGGACGATCCTGAATTGTATACCTGACTTGTGCCGTCGATGAAGTTGTTGTGATAGATGGAGTTGTCGCTCGATGAGACCAAGCGGATGCTCCACCTATTGTCGGAAATCGTGTTGCACATGATTGTGTTGTTGCCGGAGTCTGATAGAATGATGCCGTTGTAGGATCCAACACGACTGCAGTTTGCTACCGTGGTGCCAGAAATAGTGTTTCCACTGGAACTGGTTAAGGAGAGGCCATCCCGGTCAATCTCTGTGATGAAGTCACCGTCAACCGTGTTGTTGTGGGAGTTCCTCATAATCAGACCATAAACGTTGCTCGACAGCGTGTTCCCGCTGAGCGCGGTTTCGTTAGAATTAAACAGGTGGAGGCCATGATAATTGGATGACACGTTCACGTTTCGTATAGCAGACTCTGTGACGTACGCGAACAGTAGACCTTGTCCGTTGTTTGTTGGGAGGCTTACGTTTTCCACTGTGATGTTCGTTGAGTTGACGAGTCCGAGATATCCTATGTCTGGGAACGTGGAAGGCTCTACAATCAGGTGTGTTTGGTTGAGTAGGTAATACATTGGCTTTCCGTTCACTTTGTTAGAGGTGTTCACGTAGTGAAAGTATTCCGCGAGGGAGGAGCCGTAGACAAAGAAGTTGTAGTTGTTTCCCGTCAGGTTGTTGCCGGTGAAGACGCTGCTCTCACAGCTAGAAAGATATAGTCCATAGGTGCCGCTCGTGACCGTGTTGCCTTGAAAGGTGTTCCCGCCCGAGGAAAGTAGATACATACCATAGGTGCCGCTCGTGACCGTGTTGCCTTGAAAGGTGTTCCCGCCCGAGGAATACACGTAGAAGCAGTACAGACCGCCCACGACAGTGTTGTCTTCGAAGGTGTTGTCTTCAGAAGCATATATGTTAATACCTCTGCTAGTGCCTGTTAGGGCGTTGCCTCTGATATCGCTACTACTGGACTTTGACAGGTAGATGCCGTAATTGACGCTTGACAGAGTGTTGTCGCTCACGGTGTTGTTGGCACAATCCAATGTGTAGATGCCGTAGTAATTGCTGGTTATGGTGCTGTTGATAATGAAGGTGTTGTGGGTCCCGTAGAAGCAGATGCCGTAGGTGTTGCTGGACGAGGTGATGTTTTGTATCGTAGAGTCTTTGGTGTGTGCAAACATCACGCCTTGGAGATTCTTCGACAGGCTCAGATCTCTTACAGTAATGCCAGTCGAGTTCACGAGTCCCAGATAACCTACGTTTGTGAAGGTTGAAGGGTCTATGATTAGATCCGTCTGATTGATTAGATAATAGATGGGGTTTCCATCCACGGTATTCGTGGTGTCTATGTCATGGATGAACGTTGGTAGAGTGTCACCTTGAACGCCGAAGCCGTAGGTATTCCCCGTCAAGTTGTTGTTGGTGAGGAGGTCGTAGCAGGAGAGCATTATCCAGACGCCAAACTGGTTGTTTGCGAAGGTGTTGTCGCTTGCCAAAGTAGTGTTGGCTGCTCTCAGGTAGAGTCCGTACCTATTGCTTGACGACGTGTTGTTGGTTATGATGTTGCCAGTGGACGAGCGTACTTCTACGCCGGATCCACCGTTTCCTGACATCGTGTTGCCGGTGATAGTATTGTTGTAGCATCCGCTCAGGAAAACGCCGTGCGTGTTGTATGCTAGGTTGTTGCCACTAGCGACGCAATTGTCACCCCAGAACTTGACACCTGTGTAACAGTCTTGTATCGTAAGTCTGCTCACTGTGACATTGTCTGAATTGGCGTACACGCCGTCAAAGCTTGGATCACCAAGGATTATGGTGCCGGAGCTGCTTTCGCCAGCAAGCGTTAACGATGTCAACATGTTTTGCATGAGCAGATCATATTCGTAGTATGTGCCATTAGACACTTGGACAGTTACCTCTCCACCATAGATTGCAAGATTCGTTGTCTCAATCGCTTCCTGTATTGTTGGAAAGTCTTGAGGAACCTTGACGGTTTTACCGTATTTTGCCCAAGAGTATGCCGACTGAGCGTTGTCCTCGGTGGCGTTGCTTGGCTCAAACTTCGCCGGCACCACGTAAGTTGTGACATTGTAGATTCCTTCACCCGCCACAGTCCAAGAGGAACTAACTGTTGCCGACTCACCGCCTCCAAGTCGGTTAATCCGCGTGGAATCCTCCTCTGTGCCATTGACCAACAGTTTTACGTCTATTTTATTCTCTACGTTGTTGCCGAAGTTGAGTACAATTGTGTTGACGGTCACCGTATCGCCGGGCGCCGAAACGAGAGGTAGCTTCCAACTCAAGATAAGGAGGTCATGTTCGGCTGGGGCTTTTTCGACCGCCCCACGTGCGCTGATCCTTCCGTATCCGTAGTAAATGTCAAAGCCTTCGGGTGAAAGATCAACTGCGGTGCGTCGCAGCTGAACTCGCACTTGATCACGCGTCATGTACGAGAACTGACTCAAGATGAGGGCTGCAACACCCGCAGCATAGGGAGCCGCAGTTGATGTACCTCCTGCGTAGTCATAGGGGTATTCAAACCCGTATGGCCCCAAGTAGGCATTCGGACAGACTGTTGACAAGATGTTGACACCGGGAGCTGCGACCTCCACCCAATTCCCAAAGTTGGTGAAATGAGCTGGGTCGTCACTCTCGTCGGTCGCCGTGACTGCGACAACTTCTTCGTAGGCGGCTGGATAAATCTTGATTCTCACAAAGTCGTTTCCTGCCGCTCCAACCAATAGAGCACCATTATCATACGCGTACTTTACAGCGTCGTAAACCACTTGGCTCCTGAGATACCCTCCAAAACTCAAGTTTATTATGTCAGCGTTATTGTCCACAGCGTAACGTATCCCTGCAGCGATTTGGTCGTAAAGCAAGACTCCTCCTCCGCTCGTTGCGTAGCCCGATCTGACAGCCATAATTTTGCTGTTCCAAGTCGTCCCCGCGATGCCTACTGTGTTGTTTGTAGTAGCAGCCACGATCCCGGCGCAAACCGTTCCATGTCCAAGAAAGTCCATGGGATCATTGTCCGGTTCTGTGGCGTCTTCTCCAGGAATTGCAGGCAATAAGGAGTCAACGAAGTCCCAGCCCCTAACGTCGTCGACAAACCCGTTACTGTCATCATCTACGCCATTGTCCGGGATCTCATCGGTATTGATCCATACGTTCGCGGCGAGATCGGGATGATTGTAGTCAACTCCAGTATCGACTACAGCAATGACGACATCGGAGTCTCCTGTTGTTACGTTCCAAGCATATTCTGACTCAATCACCTGATGTGCCCATTGCTGCGTGTAGTTACCGTCATTTGGCACCAGAAGAGTATGCGCGATGCCATTTGGTTCAGCGTACTTAATGAATTGACTCGCGCGTCCCTCGAATTCTCTCGCCACGTAAAAAACGTCAAACCTCTCCCCTAGGCTGATTCTGTGAACGTTTAGGAAAGCCCGTGTTATCGCGCTCACTTCAAATCGTTCAATTAGCTCATCTATAGACTTGATACCCGTGATCCACCTACCATCTTCTACGCGAACAGATGTGCCCCCAGCGAAATTTACGAGAACCTCGCCTGGTACGAATTCAGGCTTTGGACCAACATCAAGATCAAGCGGATCGAAGTCAAGTCCCTCACCAGACGTAAGCTCCGTACTATCACTAAATGGCGTTGTGTTCACATCGTTGTATGCCGCTGATCCATTAGGAGACCACGCGCCAACTGCAAGTGACATCACGAAAACCTCGATGAGGGTAAGCACTATTGACCCACGCTTCAGATGCGTTTCCTTTCTCTCCTAATCGTCTGTGCGCGCGCTCTCTTCTAATCTCTCAGTATATGTCATATGCGCGCAGGCGCGTTAATAATATTTATGCATCATAATTCTATATGATACTGCCATCAAAACTTTATGTTTCAAAAGCAAAAACATCGACTAGCAAAAAGGTCTGAAAATGTACGTTACTGTATTGAGTCTGCCCTTCTCGGAGTCTTTCTAATCAAATGAGTCGCTAGCGAACCATCACTGCGACACAGCCTACTGAGATCAGCTCTACGCGCTATGCTTTTCCTGGTACGCAGAGAGGGGGTTGTTCTGTCGTCAGCAGCGGTCGCAGGCGCACGCCTTCTGTGGAAGATGTATACGATTGTAGCGGATGCGACTAATATGGCAATTAGCAGGAGACCTATTCGAAACCAAGGTTCTGTGATGATGGCTTGTGGCTCTTTTGAGTTATCGAAGAGATAGATCGCGGAGTATTCGTCGTTCTGACCCGTTGCTATTGCAGCGATAATTAGCTGGCCGTTTGCGGACGAGGCTATGTCAATGACGCGGGGCTTGGCGGTTGCATATTGCTTTGCGAGATCTAGTTGAGGGATTGAGTATTTATACACGAAGAGGCCCTCAACTGTTCCGACTATTATGACTCTGCCATCAGATGACATAGACATTGAAATGCTGCGACTGGGTAGAGACACGTTCAAGATGCTGCCAGGGCCGTATCCGTAGGGGGCCAGTTCTAGGTTGAACATGGTGAGACGGTTACTGCGAGTGTAACTCGTCGCAAAGATTGAGCCATTTGCAGAGATGGATATCCCTGAGACGGATGGTAATTCAGAGATTGCTTTCATGTAATTGGGAGTCTGGAGCTGTCTAAGGAATCTATAGATCCGCAGGTCTTTCTCGGCAGTTTGGTTTCCACCCACAGCGACTATGTAGTCCCCGTTGTTCGATATTTTTGAGCCCCTACAGTGCTCTCCAAAATTGTAGGTCCACAAGGGTGTCGCTTCTTCTTTGGTGAACAAGTACAGGACACCTGGCTGAGTTGTGCTCGCGACGATGTAGTTTCCGTCGCCGGATATTGAGAGACTTTCCAAGGTACCTAGAAGAGTGCTGTTCCACGTTGGGCCAGGGCTTTCCTTTTCGAGAAGGTACAGCTTGCTGTTTCTATTGTTGTTTGGAGTTTGTGGCGTTGCTCCAACGGCTGTGACGTTTCCGTTGGCAGAGACTGCAACCAGCGAGTTTTCATAATCCAGTTGGTATTCTACTTGAGGAGTTGCGTTCTGTCGGTCGAAAAGGTAGAAGTTGCCCTTCGTTCCGACTGCGACGTACTTTCCGTTGGCAGACATCACAAGGGATTGAACACAGCTTACGGAAGAGGTCCACTGCAATTCGTTCCCATGAAACATGTGTAGCAGGTTCGTGTTGTTGGTCGTAGCGGCTATGTACTTCCCGTCGGCAGAGATTGCTAGCTTGACAAAGTGCTCCCCATTTTCTACTACCCATTCAGGTGTCATTTCCTGTTGAGCCAAAACCTCAATCGCGGTTGCCATAGCAAGAGAGGAAAGCAGTAGTACTATTGAAAGAGCAAAGACTTTCTCTTTAACAGAAGCCATATTCGCCTACTCTTGATTTAGATCCGCTATAAACACTAATAAGCAGTTGGTCCAAAGCCAGATGACCCTCTTACTTCCGCATCGCACCTCGATCTTGATCCGCGAGAAGGTGGTGGGAGCGTGTCTCGCGCGGGGGTCGATACGTCTAGCACGTTTGCCCGTAGTTTCCGTTGAGAAAGCCAGCATCAGTAGAACCTATATATCCGTCATCATCAAAGTCGGCCTCTTGTACATAGGAGGGGTCTCCCTCGTAGGTTCCATAAGCTCCGTTGAGAACGCTAGCATCAGCAGAACCAACGTAATCGTCACCGTCAATATCGCCTAGCATTTTAACACGAACATTACCATCGACATAGGTGTTATCGAATACGTCGGTTTCGTCTGGGAGGGGTTCTGCGGTTGCAGATATCAGGTAATAACCTGGTAGAACAGTTGATGTGTTCCAGTTGAATACTAGGGTTGTATTTGTGTGAGGGGCTAGATTTGTTACGGTTCTTTTTTCGATGATCGTGACGTTGGTTTGGAGGGTGACGTTGAATGTTTCTGCGAAGGGGCCTTCGTTTTTGACAATCACTTCGAAATCCACAATTTGTCCGACGTAGGCTATATTGGTGGACTCGTAGACACCAAGTATTGCTATGTCTGGGTTTGCTTCTGGCCAAGGATTCATAAGTGGGTAGTAGTCCACGCCCCAGTGGGGTATAAGGGTGTCTCCTATGCCGTCGCCTGCAACTCTGCCGCCGCTTCCGTCGTCTTCTCCTGTGTAGTCGCTCCAGTAGTTGCCTTCTCCATTATTAGACCACATGTTATCACTTGAAAGATCTCGTGTGATTTGATCGACGTTGTTTATGAAGTTGTTGTGGTAGATTGTGTTGCCTTCGGAATAACTGATTGTTATGCCAAATGCGTTGTATGAGATTGTGTTGCCTTCGATAGTGTTTGATGAGGAGCCGTAGAGTGTGAGGCCCCAGTCGTTTCGGGAGATTGTGTTGTTTGTGACGCTGGTAGTGTTGGAATATGCGAGGTAGATGCTGTAGGAGGGGTTGTCGGACACGTTGTTGTGGAGAATAGTGCTGCTGGATGACCCGTATAGCTCAATGCCGTAGGTGCTTCCGCTTACCCGGTTATCTTGGATAAGAATATTATCTGAGTACACTGCGTATATGCCAAACGAGTTATCGATTCCTACGTTATTGAGCACGTTGTTGCCTGTGCCGTAGCTTAGGTAAATGCTGTAGGAGGTGCTTGTCAAGAGATTGTCTGAGATTGTGGTTGTGTCGGTTATAGATAACTTCATGCCGTAGGCACTTCCCGATATGTCATTTAGAGATATTATATTGCTGGCACCACACCTGATGGAGACGCTGACGTTGCTGTTGTTTTGAAAAGTGTTGCCAACAACTATATTGTCTGTTGTTCGCGTTATGTCGTCTCCGATAAAACTGACGCCGTAACGGTTGTTTCGTATTATGTTGCCTGTAACGTTGATGCTACCGATTAGGCCCGCTACTCTGATTCCGTTGTTTCCATTACGGATGGTAAATCCCGTTATTGTGATGCCGCTTGTTTCCACATAAACAACGTTTCCTGAGCCTCTGCCATCGATAATTGTTGTGACCTTGTTTGCGCCCATCAACTCGATTTCTTCGTTTATGACCACGTTTTCGTAATAGATTCCAGCTGACACTTGAATTATGTCTCCTCTTTTTGCTGCGTCAATGGCGGCTTGGATGGTGGGGTAATCTTGCGGAACGCTAAGTGTTTTGGCAGAAACGGGGACGATGCAAAAAACCATTATGAGTATGGTGAAGGACATTAGCACCCATGATAGAAGCGAGACAACAATCTGCTTAGACATGCATAAACACCACTACTGAGACAGAATCGATTTGCTACGTCCCCCCCAAAAAAAAGGGAAACAGGAATTTATGCTGGTGGCGGATTAGGTTGTGCTGCGACGTCGGGGATATATACCTTGATTTGGCCGGTGCCTTCCCATGGAGTGCCATCGTATAGAGATCCCGTTATCTCTAGATCTACTTTGAGGGGAGCCCATGGGACTGGTCTTGTGATCCCCATGTGGATGATTTTGTTGATAACGCAAGTAGTCACTTGCGCTCCCGCGAATTGAGCCATGAAGTTTGGTGGTGCCCCTGTTGTCCACGTGCCCATTGGTTCAATGTAGCCTTCTAGCAGAACGGTGGATGGGTCAATTTGGTCTACTACGGGTACGTCGTCTATTTTGAGTTTTACCTGCACTATTACGTCGTCTCCGTTTTCGAGGTCAAATGGTTTTGGTGTGATCTTTACCTGTTCAGCTATGAGGGTGTCGGTGCTCGCGCTTAAGATGATAACTCCTGCTAGTAGTAGTCCAAAGATGATCGCTGAGACGAGGATCGTCTTGCCTGTTTTCTTCATTTATTTCTCCTCCTTGCGACGCCAGAGATACACCACGGGTACCGCTAGTACCAACGCCAGAATCGGTGCTACACCAAGTGGAAACTCTGGAACCTTGGCGTTCATGATCACATCGGCTTGACCATCACCTGCAATCGGCGCCGGGTTCACCCACTCGACGTGGCCCCACACAACGACTCCAGGATGCGGGCCAACAGTCTGCACCAAGTCGATCTGATCCGACTCGCTGAGCACCGTGTCACCATTGTCCACCCAGCTCTCCAAACTCCACTCATTGCTCATTGCTGGCCACAGTTCATGCCAATCCGTATACATCGGGCTTGACGGATCGAACCCAACACCAAGCGCGTCGAAGTAGTACGTTGCGGGTGTCTGGGCTATGTAAGCGCCGTCGTCCTCAACGTCCACGTCATGCCACACGCCGTCGGTCGTCAGATACTGCGCGTGGATCTCCACGATCGGCGGCCTTGGGGGACCAAATATATCGATCACCGAGGGAAGCACGTCGCTCCTCGACTTGAAGCGCCCCCTAAACAGTCTACCGCTGCCGCCTGCGCCCTTGCCCAGTGTTCCATAACCTGCGATCTGTTCTGAGATGTCAAAGAACGTGCACGTCTCCGCGCTTGATTCGCCCGTATAGAAGCTCGTAACGTAATCCCAGTCGTAGCCGTACGTCACTAGGAAGTTCTCCAGAAATCCACCCATCCCACCGATTTTTCCAGCACCGAAAGGTTCGAGGGCGCGGGGATCGCCGCGCACGCTGAGGGCCCATCCAGCAATACCACTTGCCGTGTCGTCCCATTCAGGTGGACTCTCCACCCAAACCTCATAGTTGACATAACCACCAGGTGTCACAGCCGCTATCGGCGTTTCCGGGGACACATAGAAGCGAACGGTCTCTTGCGCGTTCACCGGGGTAATAGCTGCGGTTAATGCGCCTAACATCATTGTAGTCGCTAGTAGCAATATAGAGTATTTCCTCTGCAAATTATCCTCTCCTTTATCTCTCTCTTTTATTAACCAACGTATTCTATTCACTTATTGGATTTAAGAGTTATGGAACTTAGTTCGTGTGGTATCCTCTGTC
>Ga0209635_10004205_pt1 | contig 11285 bp, 4 predicted proteins | sample DeeMarSWOR230_32_FD_187463 | JGI IMG/M metagenome (GOLD analysis project Ga0209635, IMG submission 187463) | Marine sediment microbial communities from White Oak River estuary, North Carolina - WOR-2-30_32 (SPAdes) (version 2) | ecosystem: Environmental > Aquatic > Marine > Intertidal zone >...
GGGGTATGCATCTTTCATAGCTAGTCCAGTTCCAGGTGAGGGGGTAAAGGATCTTTGCGAGGAGGGGCCTACAGATGTAGATGCATCGTCTCCTGTCCATGTTGTCAACCATATGTAATAGTCGCAACCGTACCTCACATCCATCTGTACTCGAAGAACATGGGTTCCCGGTTCAAGTCCAGCTAGTACACGGTTGACGTAAGACCCTGCACTATATCCTCCCGCATCCATTTCAGCAACGAGTTGGTCATCAACAAGGAGAGCTAGTGTCATTGCGTTCCCGACGCTGGACGACCAAGGTGTACACTCTATACTCAATCGTATGTTCCTGAAATCCGTGCTTGTCACCGTCAGGATGAAGTCTGAGTCATCTGTTCTCGCCCATTCCCAATTCTTCCAGTATCCTGCCAGTTCCCTGGATGTATGAATAGTTCCGGATAGCGCTGAGGAGGGATCGATAGCTCCATTGTCAATAAGATCGTTAAGCTGCTCCCGTAGTGAAGTGTCGAGTTTCTCCTGTTCTATCCAATAGGTAACATCCTGTAAGGTGCCGTAAGCGATTACTTGGATGGTGTTGTCAATATAGATTCTTGCTTTCGCATCCGTTTCTGGGCTCCATTCAACGTAGTCTGCATGTATTATTCCGCCAGTTACTGATTGCACTAGAGCGAAATTCACAACGGGACCCACGATGTTTGCTTCACCAGTTATGCAATATGGAGCTCCAAATAACCCTACACTACTGGATTGAATGGACGCTTCGGCAATGGCTGGCGAAGGCCATAGAACCACAGCTCCAATCAGAATGACTAGGAGGGTGCCTGCGATGATAGCAACTGCAAACCAAACCTTTCGATTAATCATTGTTGCTTTCTACCTAGGAGAGCATTCGTAGAAGAAGTACATATGGTTTCTGAAACAAGGTTCTATCTGTCAAGCGGAAAAAAGGGGGAAGTTGCGGGAGATATCTCCATGCTGACTTGGAAAGGTTTTTGGGATTCACCGTCACACCATTGGAAGGTCCTAGGTTTTCTCTATGGGTCACTCCGGTCTAATAATGAAAGAAACCTTAGTTGGATACGCCACTCTCATGCACATAAAAAGAATGGGTTAGGGGTATGTTTCCCCGAAGTTTCTTGCTACTAATGCTATGTCTCGCATGTCTACTGAATCATCTTTGTTTACGTCAGCAATTGGATTCCACCTAGGATGACCTGCGTATGAACCAAAAGCGGAAGCAGCTATACTCACGTCTCTCATATCAACTTCGCCATCTCCGTTCAAATCTCCTAGAATCGGCTTGACTTCTACTGTCCCATCAGTCAACATGACATCTGGAATGTCTTCTGGATATGTGTGTGTGCTAACGAGATATGTATCTGCATGCCAAGTAGCATTAGCGGGAGGTGTGAATGTCAAGTTACTTGTGCCTAATCCAATAGCTTTGAATTCTAATTGGAGGAGTGTTCCGCTTCCAGTGAAGCCCGGTATATCGCCAAGAAGGCTGGCACCAATCATCACGTAGTCCGGACCTGCATGAAGGCTGTATGCCAGCACAAATGGTTTGCCTGCAAAAACATGGTTTGATGGTAACGAAAAGCCTGTGCAGTTCAGCACTGCCGGTTTGAAGTATAGTGCAATTTGCCACAGATAGAGGTCTTTGACATAAGACAGGCTGATGTTAACCGTGAATGTCTGCCCTAGTCCTACAGTACTTTCAAGAGGATCTACATAAATCCTCGTTTCCGTATATATGGTTACCATTTTTGTGACGATATTATTTGTTGTCAACTCTTCACTAGGCAGGGCAGGCGTGTACGCTGTGATGTTCCATGTATCCTCAACAGGCTGTGCCCATTGATAGTCTATTGTGCGAGACGAACCAGCTTCTAGAAAGGAGATAACTGTTGAACTGACAATGTCTCCCTCAATCATGAGAGATAGCCCTACATAGGTCTCATTGTTCAATCCTTTGTTCACCACAGTCGCATTCAGCAGCGAATCATCACCAAACGGAACAACTGTCGGAGCCTCTAGAAAGACCGCTAGGTCATGTTCAGGAGCGGGCAAACCCCAAGGATTGAACAGTGGATAATGATCTTGATTAGTCATGCTTATGATGTACCGGCTGTCGCCTATTCCATCTCTACCTGGCTCGTCTTGATTTGGGCCATTGTACAAGTCTTCGCCAGCGTAATCATTCCAAAAATTGCCGCCAGAAGGATAGCCATCATCCCACTTGTTTATTGAACCACCTTTGCTTTGCACAGGTTGTTCATTGTTGATAATGTTGTTGTGATAGAACAAGTTATCATTAGACGCTTCTAGGTAAATGCCGACCGCATTTTGAGTTATCGAGTTTTCGGTGACTGTGTTGTTTCTAGAATAATCGAAACGGCTACCGATACCGTTGTCTGCTATACTGTTGCTCATTACTTTGTTGTAGTCAGAGAAGTGCGCAATGTAGATCCCTGTGTGTGTTTTGGTTATTTCATTGTTGATAATGGTATTATTATCACTGTACAAGAATACGATACCCCACCTCTTGTCGCCAAAAATCCTTCTATATTCCACAAGCACTATAGTGTTATCATACAAGATGTTGTTTTTGCATGCGTCTAGGCAGATGCCATCGAAACACTTTGTTATGGAGTTATTTGTGATTGTGTTGTTGTTGGAATCCCAGAGGTCCAAGCCAGATAGATTGTCCATAATTGTATTGCGGTAAACTACATTCCAGAAACATTTTATGAGTAAGATCCCCCAGAGATTGCTTGAAGTGGTGATATCTTGTATGGTAGAGTTTTGCGTATGTGCAAACAAGACACCTTGATCATTCCCTGTTAAGTTTAGATCCCTTACAGTAATGTTGGTGGAGTTTACAAGGGCAAGGTATCCTACATCTGGAAGTGTGGTAGGGTCTATGACAAGGTTATGTTGGTTAACTAAGTAGTGAACTGGTTTTCCGTCGACTGTATTTGAAGTATCGATATCATTTGTGAAGTGAGAAAGATAAATGCCTGTGATTCCAAGGTTGAATTCGTTGTTGGTTATATTGTTATCTGAGAGGGTGTTGTTGCCAGAATAAGCAAGAGCTACACCTCTCACATTGTTCATTATCGTGTTCCCGCTAACATTACTATTATGAGTTGCCTTAAGATGTATGCCTAACTCACCATTTTGAATCGTGAATCCCGTGACATTCACATTGTTCGAATTTGCCAACCAGACGACTATTCCTATCCAATCGCCATCGATAGTTGTCTGAGGCCCCTCTCCAATGAGTGATATGGACTTGTCTATAATAACGTGTTCGTGATATGTACCAGATTGAACTCTTATGGTATATCCATACCTTACGGTGTTTATGGCCTTCTGTATCGTAGAGAAATCAGTTGGAACCACAATAACCTCAGATAGTCTGACTATCACATGTCTAAACAGAACATTGTTCCCTGTGGATATTTCATTGTCAACAGGCATCACATAGAGAGTGATGTTGTAGCTCCCCTCAACGCTTGGGGTCCATTCAAAGCTGATTGTAGTAGATTCTCCGCTTGCAAGATGGTTAACCGACACATATCTGGCAACATTATCATTGACGAGTAATCTTGCAGTTATGTTGCTTTCACTGTTGGCTCCGAAGTTTAGCAAAGTACAGTTGAATGTAGCTGCCTCAGACGGTTTCAGAACAGAAGGCATGCCCTGGTATAGAAGGATCAAATCATGATCAGGCAGAGATTGTTCTACGGCTTTTCTTGCATTAATCCTTCCATAGCCATAGAATTGATCAAAACCAGGATTACCGAGATCTTCAACTGTAGACCGCAGCTGCACGCGTACTTGGTTGTGTGTCATGTTTGGGAACTGACTCCAGATCAAAGCTGCAACGCCAGCCACATGAGGAGTCGACATCGAAGTTCCACTTGCCTCGACGTATTCTTCCTTCATCCAAGTCGATCTAATGCCGGTGCCTGGTGCTGCCAACTCAACCCAGTCACCAAAATTGGTGAACCACGCTGGCTCATCGATGCTGTTGGTTGCTGTCACAGCTATTACTTCCCAACAGGAAGCTGGAGACTGACTGTATTCAGAAACGTCATTTCCAGCAGCAGCGACCAACAGCGCACCTTGGGCATAAGCATACTCAACTGCTTCACGAACCAACAAGCTCTCCCCAAAGAGTCCCCAACTGTTACTCAAAATGTCAGCCCCCTGATCTACAGCATGGATTATTGCGTTAGCGAGGTCATCTTCTGATCCACGTCCGTATTGATCCAGCGCCTTCTCAGCCATAATTCGGACTTGAGCCAATCCTGCTATACCAATACTGTTGTTTATAACAGCACCGATAATGCCTGCGCAGTGAGTTCCATGTCCCATGTCATCCATAGGATCGGCATCGTTATTCACCCAATCATATCCCAACGGAACGTAGTTCGCAGCAAGATCAGGATGCTCCCAGTTGATACCTGTGTCAATTACTGCCACAAGGATTGAAGGATCACCAAAAGTGGTATTCCAAGCGTAGTCAGCCTCTATTATGCTCGGGCCCCATTGATCACTCCATATGGGATCATTTGGGGCGAGATCAATCTCAGCTTTCAAGTTGGGTTCAATATACTTTGACAATCCAGTGGCTTCGACTTCCGAGACAAAACTGGGTATAATCTCGCGTGGAACATCGACGACTACAGCATTGATTTCACCGTCCATCGAGACAGTGTTAACAAGTTCGCCTCCAAAGTCTCTGGCAAGATCTGCCAGTTTGGAGTCACCATTCTGTCGTGCATCGTTCAGTCCAATCACAAGTTCTGTACAATAGTAGTCCTGATGAGGAAAGTCGCTTCGACCTACTTCACTATCAAAATCCCATTTTCCGCGGACTTCATAAGGCGCACAATTGCCATCCATCAGAGGTGCATTCCATTCATGTTCATAGAGGGGGTTTACTGTTGGCATCAACTGTTGTTTTGCTGAGGCAAAGAAAGCATTTACGGAATGTCTCATAGTCACAGTGTCTCCCATATCTAGAAGGTCTGCTGGATCGTTATCGTCCATTATCCACATTGCAGAATCTGATTTACCTGGTCGAATGCTAAACGCCGATGTTAACATGCCTATTGACAGCATTGTCAACATTATTCCAAAAACTGTTCTTCTGAACACTTTCCATTCTCCTAATTCCAAATAGTCTTATTAGCAAATAACATTTATGAAACCTTCTTCTATTACACTTTTCCAAGAAGCAAATAAGTCAAACCATCCAGAGGTCCCTTTTTCTGTTTGAGAAAACGCAACTCTTTATCTTTGAATCGTATGCCCAGGTAGCAGTTGGTCATTCTACCGTTAACCTTTCTCTGACAAGTTTCCACGTTCAAACATTGTTTCAAAGCCCGAGTAAATGCGTTCAATGCCTTGATCGGTAGCTTATAATCCCTACACAGATTCTTGTATTGAATGTAAAACAGAATCCTTGATCTCATAAGATTCACTGTTTTCCTCCAACATCTCTTCTGCAAAGAACTTAATAGCGTCACTAACCAGCAGGAGTTCCGATCGAGTTTCCTCCACGTTCTTACCATGACTGAAACTCTTATTGTCAAACAATCTCTTGAGACCGTCCAAGGCATCAAGAAGTAAAATCGAAAGCTCAGAAGGTCGTGTAAGTTTCGCCGTAAGGTTCTCATCTCTATTACCCTTTTCGAATACTTTATGAAAATGGACGGGTATCCATCTCTTCCAGAAAGCCCGTGTATCATCCGATGAAGCTTTCGGCACTTCATTACAGCTGAAGATAAGTTTCGCGTAATTGATGAATTTGAAACGTTTCTGAATGTTCTTCTTTTCGGCATCGATAGGATCTCCGCCTGTAAGCATTTTGAACCTACCTGTGTCCTTCAATTCCTTCGCAGTTATGTCATTATAGATGTTAGCTAGTTTCCCAATTAGGTTAGACGATGAAAATCTATTAGCGCACAAGCACGCGCGCCGACCTTAGTTATAAATCTTATCAAATAGTAGTGACAAGAACTGACACTATTCATGACAGCAACACTACTAGTAGCCATACTACATCGAAGAAGATATACTCTGTAGAACGCGTACTATAGAAGATTTCTTCCTAAACTTTTAATGCAACTTCTGAAAAATTGTCCGTTGCATGTGAGATAGAAGGTGATAATATCAGTAACGCTCGGTCCTTCGCTATTTTGCTTGGCTTAGCACTATTATACTTCTTCCTAGATTCTCTCTTAGGCAGCATATTCATCGTCCTCGGTGGAGTTTATCTCAATTTTAGGATAGCCGGTATTCTCATTCCATTATCTATAGTATTTGGGTGGCCAGCCATTTTTGGCTTAACACTAGGTTCTATCCTGTCTCTTTACTACAGTTCCTTCATGTGGCTTGGAGACTTTGTGATTGTGTTGGGCATATTTGCCGCAGGTTTTCTTGCTATGAAAGTAGGGCGCTTGAGAATGAATTGGAGCGTCAATATAGTCGCTTTTGTTGGAGCTATACTTGGACTTGCATCACTACTATTTCCTTGGTGGAGCTTCAAAGCCGCAATACTGGAGCAAAATCTAGTAGCATTCTCAGTCTATCCAGGATGGTTTGAGGGTGAGTTAGGTAGCCTGATTGACATAATGGGTAGAATCGTCGGCACTTTTATTCCCGATCCTGTTAGTCCAGTATTGAATAGCCTTGCCTTAACACTATGGTTGGTCGGAGGTGGCTCCATTATAGCCATGATAGGTGCCTTCTTACGTGACCTTAAAGGAAGAGTTATGATTGCAGGAAGCCTTGCCTTATGCCTTATAGGTATTGTTAACATGTATACTATTCTAAGTCAAACATTATCAACGGTGTCTATGCCGATTTCAGGGTCAAAAGAGTTTTCGTGGATGGGAACAACGTTGGCACTAGCTGATTGGGGATGGGTAGCAGGTATGTATCTATCTGTTATTGCAACGATCGTTCTGGTTATCGCAATCATTGTTCATAATCATATGCTTGAAATAAAACCTATTAAATTCCTTGCCTGTACAACTGCAACCTTTCTGCTTGTTGGATTCAGAACCTTACATTTTATCTTTTTCAAAAGTCAATTTCATGAAGAGCTCACTACATTGGATATATCACTATGCATGCTGGGAAATTTACTTTTTGATTTCTTCACTATCAGTATTATTGGCTATGCAATAGTTTCTAATATCAGAAACAGAGAATAAGAGAGACAGTGCTTCATGCTTAGTTAGGCTAGAGTAAACCAACGAAAAAAAGGGGAATACGCGGGAGATATCTGCATTTACTACTCGGCTAGGGCAACCCCGCATTGTTTTTCCTGGCCTCGCAGTTTTTAATGTTTGACCGAGCTATTTTCTTTTTCGGAAGAATGATACTATCAAGTTTTTACAGCACTCACAATATTGATAAAACCGAAGATAGAGGGAGCATCCTTTTATGGAGTCTGGGACAACAGAATAGGGTTTCTGAAAACACAGAAGAAGATTCCACTTCCATCAAATCTCAATGATTTGAATAAGTGTCTGGATCACTGCTATGACCTTGCTAGGACAAAGCTATAGAATTTGCTGCTTTTAGCACCGCACGCTTGCATATGGAAAAATGAGAGTTTTCCGGTGATGTCTCTACAGTGGTGTGGGGTTCAAATCTCACCCTGCCCGTTCTGGACAGATCATAATGGACCTGAGACGCATACATATAGTAGAACTGACTTTTTAGGTTAATACAGCTATATCCAATGGAAGCCTGACTGTTGGATCTCTTCCTCTACGTAGTCTTAGTCTTAGTTACAATAGTCTTGTTCATCATATTCCATATGCATCGTAGACGTCAACTGTGGCGACTGCAACAAAAGCTAGATGAGAAAGGGGAAGATATCCTTAACGCAGTTAAATCATTTCGTTCAGTACTAAATTCGGAATTGTACATATCAAAAGCTGAGTATTCAGATTGGTATGCGAGTTGGAATCATCTTGAACCTATTGTACAGGAAACTGATAAGAAAAATCTAAAGACGATCTATGATGCAGAGCTTAAAGAATTAAGATTGTTCTTTGAAAATGGTGATTCTCTAATCAAAGAGAAAAACGAGAAATACATACAGTCCGAACTTCAGAAATATCATGGTTTCTTTGATGACATCGAAGACCATCCTCTTACAAAAGAACAAAGGCGGGCAATAATAACGGAGGAAAGGCATAATTTAGTTGTAGCTGGAGCAGGAACGGGGAAAACTAGCACCCTAATTGGTAAGGCAGGTTATATACTTCAAAAAAGATTTGCAGAACCTCACAAGATTCTATTGATTTCTTTTGCCCGAAAAGTAAGAGACGAGATAGCTGAAAGAGTTCTTACGAGACTGGGGCAGAAACTCAGAATAGAAACATTTCACAGCTTAGGCTTAAGCATCATTGCAGATGCTGAGAAGAAAAAACCATCTCTCTCTGAATTATCCACGGATCCATTGAAACTCCCGAAAGCAATAATGGAGTTTATTCAGAAAAGACACGGAGATAAGAAGTTTCTTGAAAAGCTGAATGAATATTTTGCATTCTACAAGACTCCATATAAGAGCATGTTTGGCTTCACCTCCAAAGGTGAATACATCGATTTTCTTCGTAACAATCAAGTTCGTTCCTTGAATGGAGAACTCGTCAAAAGCCTTGAAGAATGTGAAATAGCCAACTTCCTATACATTAACGGAATCGACTACATATACGAAGGCGACTATGACGTAGATGTTGCCTCTGAAAGACATCGCCAATATACACCTGATTTCTTCCTTCCAGCACATAACATCTACATTGAACACTTCGGCATTGATAAAAAGAACAGAACCGCTACCTTCATTGATAGGGAGAAGTATCTAGCAGAAATGGCTTGGAAAAGACGCACACACAAAGAAAACAATACAACATTAATAGAAACATATAGCTGGCAAAAAACCGAAGGAATCCTACTTGAAAACCTTGAAAAAAATCTTCGATCAGCCGGCGTGAAATTCGCTAAAATTCCACCAGGACAGACATTTGACAAACTAAACAAGCTAGGATTGGTGCATCCCTTCACTAAATTACTGGCGACTTTCCTGAACCTATTCAAATCCACACAGAAATCTATCCAAGAACTGCGTGAACTAGCCAAAAAACTGCCAGACTATAATAGGTCCAAATCATTCATCGACATTTTCTCAGAAATCTACAATGACTACGAAGAGAGCCTCGGTGAAGAAATCGACTTCAATGATATGATAAACAAGGCACAACATTATGTTTCTGAAGGTATTTACCATTCCAAATTCAAGTACATCCTCATCGACGAATTCCAAGACATCTCATACAACAGACACAGACTACTGAAAGCCTTACTTACCAACAACTCTTCTACAAAACTGTTCTGCGTAGGAGACGACTGGCAATCAATCTACCGATTCACCGGCGGCGAAGTATCAATAATGACAGATTTCAAATCCTACTTCACCCCATTCGAAAGATTAGATTTAGACAGAACCTTCAGATTTGACAACAAACTCTGCGATTTCTCCTCAAAATTCATCCTCAAAAACCCTAATCAAATCAAAAAACAGCTCACTTCCAATATCACGTCTAATGATCCTGCCGTCACCTTGTTTTGGAGTGAAACTACTAAAGATACCATCGTAAAAGCCCTAGACCAAATCGAATCTTCAGTGAAGAAAGGCGCCCATGTTTTCATCATCGGAAGATACAACCATCAACTACCCACAAATCTACGCCAGCTTCGACAGAAGTTTTCAAAACTAGATATTAGCTATACAACTGCACACAGTTCCAAAGGAAAACAGGCAGATTATGTCATAATCATTGGATTAACCTCCCAAGGCTATGCCTTCCCATCACAAATCGAAGACGACCCCCTCTTGGATCTCGTGCTAGCGAAGAAGGAACAAGTACCTAATGCTGAAGAACGAAGACTATTCTACGTTGCAGTAACAAGAGCTAAAAAGCATGTATCCTTGATAGCCAACAAAGAAAACCCATCGACCTTCGCCAGTCAGATTGAAGGTGGCGATTACGAAGTCATAATAGAAGGCAGTAGAGGAGAAAACAATGTTTTATGCCCCGACTGCAAAACAGGCGCCATAATACCTCGACAAGGAAAATCAGGAAAGTTCTACTCATGCAGCAACTATCCATACTGCAAATACAAACCTCACCCATGCCCTAAGTGTGGCAAAGGATTTCTCTTTCAAAGCCACAATCTTGCAATATACTATACCTGTTCCAATACAGCTTGCTCATTCAGAACAAGAAAATGCCCCCGATGCGAAGATGGATATCTTATCACAAGAAGAGGCAGATATTCAGAATTCCTAGGCTGCAGCAACTATCCAACTTGCAGGCACACAGAATCAATTTCTTAGTTACTTAAGAGACTCCTACATGCGCTTGTTGAATGGAGTGTTATTCCAGAGAAAGCATACCCATACATCATGAGAAAACCATTCGGAAATGGAAAATCTATATCCAAGATACTGCATAGGGATTCATAATATTTAATATCTTTTCAAGCCAATTGCTGTACTGAGAATTAGGCGCCAAGTGGTAATAATGCTTGACCTCCTTATTATCTTAGTACTTTTACTCGTTTTTGCCATATTAATCATCGTGTTCCGACTTTCAAGCAAATTTGAAAAGATTTCACCGGATCAAGAGGTCATGAAAGGCGCAATAGCTACATGTTGGAAGGAACTCGGCGTAGACCAAGACATCGGCGCAATAAAAGAAAGAGCCAGCGACATTCAAGAAGCAACACAAAGCCTAGAAACTCTCTTCAGAGTCACACGAGGCAGAGGAGAATACGGCGAATTCCAACTCGAACAAATCCTAAAAGACATTCTTCCATCCCAATACGTGCACATAAGAGAACGTATCACCCAAATAGGCAAAATACCCGACGCCCACATCAAAACTCCTCAAGGAATACTATGCATCGACTCCAAATTCCCACTAGACAACTACAGAAAAATGCTTGAAACAACCGACGAAACACAAAAGGACAGATTCGGTGCAAACTTCCGCAACGACGTAGAAGGACATATCAAAAAGATCAAAACCGACTATGTCAAACCGGAGGAAGACACTACACCATTCGCCTTTGGTTTCATCCCATCAGAAGCAGTATACCAATACCTAACAGAATGCGAAATGAACCTCGTTGCCAAAGCAGCATCAGAAAACGTACTAATAGTTTCTCCAGCCACACTCGCCATAAACCTA
>Ga0209635_10004206_pt1 | contig 11285 bp, 8 predicted proteins | sample DeeMarSWOR230_32_FD_187463 | JGI IMG/M metagenome (GOLD analysis project Ga0209635, IMG submission 187463) | Marine sediment microbial communities from White Oak River estuary, North Carolina - WOR-2-30_32 (SPAdes) (version 2) | ecosystem: Environmental > Aquatic > Marine > Intertidal zone >...
ACTGGGACAAGGAAAAGCGAGATGTCTTAGTCGCCCTCGCCCCGAGACTATTGGACGATGCAAACTACTACACAATTGCGCAGGTCGATCTGAAGAGGTAGCGTGGGTATTTGTCAGGTGGGCACTGTATGACATCAGAAACCCTCCATAATCACACGGTCAGTTGCTGTACGCTCATGATGTTAAGCAATGACAGATTATTGAAGAAATCTATCGAGAAGGGGCCAATGAGCAGCAAACTGCTCAATGCTAGAGCATGTAGTTCGAACCTAACCATTTCTTTTGAAGCTTCTTCAGTTGCTGCAGAAGCCATCACTTGGGCCACTTGCGAAGCAAGTCATGGTCGAGTACGATCTTTGCTCTGATGCATAGTCTCATTCTGGTGGTATTGCTTTCGTTCGTTTGATTCGGCTTCAGTAGCGCAGGAGTGAACAATGCCTGCACACAAGACCATGTCGGACAAGAGTCTTTTCGAGTTTACGGTAGGCGGAGATTGATACCCTATGACGGCCTTGCTTATGGCCGCTCCCAATCGACTGTGGTCGTATAGGGTGAGTACCATGCTTGCGCGGAGATACGACCGTTTGGGTGGTCGCCCAAGACACGCACGACCTTGGTCTCGCCTGGCATCAGATCGAAGTAGTTATCCTCGAAGAACCAGCCGAAGGGATCGCCGTTGGCATCGCCCTCAAGTTGGACACTGCGTGCAAACTTGTCGGTCGTGATAACCAGAGCCCCCCGTCGAGCCTGCACCTTTAGTTTAGCTTCCGGGAACGTCAGACGTCGCTCAATATCGGCAAAAGCGTTGGTGCGCGCCAGGACTTTGCCCGTCTTCTCAGTGAGTGTGGCAAAGAGGATATGTTCCTTTCGGAAGGCGCGGATACCAGCCTTGTCCAACTGTACAACCACCTTAGATCTACCCTGCGCCACGGAGACATCTTGGACTATCTCCTTGCGAAATTCGCAATCCTCCACATGATAGAGCTGAATCTTGATAGTACCGGTGACAGGTTTCTGCGAATCGTTGATCGCCCAGAGAGTAATGAATGTATCGATGTCAAAAGACAGCATTACTGGTGCAAAGGCCCGGCGTAGGGCGTAGTACACATGTTTGGGTTCCAAAAAGTAATCGACCTTGGCGCTGTAGACTTGTGGCCAGGAGTCATTGTACTTCCAAACGATATAGCCCCCGCAGCAACGACGCTCAGACGGTTCAGTTGCAGGCCGTCCGCGGCGCTGACGTTCCACGGTGTCCTGGTAATAAAGCGACTCGGCCATGCCCAGTCGATGCACCAGTCCAGCCGCATCAGTGGCATCATAAAACTGTTCAACTGGACCGGTCTTCTTCCAACTTTCCGCACACGTATAGGGCATCCAGGTCTCGGGAAAAGGATATCGGTTACCGTGCAGATATAACGTGGAGTAGCCCTCAGGCCAAAGGTCTTCCGGAGGCATAAAACGCTTAAGGCTATGGAGAGGCGGTGCCGAGATGCGCGTGTCCTCGCTGGCGAAGTTCAGGTAATCATAACCCGGAACGTACCACATGTTCGTATAGCCATGCGTATTGCCCTCACGCGGATCATTGGGATTCATGCCAAAGTAGGGACTGCTGGGTTGATAGTAACGATGAGGGTCAAGTTGCTTGCATACCGCCCCTACGGCTTCGGCCGCAGCCAAACCATCCCAAGGTCCGTGGTCCGTGAAATCCTTGTTGTAGTCTTCGTGGGCCCACATCGCTGCCTCATTGCAGCCACACCAACTCAGGATGGAGGGGTGGTGCTTGAGACGTTTGATAAGGTCCGTAGCCTTAGCCTTACAGATGGCGACATTCCTGGAATCGGATTTCATGGGTAGGCGCGTGAAATCCTGCCAGAGCAGGAATCCCCTAGCATCGGCCATCTCGTAGAATGGATCTTGGGGCGCTTCGACCTGTCCCCACACACGAAAGGCATTAAAGTTGGCGTTTTCAGCCAGGGCAAAGAGTCGCTCATGACGCGACTGGTCCCAGACGTCGCTCATGAGATTCGGGGTCACCCAATCGCCTCCGCGCAGAAAGACCGGGACACCGTTCACTACGAAGTGCAGAGGTTCGGGCATGGTGATGCGACGAAATCCAATGGTTCGTCGTTCGGTCTGCTGCACTTGGTTATCAGCCAGCAAGCTGACTTCCGCATGATACAGGGGCTGGTCGCCGTAAAGACGCGGCCACCACAGACGAGGATGATCGACACTTACGGTGCAGCGTGTGATGAATCTGCCATTACTAACGGTGACAGGCACCGTGGACTTGGCAACCACCTGACCATCGGCGTCGTACAAACGTAGACGCAACTCGAGGGAAGACTGAGGACTCGTGCCTGCAGCATCCACAGCAACCGTCCCTTTGGTCAGTGTCTCGTCAAGAGAAATATCAGTCAGCACCTCCTGCAGAAGGTGACCGTCAGAGACCTCAACAAAGACGCCATCAAAGACCCCGACCGAAGAGATGGCCGGATTGGGGCCGAGATAGCTCCCTCGGTCACTGCGCTGTTCGTTTCCTGGGCTAGCGTCTGCATGACAGTGCAGAACCAGGCTGTTTTTGGCATGCAGGCGTCCGTTCACTGGGATAGCCAGAGGTAGCTTGCTCGCATGAGAAGCCAAACGCTCCCCGTTAAGGTAGATATCCACCTTGTTCTCAATCCCCTTGAAATGGAGCCAGGCTTCAGGACCCTGCTTGTTCAGGGTGAATTGCACAGCGTAGATCCAATCCTGCTGGGCCACCCAGAAGCACTTCTCCGTCCCCCCGGGCAACCACGGATCTTCGATCTTACCTTGGCGTAGCAAAATGTCATGCACTGTGGCCGGCATAGCCCCTATCTCCGTCCACCCCTCGCCACTCTGGCCTCGACTCGCAGCGGCTAGGAAGGCCACATCCAGACTCGCCTGGGGGGCAAGCGATTTGATCTTCCATCCACGGGTGATCTCGATCCGTCGCAGTTTTTGACCTTCTGGTGATGCTTGCATCTTGCCTACTGTCAAGATCAAGAGGATCATTCCCATTATGACTTGCTTTAGAGGCCCAAGCCTTTGCATAGTGCCATCCTTATGGATTTGCCATCGTGTTATCAATGCGCGCCACATTCACATGATCTATGGTCGCCTTGAAATCTTGGGTCAGTCTAATGCGGTTCTTGCCCTTGTTCAAGAACACGGCTGTACAATCGAAACATATCGTGTGAGCCGAACCACGCGTACCAAAACGCGTACCAAGCTTGCACCTTTGGTGCTACTTCGGTGCTACGTTGGTCTACCATCAGTTTCATAAGTCTTCATTTGACAAGTATAAACGCTTTGTTGACAAGTACTTACAAACGGCAGATTCGGACTGAAAATCCGTTGCTCATAGGGCCGTGATTTGTTCCACTCCTTCGATCAACTCTTTTGGCAAGTATCGGTCGCAGAACGGGTCATCAGACGTTTCAACAGGATCGTATACAGACTTCGTTTTCGCCATGATCGGATCTTACTGTGGAAATATGATAACTCAGTTATGATGAGTAGCCTTCTCCGATTGTTCGAAGGAAATGGATCAACCCAAGTGGGGTGCGCAACAAAATGCGCAACAACGACCTTCAGTTAGGCCTCGGTCACACTTCGGCTGCGCTTCGTACAGCGTCATAAGTCTTTATTCTGCCGTCATAAACCGTTTCTTCACAAGAACTTACAAAGGCCGATGCCGGACTGAAAATCCGTGTGTCGGCGGTTCAATTCCGCCCCTGCCCATTTGTTTTGGCACAAAATCGAGGCTTTTTTCCTGCTCTTCTCTATTGCCCCCTTTGTGCGTCCTGAGTACGTTCACTTTGGTTCACCACTCTGTCACAGGTGAATTGTATTTTGAGGAATCTTGAGAGTCCCCAACCAGATTGGATACCTGGCAATAGATGAGCTAAGGTATGTTGTGGATCCTTGGCGGACGGATTATAATCACTGCCGACCGCACAGTTCACTGGGGTATATGAGCCCGGCGGCTTGCGGCCGGTTGCCTTGGGCCAGACTCCGGTACGCTTCGTCTGTCCCAAAGCAGGCAGGATAAGAATGAAATACTCTCACGAAGGCTGGTACAAGAAATGGAGGCAGGTCAGTATGCTGTTTTACGACCCGATGAACCGAATCGATTTTCGGACCGCAGGAACCACATCAATATGTCAAAAATTGAATAATGTAGAAGGTGAAACATGAGTGGTAGAATTGTGTGCATAGTTGCTTTACTTGTCGCCTCTTCATGCGCTGTTGAGGCCAAGCCGGTCGGGGTGAAGTTCTATGAAGATTTGTCTCTGCTGCCTCAAATCTATGTGAATGTTGAGTCGTACTACCTTTCGAGCTACGACCGCACCGGTGGCAATGACGACGGGTTCAGAGGGACCTACTCCCAGCTCTATGTAGATGAGCAGGGAGAGCATGTCATCTTCGAGGCCAATGGGCCCGGCTGCATCTATAACCTCTGGTTTACCGGCAGCGGACGTAGTCTGCACTGGGGAAAGATCAGATTCTACTTCGATCGTGAAAAGACCCCACGTATCGACTACAGCTCAGAAGAGTTCTTCAGCGGTCTTCATCAGCCTTTTGTCTATCCATTGGTAACGCACTCATTTGTATCGAGCGGGGGATTTAGCTGTTCAGCGCCCATACCATTTGCCAAGCATCTTAGAATCACGACCGAGAAAACCGCCGGTTTCTATAATGTCTACTATCAGCTCTACAAAGGGGTAACACTCGAATCCTGGACACCGCAACAAGACTATACACAGATGATTAACCTCTTCGAACGCTGCGGCAGCGACCCCAAGCCCATTGCTGAAAATACTCACGTAGTCCGCAAGACAATCTCCATGCCAGCGGCAACACGAGCAGGTGCACCGGAAATGGAGCTTCTCTCATTAAATCACGGCGGGACGATCCAGCACATCAAGATAAATCCACTTTACGCCCCGGATGCCTATGGTCTGAATCATGTCTCTCTAAGGATCTTCTACGACGATGAGAAAGAGCCTCGCGTTGATGTGCCCATCGGACCGTTCTTTGGATCAGGCCTTGGCGAAACGGACGTCAGAAGCCTATTCGTCGGAATGTCCACTTCAGGAACATATTACTGTTATTTCCCGATACCATTTAAGAAAGCTGTACGTATAAGTCTTCAGAACAGGAGTTTTGAATCCGGCGGAGACTTCTTCTGTGAGATCGGCCATACAGGTGCTTTTCCAAAGACTCAAGAAGGGGGAACCGTTGGATACTTCGCAGCCAAGTACAACAAGGCCTGGCCAATTGTGCAGAGGGATGACTACGTGCTGTTTGACCACGAGGGCAGCGGTGCTGTCGTCGGCCAAGTTATGACGGTTGAGCCGGTCAAGCCGGATCAAAAACGCTGGTGGGAGGGCGACATGCGCATCTACATTGATGGGGACCAAAAGCCGCGTTTCCATGGGACAGGCCACGAAGACGAGTATCAGGGCGGGTGGTCGACCTTCTGGCTGACGAATCCTTATTCTCTGCCGCTATTCGGTGAGCCAAAGACCAAGGATCTGATCGATGTGTTTGGACAAGTGAACGGCTCAACTACAGTATATCGCTTTTGGCCAGGCAAGATTCACTTTCACAAGTCGATCACAATATCGACAGAACACGGCAATCAGAACGACACTCCCGCCAACTACTCATCCTTAGTGTACTATTATTACATACCTGGCGAGTGATCGCCTGCTTGTATGCTGCGAGGCGCTGCCAAAGAAGCCCCATCAACACTAAATATCGACTGTTAGCGCTTGATTGTGCGCAGCCGCTCGCGCGCGACGCGATCGATCCACGTGTGGGGATAATCCGCTTTCAGCTTCTCAAACGCGCGAGCCGCTTGCTCGACCCTTCCTTCACGTAGCATTGCGGCAGCCTCTTTGAATCGTGTCTCACCAACAGTGAGAGCACCTTGGGAGATGCGCGCCGCTTCTTCAATGGTTATCACCTCAGGCACCTTGTTTAGAATGGGCGGCTGGGGATCAGTGAGCATCGCGAAGGCAGCGGGCCATCGTTCTCGGAAGAGTCGGGCTCGCATGTCCTTCTGATGGTTCATCGCATCCCCTCCCTCTCGATCACCAAAAGGATCTATGTCAGCCATGACAATACCATCCGGCTCATTGTCTTCGGCTAACACGTCACCGCGGGGCGATACGATCATGCTTCCCGAACCCCGCTTGGACACCACAATGTACACGAAGTTTTCAGCGGCCCTTACCCGAAAGGCGGCACGATTAAGCTCTTGATCCCCAAACGCCGCACCTCCTAAAGTTGGGTTGAAGATAATATCAGCTCCACCGAGGGCCAGACAACGGGCAGCTTCAGGAAAAACCATGTCGTAACATATCAGCATGCCCACGCCGCCAAGGTCCGGGGTATTGAACACAGGAAAACCATCACCTCGCTTTTTGTATAACTCGTGAATGGGCATATTCACTTTGTGGTAACGCCCTATTTCTTTGCCATCGCGGCCGAGAAAGAAAGCTGTGTTCCAGACATTACCGTCTTTGTCTGTCGTGTCACTGCAACATACAATGTACATGTGGTACTTTGCTGCCACCTGGCCCAGTCCCTCAAGCATGCGTTTCACGGCCCCAGGTAGCACGTTCTGAAGAGATGCTGGATTGCCAGCCTCCCAACTCCCAAGACCAAGCGTATCTTCGGGGAATGCCAGCGCATCACAGCCAGCTGTGCCGGCTTTGTGTGCAATTTGCTCGAGCTTTTCCAGGGATTTTTCTACCTCCGCAAGTACATCAGAGCGAGCTGTCAGGCGATAGTCAACTAGACGGCGTTGAGGCTGCGCAGCTCCTACGCGCATTGGGCGCTCGGCCGAGTTAGTCTCTTGCGGGTCCACGCATTTATCAAGTTGCCGGCCGGTTACGTACGTTATAGATGTTGCTGAGGCAAGCAACACAAGTGCTATGTGAATTAACCTCATCATTTGTTTCCTCCATCTGGTCTACTGTGGTCAGTAGAATTTTCCTGGAAGTGCTTCTTCCGGTTCACAAACGGTCCCAAATCAACGACATGCCCTTTTGGTTTAGGTCCCTCTTAATTGTCAATCTTGATCCTTCCTGGCGTGACATAAGTCAAACTCGTCTTGTTATTGCGAATGCTCCGTGTGCTGCGAAAAGGTTGAGTCCCGTTCTTCCAGCACGACTCGAAATCATCGGTTAAAATAACATCTAGGCTGTTGGCGATGCTGACATCGCTGCGATATTTCACTGCTATTGCTCTGACATGTGCACGACCGGAAACGGCTGGCTCCACAGCGTTGACAACACCGAAACCCACTGCTACACTCCCTTGGAAATCGCAGAAGTCTTGACGTACACACACGCTAAGCATAGCCCATACTTCAGCCTTGCACTCATTTGCCACGCTCCAAGCTGTCGCGCATATTTACCATGCTTAGGTACTATACTCGGATTCAAAATGCAAACCATTTCGTGCTGTCCAAATTCTCCTAAATTTAACACACCGCTCCCGCAGGACTATGCAATCTTCCGTGCGCTTGGAACAGCAAAGCTATTCCACTTACGGCGAATTGGATACAATTCGTCACCATGACAGAGTTAGTGAGTCTTGGGCCCGGCGGCCGCTTTGTTGCGGAAGCAGACTGGAATCCAGTATGGACCGCTTGTGTTTTGGGTGGAGTAACCTGGATCGCGATGGTCCTCGTTGATATAAATGTTCGCGGCAGAGTTGTCAGCATCAAACTGGTGAGGCATTGCTTCTCTAAAGCCACTCTGTTCTGACTTTCTCCAAGCCTCGTAGCAAGAATCGGCGTATTTTCAGATATCAAAAAGGATTTCGGAGGAGGGCTGATGAAAAAGCAGATTTATCAAGCCGCTCTTCTTCTGTTTCCTGCTTCATATTCTCTAAATAGCGACCATGTAAATCCTGCCGGCTCTTTGGCTGTCGCAACTGTTGCCTTGCGCAGCGTCTTGTCGCAATTGACAAGATGCCAGTAACGTTTTCGAAGCGGTTGTCCAGCTCTGTCAGCAATGCCTATCGCCCATTGTGATTGCACCTTCCTTCACCGCCTCAGCGAACTGCCTGTGTTACATGGATGTCGATGTAAGTCTCCTCATCTTTTGTCAGGTTAGTTGTGTTGAAGAACATCCGCTTTTCGTGCGCAGATGTGAAACCGACTGCGGCAGAGCAGCAAATCGGGCCCTGTCAGTCAATGCAACCATCCAAGACTTGCGACCCTCATGACTGACACACAGAGCATGCCTGTTATAACCATGGAAAGCACTCCAGGTAAGCGAAGCAACGGACGCGCATGGAAAAGGGCAGAGCTATTTGCCCTGCCCTTCGAATCGTTGTTTCGTGCTCTTCTATAGTGTTCTTCGTCTTCGCAGCCAGCTCACAATGCTCATACCTATGCTGCTCAACATAATCGCACCGGGAGCCGGAATAATCTGCGTTGTCATTGGTCCATCTATTGAGACGGCCCATTCCTCAAAGCCACTGGTATTTGGATAAGCGGATGTTTCACTTTCCCCGAACTTTGAGTACAGATAGACCCAATTGCCCAGATAGGCACCCGTGCTGTCTTTGAAATTATTGTCGGGGATTAGGGCAATCATATCCAGTTTTCCACTTCCGCTGCCGGAGAGATTCATATCCAATAGAATCCAGTTGTCCACGGTGCCCGCGTCCAGGTCGTAAACCGGGTCACCAAAAGTACCAAAAGGACTGGTGGCAGGGTCGGGGTAACCGGTCAGAACATCACTGTTTGCCAAATGGATTTTTAGATCGTCCAGCGACAGTTTGCTCTTATCTCCACCGGCTTCATTGATGTCCAGCAGAAACTCTCGGTATTTCGTGGTGCCGAGAGTCGCGATTGGCACGGCACCAAGTTGCAATGCGTGAGTGAAAGTTCCGGACTTCGTATCAAACTCCAGGGTTCCGTCTGTATTGTAGCCCTTTACGACGTCGGAACTTGCATTCTGCATCCTGACAAACGAATCGATGAGTCCTGATCCCGATGCCCCTAAGGTAAACTGTAGAAAAATGGCATCGTTGATTGTGCCACTGGAGTCATAGCTGGTAAGGTCCACAGTTGGCTGACCCATTACAGGGACGTTAAATTGTGTAAGGACGAATGCAACAAGAGCCAAGTGTAACGGTACCTTAAATCTTTTCATCACCGCGTTGTTCTGCATGATATTCTTCCCCCGAGATAGTGTGCGGCCAAGGGCAGGGCTTTTGCCCTGCCCCTGATTGCTTTGTGCACTTTTCTAAAGCGTTCTACGCCTTCGCAGCCAGCCGACAAGGCTAACACCAATGCTGCCCAGCAGAACAGCGCCGGGAGCAGGAATAGCCTGCGTTACGCTGACATTGTCTATCGCAGGACCGTAGCCTGTACCGTCCAGTGACGTGAATGTCAGTGTTGTGGTTCCAGAATTGGCGAGGAAGCTCCATTGCATGGGTATCCAGCCCATGCTGGTTAATGAAGTACCCGAAGTGTTGAAAGTGAAGTTCTGCTGGCTTCCGGCCGCCGATAGCTGGAGTGTCTTGACTACAGGGTCACCGACAGGATTGCCGGCCATATCAAATTTGACCACATACTGCTGGCCGGCAGTAGTAGCAATGTCTTGCGTAATCCCACCGGCAGCAGCCTTGCCGTCCAAATCCACACTGCGTGAACCGTCCGAGGCTGGCCAGTAGGTGCCACAATAGTCAACTGATCTGCCAAGAACGGTCCAACCTGTAATGGCTGTTGACCCGCCGTACAAGGTCGTGAAAGAGCCGGGATCCGTACCGATCTCAAAACTGCCATTTTGGGTTAGGTTGGCCCATGCCGACCCGGGGGCTACAGCCAAAAAGGCTAATGCCACCAAAGTCACAGTAAACGATTTCAACATTCTCATTATTAATCCTCCTGTATAGTAACAGCAATAACGATTGTGATTTTGTCAACCCCCTGCCTTGTACAGACGCCTTATTCCTTTTGTCCGTATGCTTTCCCCCAAGGGACGATACTGTTTTGAAACTGGTAAGCACCCTCTCACCACGCTTCAGCTAGCATGGTGTTATTATACTCAACGAGCATAAGCATGTCAAGTACAAAATGCTCAAAAGTAATACTCGGTAATATTTTCTCGAAGACTCACTATTACTACCTTGATGCTATTGTCGACTGGTCCAATTCAAAACAACTAACAGATGAAGGTCACGATATTGCACGTACATTCTTATAGGACGCGCAAGAAAAGTCCTCATTCTGCTCGATGGAAAATTAAACAAGAATTCCATTAATTCGAATTTGACTTTCTCAGTTTTTGAACTGACTTGAGTTGAAATTTTTTTGAACAATGGACTGTAAAAACGAAGTGCCAAATCGCTTTCTGGATTACGATTAGGTCCGTCAGGAGCCAGGGCGATCGCCTCACTCAAATGACTGGTCTCACCGAAATCGAAATCTGTCACACTTGCGCCGTCGACATATTTCCAGATATGCTCAATAGCATTCGCTATACATGTGGGCAGAGGTTTCGCGAGGCGTGCTTGGACGCTCGCGACAGTCCCGTACGGGCACACCTGGGCCTTTGCCAAGCCAGTGATGCAGAAAGACGCAAAATGCAGCCAGACAGGCAACGGCGCAGATTGCTTTCAGTCGGTGTGTCATGGGCACACTGCCAAGGAAAGCTGCTTCTCACTTAGGGAACACGGCATGTAAGAAGTTAACATATGTGGCAACGACGTGTAAGGTAGAAAGAAAGCTTTGATGGACTTATGGCAGCGTCTGTTATATGTATTGTCCCGACCCTCTTTCTCGGTGGCTAAGCTTAACGATGCGTAGCAACCCGGGATCGACGGAGTCACAACTCACCGCGCCTACAATCAGCAGAAGAACAGCAAGCATCATCCCGCTCAAAAAGCCGCCGATGTGGGCCATGTAGGCTGCGCTGGAACCGCCGATTGTGCCAGCACAAAGGGTCGCCAAAAACCACGTCAAAACCAGCCATGGACCGAGGCGCCCAAAATGTGCAAAGCAAAGTACGACGTATACACCCAGAACGCCCATTATTGCCCCACTGGCGCCGATAACAGGGCGACCATCGTATAAAATATGAGCTACTGCTGCCCCCAGTCCTGCAGCCACATAAATAAGCGGATATGCGGAGTTTCCTACCCTGGTAGAGACCTTGTTACCGAAGATCCATAGCGTGATCAAATTGCCTCCAATGTGCGATACACTCATGTGCAGCCACATATGCCCAAGTAGC
>Ga0209635_10004209_pt1 | contig 11279 bp, 6 predicted proteins | sample DeeMarSWOR230_32_FD_187463 | JGI IMG/M metagenome (GOLD analysis project Ga0209635, IMG submission 187463) | Marine sediment microbial communities from White Oak River estuary, North Carolina - WOR-2-30_32 (SPAdes) (version 2) | ecosystem: Environmental > Aquatic > Marine > Intertidal zone >...
TGGCATCAGCGGTGACAAAGGGGAGGTTTACCTCGGTCTGCTGGACGGTGGACAGCTCACTCTTGGCCTTTTCCGCTGCCTCTTTCAGGCGCTGCATCGCCATCTTGTCCTGCCGCAGGTCTATCCCCTGGTCTCGCTTGAACTCATCGCAGAGCCATTCTATAATCCTCTGGTCGAAGTCATCGCCACCGAGGTGGGTGTCACCGTTGGTGGACTTGACCTGGAAGGTGCCTTCCCCGATTTCAAGAATGGATATATCAAAAGTACCACCGCCGAGGTCAAAAACGGCGATGGTCTCTTCCCCCTTCTTTTCCAGTCCATAGGCTAGTGAGGCGGCCGTGGGCTCGTTAATTATTCTTAATACGTTGAGCCCGGCGATGGCACCGGCGTCTTTGGTTGCCTGCCGCTGGGCATCGTTAAAGTAGGCCGGGACGGTGATTACGGCATCGGTAACCTTCTCGCCGAGGTAAGCCTCGGCATCTGCCTTCAGTTTCTGCAGAATCATCGCCGAGATTTCCGGCGGGCTGTACTCTTTGTCTCCCATCACCACCCGCACATCATTGTTGGCTGCCTTGGTCACCTTGTAGGTTTTGCGTTTGGCATCCTCCTCCACCGGTAGCTCTCTCCCCGGTGGCTCTCCCCATTTACGGCCCATAAAGCGCTTGATGCTGTAGATGGTGTTATCCGGGTTGACAATCGCCTGGCGGCGGGCTAACTGCCCGACCAGGCGTTCCCCGTTTTTACTCACCGCGACTACCGAGGGGATCAGGTTGCCGCCCTCTGCGGCCGGAATAACTACCGGCTCCCCCGCCTGCATCACGGCGACTTCACTGAAAGTGGTACCTAAATCAATACCGACTGCTTTTCCCATTATCTTTGCCTCCTGTTGGGATTAAAATAAAAATATTAAAATTCGTCTTCACCGGGCTTAGTCACTTCCCCGCTGCCCACCACTACTTTACTTGGTCGAATAACCCGTTCACGGACCTGGTAGCCCTTTTGCACTTCCTCAATAACGATTCCCTCTTTCCCTTCCGCCTGTCGTACCGCTTCATGCTGATATGGGTCAAAGGGCTCGCCCAGTGCCTTAATCGGGGACAGCCCCTGTGCCTCCAGGGTCGCCCTCAGCTTACGTTCGATTAGCCTGATACCGTCGGCCCAGCTCCGTTTTGCTGGGCGCCCGGGCATGGCGGCAAAAGCCCGCTCCAGGTCGTCTAAAATGGGCAAGAGGCTGAGCATAAGCTGGCTGTTGCCGTATTTAATTGCCTCTTCTTTTTCCTGTTCGGCGCGCCGCTTGTAGTTGATGAAATCGGCCTGGGCTCTCTGCCAGCCAGCCAGATTGGCTTCTGCCTTTTCTCTCTCCTCGGCCAGAGTCTGCTTCAGTGCCTGGCTATCTTCTATCTCAGCTTCGCTTCGGTCTGGTGCCATTTATTTCACCCCTTATCAGTTGCTCTCCGGTCGGGCCAGGCTGTCCCGGCTGTATAGTTCGGCGATCAGTTCGCTCAGCACCAGGGCGAGGTAATTAATCGTGGAGATGGCCCGGCCGTAGTGCATACGGGTCGGTCCCACGATACCAATAGTGCCTACGGCTTCCATCGGCAGGCCATATTGATGGATGACGACACTCAGGTCATGGACCGCCTCCGCCTTATTCTCCTTGCCGATAATTATCTGCACCCCCTGGCCGGCTAGCCTGGCCGGCAAAATAGTTTTGAGCAGGTTTCGCTGTTCAATTAGCTCCATCAGGCTCAGTAGCCGCTGGCTGTGGGCAAACTCGGGCTGGTTAATGATAAAGTGTAAGCCATCCAGATAGGGCTCCTCATACTCCTGCTCGTCCACGGCCTGCATCATCTTGGCCAGGCAATCGGTTACCCCCTGTTCGAGGGCGGAAAGCTGGGTGGTGCGGGCCAGAATCTGCGGTCGGGTCAAGTCAGCGAAGTCCACATTCAGCTTGTTGGCCACCGTGCTCAGCTCCGGCTGAGTGGTAACCTGGTCAAAGGCGATTAGCTGTTGCTTTAGCTTGGCGCCGCGCAGAACAAGTACCACCAGGGCGAGTGATTCCTGTAATAGAATCACCTCCAGGTGCTGGAAGCGGCAGTTTACCGGTTTGGGCAGGGTAACCAGGGCCACATTCTGGGCCAGCCGGGCGGTAACCGTGGCCGCCAGGCGCAGCCACTCCTCCATGTCCCTCTCTACCTGGTGGAAGAGGTGGCTGATTAAGCGTCGTTCCGCCAGGGGAAGCTCAATGTCAGTCAGCGTTTCCACATAGTAACGGTAGCCCCGGTCTGAGGGTATGCTGCCGGCGGAGGGGTAGGGTCGCAGGATGTAACCCTCTTGCTCCAGGCGTGCCATCTCGTTGCGCACCGTGGCCGGGCTGACCCCCAGCGCATAGTCGGTGGTCAGGCACTGCGATGCTACCGGAGTCCCCCTGACAATATATTCTTCCACTATAGACTTGAGTATTGTTCCCGTTCGAGGCAATATCATATTAGCCTCCCTCAATTAGCAGTCTCAACCTTAGACTGCTAATCAATATTTAACTTACCATCTTTGGCCGTTATTTGTCAAGATAAAATTTGCTTATTGACCACCAAGCTTACCTCTGCTATATTGGGGGGCATATGGAGATTAGCTGGTTGGGGCATTCCTGCTTCCGGATTAAGGGTAGCCAGGCGACGATTATTACCGACCCCTATTCTCCTGAATTGGGCTACTCACTGGGCAAGCCCACGGCTCATATTGTCACCGTGAGTCATGAGCACGCTGGCCACAGCTATGTTCAGGGTGTTGGCGGTGAACCGAGGCCGGTAACCAAACCCGGTGAGTATGAAATCAAGGGCGTTTTGATTATTGGCATTGCCACCTATCACGATGCTGAGGAGGGGCGAAGCCGGGGCAAAAATATCGTCTATCTTATCCAGGTGGATGAGATACTGGTCTGCCACCTCGGTGACCTGGGGCATGTGCTTACTGCCGAGCAGGTGGAGGGGATGGGTGATGTGGATGTGCTGCTGCTCCCGGTGGGTGGGGTGTCCACGATTAACGCCCCCCTGGCGGCGGAGGTGGTACGGCAGCTTGAGCCCAAGGTGGTAATCCCGATGCACTACCAGACCCCGGCACTGAAGTGGAAGCTGGAGCCGGTGGACCGGTTTCTCAAAGAGATAGGGGTAAAAGAAATTAAGTCCCAGCCCAAGCTCTCCCTCACCAAGGCGAGCCTGCCCGACAGCACGCGTGTCTTTCTGCTTGATTATTAGGCTCTTCGGGCCGTGGTTACCATCACAAGCAGGATAATCAGTTAAGAAGGGATATCCCGTTTTTGATGCTACGCTTACGCCGACAATGCCAACTGGAGAACAGCTTCATTAGAATAAGAAGGATGACACCCTAATGTCGAAAAAAGATTGGATTGGCGAATTGCGGATATACCTTCTTCAAAGAGGTGTTTATAGGTCTTTTTGTTGGATGAATATGCAACAAAATGGTTCACTGTTGTTTTCATTTAGCTCGAAAACGGCGAGGCTTATTGAATATGGTAGGTCTGTTGTTCAGTCTGGTAATTTTGTAGACCACTCTAAGACCATAACTAGAGGTACTATTGATATTAAAGACGCAAAACATCCACATATAAGTTTTCATCCTCCAAGAATTACGCAAAAGTCAGGAATCGCACATCTGAAAGATGCGAATGGAAATGTGGATGAATGGGATTTGGATTGGTTTCCTGTTAAGAATTCGCAAGCTATCCTCTATGCTTACAGTGGAGATATCTCAAAACTAAGCCAAGTTGTTCATCTAAAAGGAAATCATCAGGTAGTTGACATCCCCAACAATGTTGATTGTATCCAGATGGAGCTAGTCCTATACCCTAAGTCCGTCCAAATAGTTGGCAGATGGGATGTCCTGACAAACATTATTGGAGTCTGTCCTCATTACATTGTTTGTTGCCATTTCCTGCCGATTAGAGTAGTTGACCTGTCAGTCTATATTGCCACTGACGAGTATTCTAAAGAGGAGAAGTAGAGTGCCTAATGGAAGGGCAACGATTGTACTTTACCGGAAAGAAAGGTGGTATCGGTTAGCGCAGGTGTCCCGGCGGGGAGGTGGTGGTTAGTGGTCGGGTGGTGAAGTGGCTAATATGGCTCCAAACACTTTTTGTTTTCGCCCCAATAGCTCTCACCTTCCAGTAATAAGTGGTATTGGCGTTTAAGCTTACATCACACTTCCAGGTAGTGCCGGGCAGGGCGTAGGCACCGGTCTTAGCGATTCTGGGTTCGGCCAGCGATGGGTCAGTGGCTACCAGCAGTTCATAACCCTCGGCGTTCTTTACCGCACGCCACTGAAATAGCGGTTTTATGGCCACCTCGGTGGCATCATCTTCCGGGCTATATATCCTGGGCACCCTCTGGCGGTAGCTGATGCTGATCTGAAAAATCAGGGCAATCACCAGGACACTGCCGATGGCGGCTATCACCCAGAGCGGTGGTGTTAAAGCCGGTTCTTGCGGTATTATTTCAACTACCCATGGTGCCATCTCTATCTGAGGCGCTGGTGGCGTTTCAATCGTGATCTTGGGTGGCGGTGCTGGCTCTTGTATTACCACCGTTGATGGCGCCTTTACCGTTTCGATGGTGAATTGGCGGGTGTCCGACCAGGGGCACTTGAAGGTGTAGTCGGAAGCCACCCTTACCTTCCAGAAGTAGGTGCTGCCCGGCGTGAAGACCAGCGGTATATCTGCTCCCGGACTGGCTATCACCCTTACCGTAGCCTCTGTTTCGTCAATGGTTATTTCCTCCACCATTTGGTCAAAGGCACTGTCGTAGGCAATCCACAGCTCGTATTTATCCACCTCCTCCGCCGGCCTCTTCCAGGCAAACACTACCTGGTCAACCCGGTCGGTTGCCGGGTCAACCTTGACTGAGAAGTACGGGTCGGGGCCAACCAGGGTTGGTGTGGTTATGGGCATGACGTATTCCCATTCTGTGCTCTGGTTAATAACAAAGCGGTAGATGCCCTTTTTTACATCCCGCGGTTTATCGCCGGCCTCGTTAAGGATATAAACAGTGTCATTGCTACTGAATTCGGGGTCGAAGGCAACGGTTATCGAGCTGGTAAGCGGTCGTCGGGTAGCCGTGATGGGCAGTGGCCGGAAGGTGATGCCATTATCACTTGACCAGTAGACCCAGCCATTGGTATTGCTGGCCAGCATCGTCTCATCCGGCTCGTAGTCAGGGGACAGGATTAAAGAGGTCAGCGGGTATTTGCCCACGATGTTTCCCGCGGCGTAGTTCAGACCGCTGTTGGTAGTGTAGTAGACTAACCCGTATTCGTCGCTGTCGTCGTAGCTACCAATGAACAGTGTGCTGCTGTCAACCACTGCCCAGACATCAATCGGGAAGGGGTCGCTGCTGTAGGGGTCATGGGTGAGGCGGTGGGTGAAGCCCTGCCCGTTATCTTTTGACTTCCATATTGCCGGGTTACCGTCATAAACCCCGGCAAGGAATACCACCTGGCTGCCCCTGTCGTACCGGGGCGGGAGCTCGACCAGCTTAAGGCTGTCCACATTGGGCAGGGCGCTGGAGAAGACCCTTTGCCAGCTTGCTCCCTCATCTGAGCTGCGCCAGAGGCTGTGCTCGCCCCCCCCGGAGGTGAGCAGAAACAGATTGTCACTCTCAATCTCGGTGTCACCATCCTGACCATAAGGGGGGTAGGGGGCGCGGTCGATGATAGTGGTAATCTCGGTATCAATCAGGCTGAGCTGGTTCCAGTGGGTGAAGTCCTCGGATATAGACAGGGCGCTCTCGCTGCCGCTGGTGGCGGCATAGGCGGTGTTGCTGTCTAGAAGCACAAAAGTTTGGGAACCGCCGGTAGGTGGCTTGGCGCTCTCCGCCCAGCTATCACCGCCGTCGGTGCTGAAGTAGACCTGGGCGCTATCCGCCGCCCCGGCCAGCAGTTTGGCTGAAGAGCCGCTACCGCTGACGGCGATAGAAGTGATGTCGTCACCGATATCAAGGTCGGTAGCGCTGGAATCACCCGGGGCAGGGGCTAATTCAATCCGGTAGCCATCGCCGTTATCAGAGCCGCTGTCAATGGCGATAAACAGGGACTGGTCATCGCTCAGGGCATCATAGCCATCGGGGAAGGCAATATCGGCGGAGACAGCCACAGCCACGTCCAGGGTGGCATTGGCGATGTTTGCCCCCCACCCCCCATCACTGACCTTGGAGGTAACCAAGGTATCACTCTCATCGGTGACCACCGTTGCCAGCTGGTAGTCAGCCGCGTAATTGGGGGAAAAGGCGACTTTATAAGCGTCAAAGCCAGATAAATTGCTATCCTGCCATCGCGGGATAAGCTCACTCTCATCCAGAAGATAGACCCCGCCGTACTCGGCGTTATCGCTGTCCCTGGTGGCGGTGGCCAGGATATAGCCATCGTCCTGCCGAGCGACCGCGATTGAAGTAATGGCGATGTTATTACTGCCGGCCCCGCCCGGGGCGGGCAGCTCGCTAAAGCTGGCGGCGCCATCATCGGACTTGTAGATAGTTGAGGAAGTAGCGTAGTAGATGACATCGGCGTCATCGGGGGCGGTGGCGATGGCAATGATAGTATCGCTAACCTTGGTGGTATAAGACCAGCTCTTACCGTGGTCATTTGATTTAAACAGGGTATAGCTGGTTCCGGCGGGGTTGGCGTAGGCGTAGAGGGTGCCGTCGTGAGCTAGGGTAAGGTGCCTGGTGTTGGCGTCATTGGCCAGCACCCAGCCGCCGCCTTTGCCCTCGGTGGGGATATTAACCCTTGACCACTTGACCTCGTCCGGTGAGGCTGAAGCCGGGTTAGGTGCCATCAGGCTCAGACAGCTGATGAGCAGTAAAAAGCCCAGAGATAGAAATACTCTTTTCATGCGCTTCAGGCAAATTTTAGCCTTGCCCGAGAGGGGAAGTCAACCAGAGTTGTTGCCATCAGGCAAAAAAAGAGAGCCCCCCGAATTTCGGGGGGCTCTCCGGGTATCTGGTGTTAGCCCTCAGACTAAGTTACTTTTTAGGTAACTTTTCTGGTTCTGACGATAAGGACTATCAAGGCAATCACCAGAATGGCGCCAATAACCACTACTGTCCAGAGCAGTGGGGTTGGAATAGCCGGAGCCACCTCAGGTACCTGTACCACAGGTGCGGGTAGAGTTACCGCAGGTGCCGGTGGTATCTCAACTGTAATCTCTGGTGCCGGTGGTGCTGGCTGCACTGTTACTGGTGCGACTGCCTCGGCATCGCTTACCGTGAAGGACCAGGCGTCTGACCATGGGCTCTCGACCGGCCCGGCTTCGTTAACCCTGACTCGCCAGTAGTAGGTAATGCCTGGCATCAGGTCGTAGTCGTTGTCGGTCATCGTGAAGCTCATGGTATCGCCCTCGTCACCATCGCCGACTTCGTCTCTCTCGTCATCGCCGAAAGAGAACACTACCTCGTCGAACTCGTCGTCAACGGAGATTTCCATGTCGAAGAGGGTGATTTCGTCAGATGGGGACGTCCAGCTGAAGTTGACATCCGCCGTGTCGCCGCTGATCTCGTTGATCGGCACCACGAAGCCGTTCTTCGGCCCCTTCAGTGCTGGTCCGGCGAGCGCGATGGTGTCCTCATAGCTGTAGAGGGCGTCGTCAGTGCCATCGTTACCAAGCGCCCACAGTACGGTGCTCCCAAGGTTGGCTCTCAGTGAAGATGGTGTTTTTGCGAATTCTAGGCCTTCCAGCGATGCCGACTCGATGCTGACATCACCATCGGTCGGGTCAATGAAGCGATAGAGTTCGCTGTTGTATACCGCACCAGTCCAGGCGGAGCCCAAAACATAGAGTGTGCCTTGGGAGAGGAAGATGCCGGAGAATGAGATATTTTCGGATACTTCATCGTAGAAGTCATCCCAGCTGTCATCCTCGCCGATCTCCCAGCGGTAGATGTCCTCACCGCCGTCGGTAGCCGCGTAGATGAAGTCACCGGCAGCTAGACCGGAGGCGGTTACCTGGACATATCCGCCGGCACCCATGGTGTCTTCGAGGTCGGTCCAGCTTGAGCCGCCGTCGGTGGACATGGATACCGTGCCGTCGTCGCTACCAACCAGTAGCTCGTCCTCAGCCAGGCTGATAATGGTGCTGGGGCCGTCGGACAGCCCGGTGGTCTCCTTGCCATCCCAGGTGAAGCCGGTGTCGTCTGACCGGGAGACGTAGCAGGCAGAAACGCCGCCCTCAAGCACGTAGAGGATCTCACCGGTGGTCTCCACCGCTATGTCGCCAATATCGTACCTGGAGGCACGGGTGCGCCAGCGGGTCTCGCCGGCGTCGGTGCTGTAGTAAATGGTGCTGCCATCAAGGTCAGCCAGGAAAACCACGTTTGCGTCATCCGGGGCAACGCGGACGATAAAGTCAGAATCCGCATTGGCACCGTTGTCGTAGAGTACTCTCTCCCAGTCGGCATCCTGGTCTGGGCCCATGCGCCAGAGGCTGAGGTCAGAGTAGGTGGAGTCGTAGGTCACCAGGTAAACCGTCTCACCGTCCATAGAGACCGCCACGTCGGACAGCGTATCCAGGTCGGAGTCAATCAGGCTGATGTCATGGAAGCTCGCGCCGTTGTTGCGGGAGTTGGAGAAGCAGCTCCCGTCACCGCTGGTTGCGGCAACGGCAATGTCACCCGCCCAGCCGACTATTGTCGTGTCATCACCGCCCGGGGCCTTCATGGAAGCAGTGTCGTCCACATCCGGGTCGGAAGACGTCGGGTCTTCACTGCGGTAGACCTCGGTGTCGCCGTAGCCGCCAGCCAGGAGGTTGGCGCCGTCGAAGGCGATGCTGTTGATGTTGGTCTCGTCCTCGAGGGCATCAACGTCGTCGTTCTCCAGGCGGAAGATGCCTGCTTCCTGGGTCTCGGTATCAGTGGCGACGCCGACGAAGGCGAGGCGCAGGTCGTCATCGCTGCCCAGGTAGTCCGGGCTGAGGGCGATTGACAGTGCGTAACACGTGCCGAAGTCATCAGCTTCTCCGTTGGTATCAGCCGGGAAGTCGGTCAGGCCGGCGTCAGAGTTCCACTCTTCTTTGTTGAAGTGGAACAGCTGGACGTCAATGGTATCAGCCGTGGCGTCGGCGGTGACCGCGACCAGCATCTCGTCGGAGTGGAAGTTGGGCGAGAAGGCGATGGCAGCTACATCGTCATCCCCTGCGGTGAAGCCGCTACCTGCGTCACCAGTGGTGATGTCTATCCAGTCGGCGCCGATGGCGCCAATCTCGTAGTACTCAATGACAATCCCACTGCCGGCGTCACCGGCAACGGCAATCCAGCGGTTGTCGTCCGACTCGCGGGAAACGGCCAGAGCGACTACATCGGTGATAACATTGGGCGGGCCCAGTGAATCAAAGGTGGCGCCGCCGTCATCGCTGATGATGACATCATCGCCGTCGCCCGTGACCGCGATGTACTTGGGGTCATCGGGGGCGACCGCCACGAATTCGACAACCACGGATTCCGCAGTCGGTGCGGCGCTGTCATCCCAGGTCACGCCCTGGTCGGTGGAGACATAAATGACTCCATCGCCAGTACCGGCGTAGACGACCAGCCCACCTGCAGATACTGCCATGGTGACGATATCCTCGCCTGACAGGATAACGTAGTCATCAGTATTGGGGATGTCCTCGTCGTCCCACTCCAGGGTATCAGCGGCAACTGGTGCGGACCAGGCCATCAGGCCAACCATCAACACCAGAATCAGGCCGACACCCCATATTCTAGCTAATTTGCTTTTCATCGACCTTTATTTTTCCTCCTTAAGAAATTATCCTTAGTCCCCATAATTAATAAAGATATTTAACCTAATGTCTCTTCTCCTATGGAGACAAGGTTACTTCTAGATTAACTACGGTAGAAAACTTACACGCTCCCCTTGCGGGTCCGGTCATTAAACCACCTCCTTTCAAATTCAATCTGAATTCACTATACCACAAATAAAATATTTGTCAACCCCCGTGGGTCATTTCACTCAGTGTATTCAAATATTTTAACCACGGGGAGTATCCCCGCATCGGGCATCAGGAAGCCGCCGCTGGAGCTGTAAATCAGCTGGTAGTGCTCCAGTGCCTCCAGCGGCACCGGGCTGGCAAACGGGTTATCGCCGACAATGAGGTAATCGCCCGGCTCCTGTGCCGAGAGATAATCGCTGGCTTCTTCATAGCTATCAAACAGCTCGGCGCTGGTGATTTGCTTCAGGGTTTCGCCCTTATCGGTCACCCTTTGCCGGTAGGCGATGACGATGGTTTTTTGCGGGGTTACCGCCTGGCCGTTAAAGTTGTACAGGCGGGTGGACAGTGAGCGGTAGTATTCCGGGTAAAAGAGCTGAACAGGCTCCAGCTGGCCTTCCTGGGACACATAGTAGACATCAAAGAACTCCTCCGGGGTGCGCTCCGCCCAGGTAGCCATGGCATGGAATTTACCGATAGCGGTGTCAAAATCAAGGATGACATAGGCGGTGCCCATTTCCCGGGCGATTTCGCTGGCGGCGGCTTCATCCTGAGCGGTAAAGAAGCGGGCTACCCGGGAAGTCTCCGTGGGTGATTGGCTGGGGTTGGCGCTGGGTATGCGGTGGGCAATGCGGGTAATCCAGTAGCCGTAGTCCCACCAGGCGGTTACCCCGTAGGCGGATTCAGGGTAGGTGTACTTCTCTCCGGGTGGGGGTGCCTCAACCACCTCATAGTAGTAGTCGGGGTTGCCGAAGGGGTCGGGGGTATTCTCTTTCAGCCAGACAAGCGAGCTTACCCAGCTATCGTTGGGGGCATAGCGTACCTGACTGGCTGGGACCATCGCCGGCACAATCTTGAGGGCATTGGGGACTACCGGCATCACGTTGGGCAGGAAGACAATCAGGAAGACAATTAATACCGCCAGAGCCATGTTTGTCTGGCTGAGGGTGATTCGGAAGCCCGGTATCAGTTTCTCTTTGGCGACTTTGGTTGCCCTTTCCCGAAAACCGGCGAATTCAAGGAAGCGCCAGGCAAGATAGCCGGTGAGTAGCCCGATGTTGACCACTAGGTAGCTGGCGAAGCGCCGCTGCCCGATGGCGGCGAGCAGTATTACCACCGTCCATACCAGCAGCAGGTTTTCTTCCGTGCTCCATTGCCGGCGGACCGGTATTTTCCAGAAAAGCCAGTAGAGTAAAACCGCTAGAAAAAGCAAAAAGCTGACGTTAAAGTTCCCCCAGGCCGGGGTTTCAAAGAAACCGCCGCCGGGGATCACCGGGGCGATGAGGGACTG
>Ga0209635_10004211_pt1 | contig 11275 bp, 12 predicted proteins | sample DeeMarSWOR230_32_FD_187463 | JGI IMG/M metagenome (GOLD analysis project Ga0209635, IMG submission 187463) | Marine sediment microbial communities from White Oak River estuary, North Carolina - WOR-2-30_32 (SPAdes) (version 2) | ecosystem: Environmental > Aquatic > Marine > Intertidal zone >...
ACCATGTGTAATCTCAGCTAGTTTTTCTAAGTCTACATCCTCAGTAAGAGGCATTCCACGTGTGTGAATTTGAAGAATCTCCATGCGACCATTCTTATCTGGCACACCAATTTCGATTTCCCGATCAAAACGTCCTCCTCTTCTTAATGCAGGATCTAACGAATTTACTCTGTTAGTAGCCCCAATAACAATTACTTGCCCTCGTGATTCTAAACCATCCATTAAAGCCAAAAGTTGAGCAACAACTCTTCTTTCAACCTCTCCAGTTACTTCTTCGCGTTTTGGAGCAATAGCATCCAATTCATCTAGGAATATAATACTTGGTGCATTGTCTTCTGCTTCTTTAAAGATTTCTCGGACACGTGCCTCTGATTCTCCATAAAATTTGCTCATGACTTCAGGACCAGACAAGTTAATGAAGTAGGCATCTGTTTCATTAGCGACAGCTTTAGCTAGTAGAGTCTTCCCAGTTCCAGGAGGGCCATGTAATAAGACACCCTTGGGTGGCTCGATTCCAAGCCGCTCGAAAAGTTCAGGATGTTTAAGTGGTAATTCAATCATTTCTCGAACTTTCTGAATTTCAGACCCTAAACCACCTACATCTTCATATGACACAGCTGGAATCCGTCTTTCGATATCTTTAGAGGGTTCAACTTTCAAAATAATTTGTGTTTGTGAGCCTACTATTACTGCTACGTTCGATGGCTGAATTGATGAAACAACAAGTTCAATAAGCCTGCCCATAATTGCAAAACGAATCCGGTCACCCCTCATTAAAGGTCTACCCTGTAAAAGTCTGCCCAAATACTGCTCACCACCCATTAACCTCAAGGGTTCAGTAGGTGCAAATGTTATTTTCTCAGCTGGCCTTGCCATTACCTGAGTTATCGTCACCTTGTCATCAATGGTTACTCCTGCGTTGCTTCGTGTTGCTTTGTCAATACGTATTGATTCAGTACCAGTGTCATCTGGATAACCTGGCCATACGAGAGCTGCTGTTTTTCTCTTACCAGTAATCTCAATAACGTCTCCAGAGCTAAGATTCGCTGCAGTCATTACTTTCTGATCTATTCGTGCAATTCCTCGTCCTACGTCTCTCTGTCTAGCTTCTAAGACTCTTAGCGTTAAGTCACTAGAATTTTCCATAATATTTTAACCTCAAATCAAACAATAATCATGACTGTGTATTTTTAGAAAGCATCCTGATAGGAAGCTAATATCATTGTACATAAAAGTCTGTACGACGAAGTTTATAAACATTGTGTTTATGGAATATTCAGTGGATAATTATATTAGGTGGTTTAAAAAACTTTATATAGACTTTAAGCCTAGTTAAGATATAAATATTGAACTGTACAGAAATATCTGTCTATGAATTAAAGTTGGAGAAAAACAAAATGAGTGATGAAGACGATTGGGATAATTGGGATAAAAAGAGAAAGAAAAAGCGTGACAGCTGGGATCCTTTTGATTTGATAGACAATTTAAGAGAAATGATGGAAGACATGATGAAACAAATGGGAGATCGCCCATTTGACATGGCTGATTTTGAAAAATTCCTGCCGAAATTCAAGTTACCTAGTGGTTTCGAGAAGAAGGGTCCTTACATCTTTGGTTTTTCAATGGGTGTGGGACCTGATGGGAAGCCAATAATTAGAGAATTTGGCAATAAACCAGGTTTTGATTTTAAGAGCGGTCCAAAGATTAAGGAAGAGAGAGAGCCATTAGTTGACATTATGGAAACCAACGATGAAGTGATAATAGTTGCAGAGACACCAGGAATCGAAAAAGAAGAGATTAATTTGCGTGGTACAGAGAGAGAGCTCGAAATTAAAGCTGGCGAAAAATTTTATAAAAAATTGAGCCTTCCTGTTGAAGTTATTCCAGAAGAAGCAAAAGCAAATTACAAGAATGGAGTTCTTGAGGTTAGAATAAAAAGAATGAAGCCAAAGGAAGATGACACCAGCGGTACAGAAATCAAAGTTGAATGAGAGCCCACTGTTCACGGAATTCATTAATAAGGGGTGATACCAACGAGTCAAAAGAAAAACAAACTTCCTGCACACTTAAAAGTCTTAAAAGCCTTTATTGAAGGGCGGTCTTTTAAAGAGATCTCAGAAGAATTTGAGGAAGTTAAATATAGATCAACAGCTCAATGGATAGTCCGCAAATGTCAGGGAAAGATCAATGAGTCAATAGATGTTATCTCTGAAGCGTTAGAGAAAGATGTATTAACTCAAGAACAAATTCAGATTCTTATGGAAGAGCTTATGGGAGCACTACTACGAAAGGGTTTTGGAGAAATGGAAAATCTGTTCAATATTGAAGAAATCCGCAAAGAACCCTCACCCTTTGAAATTGAAATGGAGTTTTTTGATGAATTTTTCGAAAGAATTCGAAGATACTTTGAAAAGATGGTATCACTGGAAGAATAATTTGATTCACTTTAAATGAGAGTTAATGCTTCTTCTACAACTTTTTTACCTATTTCTAAGATGTTTTTAGCGTTTGTTTGTTCTTTTGCCTCCGCAGTGATGCGTACAAAAGGTTCAGTACCTGAGGGTCTTATTAGAATCCATCCATTTTTTAGATCAATACGAATGCCATCAAGATGCAAAATATCAACAGGTGTGTCAAATTGATCTGGTAATTTCTTCTTAACGTATTCCATTACCCTAGATTTTTGCTCATTGTTGCATTCAATTTTTAAGTGCAATTTGATTCTCTCAGGTACTCGTTTGATCAACATTGAAAGCGGCAAATCCATTTCATCAAGATATTTCAATAGTAGAAGAGAAGAAAGAATTCCATCTGGGCAAAGATGGTATTGCGGATGAATCCAGGCTCCAATTGGTTCTCCCCCGAAGATTCCATTATGTTTAAGCAAAGCTTGGGAGATATATACATCACCCACTTTTGTTCGAATGACTTTGCCACCAGATTCACGAATATGTTCATCTGTAGCATCAGAAGTATTAATAGGGAGTGCAATTATTTTCTCCTTATTCGGATCTGCTTTTGTGATCATCCACCAACCGAAAAGCGCCAAAAGTTTGTCTGATGGTACGAAATTGCCTTGTTCATCAATAGCAACCATTCGATCGGCGTCGCCATCGTATGCGATGCCAATATCGGCATCTAAGTTTGATACTGCTTCCATTAACCCACTGAGATTTTCGGGAGTTGGTTCAGATTGACGCGCCGGAAAAGATCCATCAACTTGAGCATTTAACGATATTACATCACAACCTACATTTCGAAAAACTAATGGTGCAACAACTGAAGCAGCACCACAACCTGGATCAAGCACTACACGCCATTTTTTATTAAAAGAGAAGACACTTAGCATAGAAAAGTAAGGGGAAGTTGAGTATATAATTTTCTCCGTGCCTATTCTTTCCCAGTTTGAATATTTGAAAGAATTCGAAATAAGGACATCTTCTAATCTTTGTTCCATCTCTGGAAGGAACGCGATACCGTTTTTGCTAAAGAACTTGAATCCATTATAAGGTGGGGGATTATGAGAGGCAGTTATCATTATACCTGCGTCTTTATTTAATGCATTAGTAAGATATGCAACACCAGGGGTCGGAAAAATCCCAATACGTTCAGCATTGCAACCTCCAGATAATAAACCTGAAATAAATGCATTTTCAAGCATTTTTCCAGAAGTTCGCGTATCTCGTCCAATTAACACAGAAGAGCCTTCACCGAGTTGCGTTGCAAGACCTAATCCCAATTTCATTGCTAAATCAGTAGTTATGAACTCTCCAACAACGCCCCTGACACCAGAAGAACCAAAGTATCTTTTCATTCAAACACCTTGAACGTTATGCCTCCGTAATTAGTAGGATTCAACAAATATCTAAAAAGGCTTTTGCTGTATAGTTTTTTCTTGAACTAAAGAATGACAATTATACGATTAACCTATTTATGCAAGTACTACTATATACTCTGTGCTAAGATTTGACTAAAGGAGGAGCAGAAATGAATGAGCTATTGAAGAAGATACCAGCGGAGAAGTGCTGGGCAATAACCGCTAAATCTCTCTGGAGATTGATCATGAGGGGAGGTCGATGCTTTGCACCAGATCTGGGAATAGGAGAGGGGGCCATCGCTCTCGGTTTAGGCAAGGAAAAGTATGATGAAATAAAACAGAAGTTATGGGGAGACTATGGCAGGAGATTTCTACCGATGTTCAAAGAAACTTTCAACATACCAGTAGAAGACCTATAGGAGTAGGTAAATTACAAATCATCACTTGGAAATTACTAATGGGCCCTGAGACCATCCTTAAAATTATCAAAGCAACTCCAGAAAGAACAGTACTCAGAATGACTAAATGTACATGCTGGAAAACATATAACGAGTTTGAAGTAAATCCTGCATTTAGGAATTGTGATCTATCCCATCAAGCATTTATGGAAGATGGTCTCAAAGTAGTTAGTCCGCAATTTAGTTTCAAGGTCACAAAGGCAATGTCAAGAGGAGACCCCACCTGCGAATTTGTCATCGAGTTTAAAGAAGTTTAAATTACAACCTATTGCTTTAATCAGTCGGGTAAAAACTTCATTGTTGGATCCTCTTTGAGGACAGATTCAAGTTCCGAAAGAGTAAATCCCTTGATGATATCACCGAAGATTTCACATGTCTCACGTATACCTTGTTCTTCTGGAGTTCTTATAACAATCTCCACGTTTATTCCCAAAGGAGTTACAAAAATTAAATGTACATAGGTTTTACTGATAGATCCATTTTGTCTTGTGTTATATTGAACTTCCGGATGGATCTGTTGCTCATTTAGAACTGCTAAAGGTTGAGAAAAATCAGATGAATAAATAACAATATCAATATCACTTCGCTTTGTTATTGTTCCTCTCCAAACTGATCCCTTCAAAATTGGACAAAACTGTTCAAGCAACCTCATATATCTGTACGCTTCCTTTCTAAACTCCACAAGTCTTTTTTTTCGCTCTTCTTCACCCTCTAAAGAATCTGCCAAATTATTTAATTCAAGGGCAACCTCTTTATTACTTGGAAGGGGACGTATACGAAGCGAACGAGCAGCACGTTTTTTTGCAAAGATATATTCTGTAGCTAAACCATAATATAGTAAGCGTGCTGCTTCTTTTGCAACTTCCAGACGTTTCTCCGATTTTGTCAATTCAATCACATCGCAATTTTGCAACAGCATCTACTAAAACTCTTACTTTGTTTACGTCAATTGGACTAGCGATCTTTTGTTTTAAAGAACTGCCAACAATCGCTCCGTCAGCTACTTTAAGTAGTTCTTGTACGTTTTTCGAATTAATCCCACTTCCAACAATTATCGGGATATCGGGAACAGCATTTTTTACGCGTTTTACGGTCTCAAGTTGCGGAGGGGATCCTGTTTCTTCGCTAGTCACGATTAATCCATCTGCTTTACCACGATAAGCGGTTTCCCTTGCTTCACGTTCAATGGGAATTCTCACAAGAGGAATAGCGTGTTTGACGGAAATATCCGCAAAAATTTTCACATCAGAACGAAGTTTATTTCTATAACGTAGTATCTCTGCAGCGCATCCTTGTACAATCCCAGTGCCAATCACTGCGGCACCTATATATACATTAACACGAATAAATTCCCCATCTATGGCATGGGCGATAGCCAATCCAGCAAAGGGATCATTACGCAATGCACTTATGCCTATGGGCAAAGAAACGTGCTGTTTAATTTCACAGGCTATTTTTGTCATAGAAGCAACCGTTTCAACAGCCATTTTTTCTAGAAACGGTTGATCCCAATAATTTTCGATGATGATCCCATCACAGCCACCTTCTTCAAGTGTCCGTGCATCAGTTATAGCAAATTCGCATATTTCTTCAAGATCTTTAGAATCATGCGGTGAACCTGGAAGTGCAGGTAAATGAACTACGCCAATTACCGGCTTTTCATGAGTGAATATTTTCGCTAACAAATCTAATTCCCCTGCGAGAACTTTGAAAATTGGCCTCTTAAGATAATCAATTAGGAATCATCTAATTATTTAGATTCAGAAAATTAAAAAGTTACGTAGCAAGTTAACAAGAATCTAGTCAAAACTCGCTGTAGTCGTCTATCGAGATTGATACGGACGTTAAAAAATCATTTTTCATCAAAATGTTAGACCAAATCGCAGGTTATTAATACTAGTTTGAAATCGCAACCTTTGGTATAAAAACCACAAAAAGGTTTATATATGACTCTGTCATATAGTTATATGTAGATATAATAATGTTTAAATAGGAGGTGTATAGATGTCAGCCATTGAAGAAATGGATGTATCCAAAGAATTTAGACCGATTCCAGTAGAAAAGAAGATCCCCCCGAGTGCAAAAGTTGTTTATGATCTGCTTGAACAGAATGGTCCGTTAACTGCTAAAGATATATTACGTCAATGTAATCTTGCGCCCCGTACTGTTCGTTATGCGTTGAAAAAACTTCTGGATGCTAGAATGATTAGGAGACTGCCCAATTTAAGTGATATGAGACAAAACGTTTATCAACTGCGAGAAGTAAACTAGTCTGTTTTTTAACTATTTCGAATAATATCTGGGGGTTGTTTCTTTTCCCATTTTCTTATTCTAAAATTAATGTAATATTAGACTATTTTTCATATAGACTACGAATGCCCCATTTAGGGGGTTTTGGCTTGTTTTTCTTTTCTTCGTACTCCATCATTGATTTCAGCAGCCATATACGTCTATACCATTGAATCCTATCTCGATCGTGCCTATTTAAAAAGCAATTTAAACAGTAGTAAGTGATTTCGTCATTATCGTTATGAAACATCATTTCTGCACTTGCACCACATTCATCGCAAGAAACAGTAGAGTCAGTTTCATCTATTTTTTCTAGCTTCAAATTCTAGTCACCTTACAAGATTTACACACAACAGGAACTCCTCATAAATAAAACTAAAACGGCATAAAAGTAAAACTCTTAAACATTTGAGAATGAATAGGTATTCCATAATAGAATGTTGAATGAATTATTAGACTTAAGTCCAAATGGTGAAATGTAATGGAAGTACCAACTGTTTATTTCGCAGATGCTAGAGCGAGGAGTTCTGCGGAGAGCCTTATCTCCAAATTTGACTCCTTGATTGATATTGAACTTAAAGAAAAAATTTCTAAAGGCGATCTAGTAGCTATAAAAACTCATATGGGATCTCCATTATCCACACGATATTTACGCCCATTTTACATAAGAAGATTAGTAGAACATTTAAGGAAATGGGGTGCAAAGCCATTTGTAGCTGAAACTACTGGATTAGGGCTTACTAATCCTCGTGGTACTGCCCAAAAATACTTAGAGGTTGCTGCTTCTCACGGGTTTACTCAGGAAACGGTTCTAGCACCAATAATAATCGCAGATGGACAATTTGGAACAGATATAACGAAAGTAAAATTTGAAGGGAACCTCTTCAAAGAAGTCACTTTAGCAAAAATGCTTACGAAAGTTGATTTTCTTATAAGTGCAGCACATTTTACAGGGCACGCGTTTGCTGGACCAGCGGGCGCCATTAAAAATATTGGTGTGGGTTGCGCAGGTAAGACAAGCAAAGGGCTAATTCACTTTAAAAATAAACCAAAAGTCAATCCAAGTATTTGTGATGGTTCGCCTGGGTATTCGATCGCTCCTTGCATTACTGCTTGTCCAGTTGACGCTGTTAGTAAAGAAAATAACAAAGCAGTAATTGACGAAGAAAAATGTATTTTTTGCTATGCATGTGTTGTTAAATGCCCTCAAAAAGCGATTGAAACGGAGAGAACAGAAAAGGCATTCTTACAAAAAGCAATTGCTGAACTCACAACAGCTTTTGTACAGACTATTGGCAAAGAAAACATCTATAATTTTAATTTTCTAATCGAAATTGACTGGAATTGCGATTGTGAGCATTTACAAAAAGGATGGAATGACACCCCTATTGTACCAGATCTTGGGATCCTTGCTTCATCAGATCCATTAGCTATAGATCAAGCGTCCATTGATCTAATCAATGCTGCACCAGGTATACCAGGATCAATGGCGGAGGAATGCGGTGTCATGGATGCCGGAGCGGATAAATTAAGGGGTATACTGAAAGAGATTGATCCTCAAAATCTCTTAGTCGCAGCAGAAGAAATCGAACTAGGAAGTCGCAAGTACAAACTTGAGAAAATAGAAATGCCATCGCACAAATCCATGTAGTCTCTGTTGCTATTATACAACATTTTAAGAACAGAAACTTACTCCTTAAAGGAGTGTATGCCTTATAGAGTTTTATAATTTCTCCGCAAGAAGACCCCCCAACTTGTTGGGTGATAGTTCACTAAGGGAAATTCTCGTCAGCTAGTTGCAAACTGCAAATCGTGAATAACAGAAAAAGTTATAATGTAATTATTACTCTGTTGGCGATGTATTATTTACTATATAATTAGAGAGGCTGAATTAGAGAGGCTTAATTCTTATGACAGAATCAAATACTGACGTTTTCGATATGATGAAAGATGAGATCTTAGCAAATGCGGAAGAAAAAGCAAAAAAAATTCTAAGTCAAGCAAATCAAATAGCGAGCGAGCTCTCTGAAGATGTACAAAAGAGAGCAGAAAGAGTATCTAAAGAGATTATAGAACAAGCAAAAAAGGAAGCAGATCTTAGATTAAGAAGAGAAATTGCAAAAGCTAAACTTACCGCAAGGAGTGATACACTCAAGAATAAGGAAGAAATAATCAATGACGTTTTCGATCAGGCTCAGAAGAAATTAATAGGTTTTGTAAGTTCAGCGGAATATGTAACAACTCTAAATAATCTAATAACAGAAGCCGCAATTGGATTAAATGGTGGAGATCTTAAAATTAAAATTCAAACAGGTCATGGGAAACATATAGATATTAGCAAAATTCAACAAACTGTGATGCAACAAACTGGTATGACAACAACTCTATCTGTTATCGAAGAAAATCTACGAAGTGTTGGAGGAGCGATTGTAACTAATGCCAACGAAACGATACTAATAGATAACACCTTTGAAGCGCGCCTTAGACGCATGAGGGAAGTAATTAGAACTAAAATTGCCAAGATCTTATTTGAATAGAGAACTGCTTTTTTTTGAGTAAGAAAATGATGAAAAAGGGTAATAATTAGTTTTTTTTAGTCTTCAATATCAGAACCGTTACAAAAACACATTCATAAAGTGAAAAATATAGAATCAAATATGCAAAAACAAAAGACATAAAACTCTAGCTTTGAAAAAATGAACAGTTATATCAAGCAAATCCTTCGTATAGATGGATCTGCCCTATATCTAGATATTCAGGAGGTCTAGAGAATTTCTGAAATGGAAACAACTGAAGGAGAAGAACTATTAGTCCCGTTGGATCAATACCTTGCATGTGGGATCCATATAGGTACACAAATTGCCACAAAAAGTATGCAACCATTCATTTATCGAGTTCGTAATGATGGACTTTATGTTCTTGATGTAAGAACTACAGATCTGAGAATACAGGCTGCAGCGAAATTCTTATCACGGTACGAATCTGACAGAATTCTTGTGGTTTCAGCGAGAGCATATGGCTTTAAACCCATTGAAGCCTTTTGCGAGACTATAAGATGCAAAGCTATGCCAAAACGTTTTATTCCAGGAACTTTAACAAATCCAAATATTGAGGAATATATAGAACCTGAAGTAATTATGATTACGGACCCTCGTGCTGATAGACAAGCTTTAAAGGAAGCATTGCGCGTAGGTATTCCCGTGCTTGCACTCTGTGATACCGATAATGGTACCAAGAATGTGGATATTGTCATTCCGGCAAACAATAAGGGGCGTCGTGCACTTTCATTGATATTCTGGCTTCTTGCAAGAGAAGTTCTTAAGGAACGCGGCGAGATTGCAAGTAGCGAAGAATTCAAAGTACCGCTTTCAGAATTTGAAAGTAAAGTTAGACGTGAGCAATAGAAAAGGCGTTTCTTTTCTTTTAACTTGTCAAAAAAGCCTTATTCTTTGCGTTTTTTGATTTTTTTGTTAAAAAATCGCTTTGTGAGTTATTAAACAGCAAGATCACTATATCTTGTACAAAATTAGTATAAATTATAATAAAATTGATGACCTAAATTAGTCTATTAATCATTATACTACTTTGTACCAGTCAGTTTGTTATTTAAAGTAACGTGCCAATAAATGCACAAATTTTTGTAGGGAGTCTTATGAACAAATACCTCAAAAATTTAACCATTTTAAAACTTGGGGGAAGCGTCATCACAGATAAATCAAAGCAAAGTCAAGCAGATATTACAATTATTCAACGAGTTGCTGAAGAGGTTTCAACAGTAATCCCCACTGTAAGTCTACTTCTAGTTCATGGAGGAGGATCATTCGGTCATCCAATAGCAAAAAAATACCAGATCCATAAGGGATGGCACTCACCTGAGCAAAAAATCGGCTTCTCAGAAACTAGAAGAGCTATGATGAAATTAAACAAGGCGATTGTTGATATATTTTTAGCAGAAGAGGTTCCTGTTGTTTCTGTACAACCCTCCGCATGCACCCTTACAGATAGTGGACGCATCGTACACATGGATCTTAAGCCAACAAGAAATTTGTTAAAATTTGATTTTATTCCTGTTTTTTTTGGAGATGCAGTAATGGATCTTACACAAGGGGTTGCGATATTATCTGGTGACCAAATCGTTACTTACTTAGCAAAAGAACTCTCTGCAAAAAGAGTGATTTTTGGAACAAATGTAGATGGCTTGTTAGATGCTGACCAAAAACTTATCCCTGAAATCAATCTTAATAACTTTGAAAATTTGCTTTCATTAGCTAAAGAATCCGTTGCCTCAGACGTTACTGGCGGCATGTTTGGTAAGTTAAAGGAAATTGAGCCTTTGATGAGAGACGGTGTGGACACTATAATAATCAATGCAACAAGGCCAGGTATTATCGAAGAAGTTTTAAAAGGTGAAAAGGTAGTAGGCACTTATTTCACGCGATGAGAAAAACATCAGATTGAGGTTCTTGTATTGAAAAATCAGGCAACAGTAGCAAGAAAACTGGATCATATCAAGATATGTTTAGATAAGGATATCCAAACGAAAAAATCAGCTGGGTTCGAAGATATTGACTTTGTACATTGTGCAATTCCAGAATCAGATTTAGTTAATATTAAAACCAACAGTAAATTATTCGGACATGAATTTGCTGCTCCAATAATTATTAGCGCAATGACAGGTGGACATCCAGTTGCTGAAAAGATCAACAAAACT
>Ga0209635_10004212_pt1 | contig 11275 bp, 10 predicted proteins | sample DeeMarSWOR230_32_FD_187463 | JGI IMG/M metagenome (GOLD analysis project Ga0209635, IMG submission 187463) | Marine sediment microbial communities from White Oak River estuary, North Carolina - WOR-2-30_32 (SPAdes) (version 2) | ecosystem: Environmental > Aquatic > Marine > Intertidal zone >...
GAAATGTAGTTTATTTTCATGTCTAGTTAGTTTATACATTAAATTTATCCATACATATTTGGTTGAGGTACATGACCTGTTGGAGATACCATTGGTTTTGCTTGCTTATGGAATTTCTGTAATTGTCGTTCAATACGTTCAGATTCTTCGTATAGAGGTGCTACATTAATTTCTAGATCTGTTATAAGAGCTATTATGTTTATTGCAGCAGCTGCAGCTTTTGCATCAGGATAATTCGGATGTGCTTCAGTCAGAATTGAAATAACACCAAAATCTGCCTGTTTACCTTTATTAAGAAGAACACCAGATACACCTGCAATTATACCATTTTTAAACTGGGCTATATTTTTCATTGCTAGTGTATTTCTAACATCAACAGTTGAACCTATGGCATATGCACCAGATGTTCCTTCATTTTTTTCATCTTTTCCCTCAACGACCATTCCTTCAGGGGAAATAAGGGTCTTACATTCCTTTTCAGTAACCCATTTCATAATAGCATTTGAGATTGAGTTTATAAGATGAGGTTTTGGTTTAAATTCAGATACGAAAACAACAATTTTCTCTCCATTACTTTGCGCCCCTGCATAGATACGAACGGGAGAAAGAGGTTCTCCAGTATGTACAACAGATAAGGCAGGAAAATGTGAAGAATTTAATGCACCTATCTGCCTAAGATTCAAAGCATCGATTAAATAATTTGCAGCAATAGTACTAACCAATCCTATTGAAGGAAAACCGGCTATTACAGTAGCACCTTTAAGATCAATATCCTCAAAATCAACAATTTCAACATCATCATCTTGCATCTACCATCACCATCATTTTATCCATAATGCATATTCTACCATTTAAAATAATTGGTAAGAAACTCATCCTTTTACTACTCCAAGAGGAATAAATTTCACCACTTTTCTAGATAGTCCTGCTCCATGTGCAATATTAACCACGTTTCTAATATCTTTATATGAATCAGGTGCCTCCTCAGCAACTACAGAAAAACTTGCTGGATGAACATAAATACCTCTATTTTTAAGTTGTCTTACAATGTCTTCACCTCGCCATTTCTTTCGAGCACGGGTTCTTGACAAAACACGTCCTGCACCATGACAAGTGGAACCAAATGTTTCCTCAGCTTTATCTGTCCCATGTAAAAGATAACTTTCGGTACCCATATCTCCAGGAATCAATACTGGTTGTCCAACGTCCCGATATTTTAATGGAATTTCCTTTCGTCCAGGACCAAAAGAACGAGTAGCGCCTTTCCTATGGACGTATACCTTCATTTTCTTACCATCAACTTCGTGATCCTCATATTTAGCAATGTTATGACATACATCATAAACAATATGCATTCCAAGATCCTCAGCATTCGTATTCAAAATTCTTTCAAATGATTCACGTACCCAATGTACTATCATTTGTCTATTACACCAAGCAAAATTTGCTGCACTTGCCATAGCATTAAAATAATTTTTCCCCTCATGGGAATTAACTGGGGCACAAGCTAATTGTCTATCTGGAAGCCAGATGTTGTATTTTCTAACGGCTTGCTCCAATATTCTTAGATGATCTGTACAGACTTGATGTCCAAATCCTCTTGATCCAGTATGAATCATTATAACAATTTGTCCTTTGTTTTTTATACCATATATTTTTGCAATATAAGGGTCGAAGATTTCATCGACTTTTTGTATTTCAAGAAAATGGTTTCCAGCTCCAAGAGATCCTAGTTGTGATGCTCCACGTTGTTTAGCCTTTTGTGAGATAACTGGTAATTCAGCATATTCAAGGCATCCATTTTCTTCTAAATATTCAAGATCCTCATCCCACCCATAATTGTTTTCAATACCCCAACGGGCACCAAGTTTTAAAACATCCTCAAGCTCTTTTATATTAAGGCGGACTTTAGCTTTGGATCCAAGACCAGATGGTACATTCTTAAACATCTCGTCAACAAGATCATGAATTTTTCTATTATCCAAATCTTCTATGTTAAGGTTAGTTCGTACTAATCTCACACCGCAGTTAATATCAAAACCTACTCCACCAGGGGAGATAACACCTTTTTCGTCATCAGTTGCAGCTACTCCTCCAATAGGAAAACCGTAACCCCAATGAATATCTGGCATAGCCATGGCTTTACCAACTATACCTGGAAGTGTTGTCATATTAGCGGTTTGCTCAGGAGCATTATCGGCTTTAATAGAAGGAATCATTTTTTGATCTGTATAGATAATAGCAGATGTTTGCATTCTTAGATTATTTTTTTCCCCTTTGTAATCTGAAGGGATTTCGTATCTAAAATCATCAATTTTATTTAGGGGGCCATTCCAAAACATTTTAAACACTTTTAATTCTAATATGTAAAATGATTTATAAGTCTTGAGAATGAAATATCTATATTATTTTTTTTCTAATGTAAGGAACTCCTGTTTTTTTATTTAACCTTATTTCATAACCATCAGGTAGCTGGACTTGTTTTCCGTCATTTGGTTTATATTTACTAAAATAGTGGATAGTTCGTATTTTATCAGATCCAAGTTTAACCTCTTTTTTGTAGAGCACATATTCTCCATATTTGTATCCATTTTCCTTAATTTGATTTACTTTACTGTCCATAAAATCTTTTTCGACTTTTGTTTCAACAACATTTCGATCTATTTTAGAATCGGAAATTACTGGTAGTTTTTCTCTAATCTCTTTTTTTATTTTTTTAGCTAATCTTCTTTTTATACCATTAATTCCGGTCAAATCTTTTAAAGTTGCTACCCTCAAATCATCGATTGATAAGTAACCATTATCATATAGTAAAATGGCTGTTTTTTCATCTATGTTTTTAATATCTCTAAAAGCATTTATTTTATTATTATACTCCATCATTGGTTTTTGAAGTGTCTCTTTTACCTCTTTATGTTTTTCAGTAATATTTAATTTCTCTTCATTATCTTCGATAGATATAGGTTCCCATTCTGGAATTTTTTTTATTGTTTTTGTTTTTTCTTTTTCCGGTTTCTCCTCAATTTCAACATATTCAGGTTCAGCTGGTTCCCATTCAGGTAGTTCATTATCAATATCACTTGTTTCTTTTTCTTCCAGATTAGTTACAGTTTCCCATGTAGGTATTTCATCTTTTGTTTCCTCAATGTCATTAGGTTTAACTTCAACAAATTCAGGCACATCGAATTCGACTTTTTCAATTTCATAAAGCTCTTCGTCCTCGAATAAATTTTCTTTTTGTACTTCTTCTTTAATCTTATCGGTAACCAAATGTTTTTGTTCTGTGGTTGTAAAACTACTTTCCACCTTTCTATGTATTGTTACTTTTGCTTTAAGTGAATCACCTTGTTCTGAGTAACTTGTATCTGAATAAATAACACTTTCTTTGGAAGGTTCAACCAATCTTTTTTGTAATGCACTTAAATGTGTTTCATCATTAATGGTTGAGTCTTTGATATCTGGATTATCTAAAATCATGCGTAATTTTTCAATGGTTTCCCTTTTGGATTTTTTAATTTTTTGCATGATATCCTACCATTAGGCTTTATAACTACTTTTTTGTTAAACTCTATACACATATATATTTTTGTGCATTTTCCTAAATTTATATAATTTATAAAACTAATATTATTGTATAGGATTGCCCATATATTAATATATTTTCTAGGTTATGTCAATTTTTTCATGGATTAAAAAGTTTATTAAGTTGTTGTTGTATCTCTTTATTTTGATTCGAATGAACTTTAGGGGAAGAGACATAATTTCAATAAAGGATTTATCAAAAGAAGAAATAAATTTTATCTTAGATTATTCCAAAAAGATGGTTTCATATGCTAAAGGTGAAGGTTATACAGAAAAATTGAAAGGAAAGGTATTATCCTCACTTTTCTTTGAACCAAGTACTCGAACACGTCTTAGTTTCGAAAGTGCTATGAATAGACTTGGTGGTAGGGTTATCGGTTTTGCGGATCCTACTGCTACTTCACAGAAAAAAGGTGAAAGTCTTTCAGATACAATAAGAATGGCCGATTCATATAGTGATGTAATAGTAATTCGACATCCTCAAGAAGGAGCAGCAAGATTAGCAGCTGAGTTTGCTGATGCACCAATTTTAAATGCTGGAGATGGTGCTGGAAGACATCCAACTCAGTGTCTTCTGGATTTATTTACAATTATTTCAGAAAAAAAGAAAATCGAAAAACAAAAAGTAGTACTCCTTGGTGATTTGAAATATGGTCGTACTGTTCACTCTCTTGCTTATGCTCTTTCTCTGTATGGTGCAGATTTAACCTTTGTTTCTCCTGAAACTTTGAAAATGCCTAAAGAGGTGGTTAATGAGTGCAAAGAATTAGGTACAGAACCCAGCTCTACATCTAATCTTGAGAAAGCAATAAAAGATGCTGATGTTTTGTATGCAACACGAATTCAAAAAGAAAGATTCCCAGATGCTGAAGAATATAATCGTGTTGTTGGTACATACAAGATTGATAATTATCTATTAAAAAATGCAAATGATAATCTTATTGTTATGCATCCCCTACCTCGTGTTACTGAGATTGATCCAGAGGTTGATAGAACCCCTCATGCATTATATTTTAAACAGGCGTTTAATGGAGTACCTGTAAGAATGGCTTTACTTTCTTTGGTAACTGGCGGGATGATATGAAGGAATTAAAGATACCACTAATAAAAAGTGGAACAGTTATTGATCACATTGCTGCTGGTAATGCTGTTAAGGTTTTACGTATTCTTGGTATTCCAAAAACCCACTCTTCTACTGTTAGTGTTGCAATAAATGTGAGAAGTAGATTAGGAAAAAAAGATATTGTAAAAGTAGAAAATAGAGAGATTGATCCATATGAGGTTAATAAAATTGCATTGATTGCTCCAAAAGCAACAATCAATATTATTAGGGATTATGAAGTTGCTGAAAAACATAAAGTAGAACTTCCTGATGAAATTGTTGGTATAACTCATTGTTCAAATCCTACTTGTATATCCAATTATAATGAACCTGTAGAAAGCAGGTTCATAGTTTTAAGTAAGGATCCACCACGAATAAAATGTCATTATTGTGAAAGAGAACCAGAGGATATTGCTGAACGTATTATTTAAAAATTGGAGATTTTATTACAACATGATTTTTTCAATGAATATATTTTATTGTAGAAAATGGAATTACTGGATGTAGAATTAAAATTGGTACAGAGCTATTGGAACATTTGTTCCATTTACAATAGGAAGGTTTATATTATTATAACTGATATCATATATTAGATTCAGTATTTTGATAAGAATGAAAAAAGGGGCGAAAAAAAATGAAAAAGAAATTAATAGGAATAGGAATAGTATTGACGCTATTAATGACCGCTACAATATCATTTGCTACATTTAATAACAACCCGCCAGTTATAGTGGATGCTCATTATGATCTAACATCAAATTATGCATATTGTACTCCAGAAGATCCAGATGGGGATCAGATAAGAGTTGGTTTTGACTGGGATAGTGACACAGGAGAGGCTAATATTTGGACACAATTTCATGAATCAGGTGTAGAACAAACAATGTATCCAGTTCCATCTGGTTGTCATCAGTATTCTGTAATAGCTGAAGATGAACATGGAGCTCGAAGTGATTGGTTTGAAATTAAATCAAAAACTAAACAATTTAACTTCCAATCATTATTCATTGATTTTCTAGAAAAATATTATAATTGGTTTCCTATTCTGAGACATCTGCTTAAACTATAAGGATTAAATTAAAATTTAATCTTTTTTCTTTAACAATTATAATTCGTTAAAAATGCTAATTTAAATAGTTATACAATAATAATTATTACAAATAGTATTTTATAGGAAATAATTTAGAGTTAAAATAGAAAATAACTTTTTAATGATATAAGAAGAAGTTAGTTGTATTATTTAATATCTTTAAGAATCTCTTTAGCTCTATCAAGTTTTATTTTCCCTTCCTTAATCATTTGTTCTGCAACTTTATCTATCTCGTAATCCTTAGCACCTGCCATTACAGCAATATTTTTTGCATGCAGAGACATATGTCCCTTTTGGATACCAACTGTTGATAATGCAAATAAAGCTGCAAAATTTTGTGCAAGACCAAGACTTGCTACTATCTCTGAAAGTTCTTGTGCGGTTTTGATTCCTAATATCTTTTTACAAAGCTTAGCCTTTGGATGAATATTACCTGCTCCACCAACAATGCCTAGTGCTATGGGCAATTCTATTTCACCAACTAAATCACCATTTTCATCTTTGTGATAAGATGTAAGAGAAGTATATTGACCATTTCTTGCTGCATATGCATGAGCACCCGCTTCAATCGCGCGGAAATCATTTCCTGTTGCAATAATTAATGAATCAATACCATTCATAATTCCTTTATTATGGGTTGCTGCTCTATAAGGATCTATTGACGCTAGCATATATGATTCAAGAAAAGCATCAACGTTTTTTTCTCCACCCATTTTCTTCTTATCAAAAACAGCTTTTGCTTTAACAATTCTTTTATCTGCAAGATTTGAAAGAATCTTTAGTCTTACCTTCCCACCTGTTATTTCTTCAATGATTGGGGCTAACGCTTCAACCATAGTATTAACAGCATTAGCACCCATAGCATCACGCACGTCAACTATTAGATGAATTACAATCATTTTGCCAAGAGGACTGTTAAGTATTCGAATCTCTAAATCTTTAGCTCCTCCACCAAAATTTACAAGTATTTTATCTTGTGCATTTGCTATTTTTAGGATTTCAACTTTATGTTTTATTATCTCTTTTACTGCAGAGGTTGGATTCTTTATATTTAAAATCTGAATTTGTCCAATCATTAAAGGTTTTGAACTAATCGTTCTGAATCCTCCTTTTATCCTAGCGATTTTGGCTGCATTACTAGCAGCAGCAACAACACTGGACTCTTCAGTTACCATAGGAATAATATAATCTTTTTCATTAATAAGAAAATTAACCGCTAATCCAATAGGAAGTTCAAAAGTTCCTAGAACATTTTCTATCATTCTATCTGCAATTTCTATATCTAGAGAAGAAGAAAATAAATCTGCTTCTTCCTCAGACAAATCTGAAAATTTTTTTACTATATCTATTCTTTCTTTAATAGACATCTTATAAAAACCTGATATCATTGATGATTTTTTGTTATATGGCATTTTAATACGTCTCCTAAAGTATTTTTTCTGAAAATAGTTATATACTTTTATAATTGTTTATTTTTTATATGTATATCATCGTATTTTTATACAAAAAACAATAACTAAAATATGCTTGATTTTTATTCATATTCCAAGGAGGAAAATACTATCATTTTAACTACATATTTAGTTACATATTCATCTGCGAAAAAGATACTTATAGTTACATGTAATTCTTTTGGATGGAAGGAATCGAGCTGGTAGTTTGTGCATCCATCCCATCCTTTTTAGGCCAGCCTTCCTTCTTTTTTTCATATAAAAATTTACTTTAATAGTGCTATTTTATTGTAAAAATTCTCTAATGTTAAAAATAAAGATATTTGCTTATTCAGTCAATATGTTCTCTGGTCTTAACAGCCATTCCAAAGTTAAAAGATAACATTTCAAGTTTGTTAAGCAGACATCTCCCTGTTGCAAGCAAGTCATCATCTTCATTCACAATTAGACATTCATCATAAGGTCTCAATTCTTCATCACAATTTATTACAAACTTAGCAAAGACACTTTTACCATCCTTGACAAAAGAAACTGCTTCATCCTGTACGATTACTCGTAACTTTGGATATTTGAAAAATTTATGAAGCATTTTTGCACCTTTGATTTTCAAGGTAAACATTCCATCCCCTGCACGCATTGATAATATATGTTTATCATTACAAAATATATTTCGTATTTTCCTAGTCTTTTTTGATTTAATGATCCTTATTTTCCCACAAAATAATGCCTTCGATGCATTTTTTCCAAACTGCATATCTGCAACAGCTGAAATTTTAAATAAATCTCTATTCTCTAATATACTCTTTTGTGATTTTGATAATTTTTGTAATGTGTTTTTACCGTTCCATAAAATTACCTTTTTTCCACTCGTGAATTCAGTAAATATCTTCTCTACGCTTTCTTCTGTTTCTATATCTGTACTTTCAGGAAATATTGATTGAGCAAAAGGATACATTTCATCAAGTTTAACTGGAACAGGTCCTAAATGTGATTTAACTACAATTTCTAAATTATTATTTTTTGCATGTATTTCTCTAATCTCTTCAGTATAATATTTTGAATAGGGTTTTTCAACTTCCGGTAAAATAACGATACTATTAGATGATAAATTATATCTATTAATTATTCTTTTATGGCACCTATATAAAATTGGTCGATGAATAGTTTGACTCCCAGTATAGAATAATGCTTTATTTTTGCAGATCGGTTCAAATTGTTCTAACCATATCTTATTTTCCTTTTTTCTCAATTCTTTCATTGCTTCTAATAGATATGGATTTGAATACGCTCTTCGTTCAACTAACTCCCATAGATTTCCTTCTGATATTGCACATCTTATCTTTTTTAATTCGGTGTAACTGATATATAGGTTGTGTTTAGCTATTTGTAAAGTTCTTTCAGATTTTTTCATTTTTTTCAATTCAGATGATGTAACCTTTGTACAGATTGGACAAAAACAAGGAAGCTCATCTAAGTCTTCCAATTTTTTTGTTCCTTCTGAGAAAATCATTCTTTCATCATTTGCATATTTTATGTATGCTGACGAGTCAAAAAAATCACAACCAAGAGCTACAGCTAAAGGAAAAATTATTGGGTGACCTGCGCCAAATAAATGGACAGGTCTGCTTGGATTTAATCCCATCTTAGATGCAAGTATGCATCTGGTAAGGTCCAAATATCTCTGATTTTCCATTAGTGGTACTACGCCACCAATTGGAAAAAAATCTGCATTGATCTCACTTAATTTTTCTGCGCATTTTTTTCTTAGATTTGGAAATACTGAACCTTGTACTGTACATGCAAGAATCATATCCCCTTTTATATCCATACTTTGTTTTGCCCGTTTTACAGTTTCTTGTATCCCTTCCTTTGCTTTTTTTTCAGTCTGCTCCGGCGTTCCAAAAACATCTAAGATTGTTCCAACATCACTTCCAATATCTCTCTGAAATTCAACTATTTCTAACGGATCAATTTTTATATTTTTATATTTGTAGGATTGAAATGTTCCAGAATCTGTCATGATTGAACCGTCAAAGTCTATAAGATTGTGAACTCCTTTTTCAATTGCTTTTTCTTTTAATTTCTTATCTTTTTGTATTATATACGAGTTGGTGATTACCATCTCTGTTCCAAATAGCCTTTTCATTTCCTTAGGAGTTATTTGAATTCTATTTGGATTGATTACTGGTAAAAGTGTAGGAGTTGTAACTTTTCCATGTTTTGTATAAAATCTACAGATCCTACCTGCGGCATCTCTATTTTTTATTTCAAATTTCATAATTTACTCTGCTAGAAGTAAATAAAATAGAGTTATTTAGCTTTGGTTACTATAAAAACCCATTTTCATAAATTTTATTATTAAATTTTTTATCTATAAACAATTACTGAGTTTCTATTGAATTCTTATTATGCTCCTATTTGAATTGGATTAACGATCCTTTTAAGTGTTGCAATCGCAGAGAGAGATGCCATATAGCTAGATTTAGGATTATTAGGATTTGGCATATTTTCTACTTCTGCACGTAATCTACCAAATTTACCATGAGCTAGTATCTTATGACTTATTCTGGTGGCAACAGGATCTGCGACAATTTCAACTTTAGTCTTATCAAGACCAACACCTGCTATAGATAGATTTGCAGCTACATTTATATTTCTTGGATATAATTTTACTGCATCTCTTGCATATCCTTTAAAAACAACAGTTCTTTTACTGTAACTTTTATTCAAAGATTTTGGAGGTTTTGTGGTTACAAGAGTTACTTCATCTATAGTATCAATACTTGCTGACAATATCCCATCTATACCACATACAGCGCCAGAGGGAAGATAGATTTTGCTCTTTTTCTTCTTAGCGATTTTTTCAAGTTCAATTCTAAATTTATCATCAAATAAACTTCCAACGCTCATAATAATTATATCTTTACCTGCTTTTAGAATACTCTTAGCGTATTCTCTAACTGCTTGTTGTGATGCAGCTTCAAATACAACATCTACCTCCTCTAAATAATCTAATAAAGGTTTTATTTCTGCAATCTTAATAATTTTGCAGAGATTCTGTTCTGCCTTCTTATCTATATCAAAAAGATATATTTTTTTAATCTCCTCAATATTCTCAGCTGCTTTTGCTACATCACTGCCTATTGCACCACAACCAATTATTCCAAGCTTCATTTATACCAAAACTTTAAACTATGGCTCAATATAAAAAATATTGCAATGGATGATTTTGATAGGTTTCTAACTGAGGATCTCAATGATGAAGGAGATGTGACATCTGATTCCATATTTAATAATGAAGTTGCTAAGGCATATGTTATTGCAAAGGAAGATTGTGTTATTGCTGGATTGGAAGAATTGAAAATTGTTTTTAATAAAACTGGATTAAAGATCAAATTGAATTTTAAAGATGGCGATTTCGTAACTAAAGATGCTATTGTAGCCATAATTAATGGGCCGATACGTTCGATACTTAAGAGTGAGAGATTAGCTTTAAATTTTATTTGCAAAATGAGTGGTATTGCTTCAGAAACAAAAAAACTTGTAGATAAATGCAATGCCATAAACCCTAATATAAGAATAGCAGCTACAAGAAAAACAACCCCTGGTTTTCGTAAATATGAAAAAAAAGCTGTTGTTTTAGGCGGAGGGGAAGCACATCGATATGGTTTGTATGATGCAGTTTTAATCAAAGACAATCATATAAAAGGTGTAGGCTCGGTTAAGAAAGTTATTGAAATAATAAAACAGAAGGTTACCGACAAAATTATTGAGATTGAAGTGGAAAACGAACAAGATGCATATACTGCTGCAAAAATGAATGTTGATATTATAATGCTGGACAATTTTAAACCAGAAAAAGGAGAAAAAATCGCAAAAAAAATCCGCAATATTAATAGCAAAATTCTCATTGAAATATCAGGAGAGATAACTCCTAAAAACATAGTTAATTATGCGTCATTTGCCGATCGTATTTCATTAGGTTATCTTACACATAGTATTAAATCTAAGAATTTTTCTTTAGAACTGGTTTGACGATATTTTATTATT
>Ga0209635_10004215_pt1 | contig 11267 bp, 7 predicted proteins | sample DeeMarSWOR230_32_FD_187463 | JGI IMG/M metagenome (GOLD analysis project Ga0209635, IMG submission 187463) | Marine sediment microbial communities from White Oak River estuary, North Carolina - WOR-2-30_32 (SPAdes) (version 2) | ecosystem: Environmental > Aquatic > Marine > Intertidal zone >...
TTGCAACAACTTGATTTTAAAAAAGATATATTTTATAATAAATCTTCTGCTACAACCTCTACGCAATGCTCCTTAATCGGCACTGCTGGAACGGCAACCACTATAGCAGCCATAGATCAACAGATGAAACGTTATGATCCGCTAAAAATCAATAATCATAGCTTATCTCGAGAAACGATAGAAAACATCTACCACCAGTTAAGCTGCTCATCACTTGCTGAACGAAGAGCAATTCCTGGTCTAGAGGAAGGCAGAGAAACCGTGATTGTACCTGGAGCAGCACTTGTTCTTGAGATAATGGAGCATTTTAGGTTTAATCAGCTTACTGTTTCTGATGCAGGATTGCTTGAAGGTATCCTTTTAGATGCCCAATCGTCCCATTAAAAATTGATCGCAGTACACAGCCCAGACACTACAGACTGCGGATCATAAACTATACTGCTTTTGCCTTGACATAAAAACTAAATTATTATAGTTATTCTTAACTTAAAAAACCCAACCATATTCTTTAAGAAATTACCACTGGCTGTTTTCATAACCAAAGTGAGCCATTCCAGTCTTAAGTAGCATCATTTTCTTAGTTTAATCACCGCCCAGGGAATTCAGGAGCTCGCATACACCTCCCTTGGAAAGCTATAGAGGCAAAAAGAGAACAATGGCAACTACTACTTTAGTTAAAGGAGTATTTAAATGATAGATGACGAACTCTCTTTAGGATTAACCTTTGATGACGTATTGTTAATTCCTGCATACACCGAGGTTTTTCCTAAAGATATAGATGTGTCCACCCAACTCACTCCATCCATAAGGTTGGACATCCCACTGGTGAGCGCCGCCATGGACACGGTTACAGAATCTCGAACAGCAATCAGCATGGCTCGAGAAGGAGGCATTGGAATAATTCATAAGAATCTTCCCATAGAGGCTCAAGCTCTGGAGGTAGACAAAGTAAAGAAGTCAGAAAGTGGAATGATTGTAGAGCCTATTACTATACATCCAGAACAGAAACTATACGAAGCCTTAGAAATCATGGCACGTTATCACATCTCTGGAGTTCCAGTGGTTAAGGATGATAAATTGGTAGGCATTCTTACCAACCGGGATCTTAGATTTGAAACCAATCTTAACCAGCAGATTTTTAAAGTAATGACTAAGGATAATCTTATCACTGCGCCTGTTGGCACCTCACTTGATGAGGCTAAAAAGCTTCTCCATAAGAATAGGATAGAAAAGCTTCTGGTTGTCGATGAAAAAAATAATCTCATGGGTCTTATCACTGTTAAGGATATTGAAAAAATGAAAAAGTATCCCAAGGCATGTAAAGACTCTTTGGGCAGACTAAGAGTTGGCGCAGCACTAGGTGTAGGTCCAGACTGGTGTGAAAGAACAGAAGCACTCATCAGTGCAGGAGCTGACGTTATAGCAATTGATACTGCTCACGGTTACTCAAAAGAAGTTCTTAAAACAGTTAAAGAACATAAAAGGAGATTCCCCCATTGCGAACTGATTGCGGGAAATGTTGCCACAACTGAAGCTGCAGAAGCCCTTATTAAAGCAGGAGCTGATGCCATAAAAGTAGGCGTTGGCCCTGGTTCCATATGCACCACCAGAGTGATAGCAGGTGTTGGCATCCCTCAAATTACAGCCATTATGAATTGCAGCAAAGTAACTGAAAAGCACGGTATTCCTCTGATTGCAGATGGTGGAATAAAATTTTCGGGAGACATCACCAAAGCTATTGCTGCAGGTGCCAACACAGTAATGATTGGAAGCCTCTTTGCTGGAACTGAAGAGAGTCCAGGTGAAACTGTTCTATTTCAAGGCAGAAGCTACAAGGTTTATCGAGGTATGGGATCTTTAGAGGCTATGAAAAAAGGAAGTAAAGATCGGTATTTTCAATCTGAGGTTGAAAACGAAAAAAAATTAGTACCTGAAGGCATTGAAGGCCGTGTCCCCTATCGAGGAAGCCTCTCTTCAAGTATCTACCAGTTGGTTGGAGGGGTAAAAGCAGGAATGGGTTATGTAGGTTGTAAGAACATTGATGAGTTACGTAAAAATACCAAATTCATAACGATTACTCCCTCTGGACTAAAAGAGAGTCACGTTCACAGTGTCATTATTACCAAAGAGGCTCCAAACTACAGATTAGAATAGGAATAACAGATGGATAACCTTATTCACCAAGAAAAGATTCTTATCCTGGATTTTGGTTCTCAGTACACCCAGCTCATCGCCCGAAGAGTAAGAGAGTGTAGGGTGTATTCCGAAATCCATCCTTTTGATATTTCCTTAGATCAGATAAAAAGATTTAATCCTAAAGGCATCATTCTCTCAGGTTCTCCAGCAAGCGTTCACGATAGAGGAGCACCTTTTATTAACCCTGGGGTACTAAAAAGCGGTTTACCCATTCTAGGCATCTGCTATGGAATGCAATTGATCTGCCATCTATTGGGAGGAGAAGTAGAGAAGTCACGAGAGAGAGAATTCGGAAAAGCACACCTTATCATTGACGACCCACCAGACCTATTGCAAGGCTTGAATAATCTAGGACACATTCAAGTGTGGATGAGTCATGGGGATAGAGTTAAGGCACTCCCTCAACACTTTACCTCCATTGCTCATAGCAAAAACTCACCAATTGCTGCAATACGGTCCAATAAGCAACCACTCTTTGGCGTGCAGTTTCACCCTGAAGTAATCCACACCCCCCAGGGAAAGCAGATCATAGAAAATTTCCTCTACAGGATCTGTGGCTGTAAGCCTCTTTGGACTATGAAATCGTTCATTGACAATTCCATTTCAAAAATCAAGAAGGAAGTAGGCCATAATAGGATCATCTGCGGTGTGAGTGGCGGAGTGGATTCTACCGTGGTTGCTGTTCTACTTCATAAAGCAATTGGAAAACAGCTAAGCTGCATTTTTATAGATAATGGGCTGTTGAGGAAAGATGAGGCAAAGAAGGTTTTAGAGATTTTTCGAAACCGTTTACAGATTGATCTCATCCACGTAAATGGAGCTGCTCACTTCATCTCAATGCTCTCCAATGTAACCGATCCTGAAGAAAAACGAAAAATTATCGGTGAGGAGTTTATTTATCTCTTTGAAAAAGAAGCACAAAAATTAGGGGAGGTTAAATTTTTAGCACAAGGCACCCTCTATCCTGATGTGATTGAAAGCGTTTCTCTCACAGGCCCTTCTGCCACCATAAAAAGCCACCACAATGTTGGTGGTTTACCTCAGCGGATGAAATTCAAATTGATTGAACCCTTACGGGAACTTTTCAAAGACGAAGTGAGAGTTGTGGGACGAGAGCTCGGTATACCAGAGGAAATCATAAACCGTCAACCTTTTCCAGGTCCAGGATTAGCTGTTCGTATCATAGGCCCCGTTACCAAAGAGTCTCTATCGTTGCTGCAAGAAGCAGATACCATAGTACTGGATGAAATAAAAAACGCATCTCTTTATGATAAAGTGTGGCAATCTTTTTCGGTTCTCTTACCAGTCAAAACTGTTGGTGTGATGGGAGATGAGAGAACCTATGAGAATGTTATTGCCCTTCGAGTAGTAACTAGTGTTGATGGTATGACAGCAGACTGGGTCAAGCTTCCTTATGATCTCCTCTCAACTATATCAAATCGAATTATTAATGAGGTTAAGGGCATTAATCGCGTGGTGTATGATATTTCATCCAAACCTCCCAGTACCATTGAGTGGGAGTAAAGAGATATGAAACACGCTGAATTTGTTCACCTTCACCTTCATACCCAATATAGCCTCCTAGATGGTGCTATCCGACTCGATGAGCTTTTTAAAAAAGCACATAAGTATAGGATACCAGCGCTTGCCATAACAGACCATGGTAACATGTTTGGCACAATTGAATTTTATCAGAAAGCCTACCAAAGTGGAATCAAACCCATCATCGGCTGTGAAGTCTATGTGGCTCCTGGGAGCAGGTGGGAAAAGGATTCTCGAGGTATCTCAGAAGCATCCTACCATCTCATCCTTCTGGCAAAAAATCAGATTGGCTATAAAAATTTGATGTACCTCGTGAGTAAAGGTTACCTTGAAGGATTTTACTATCGTCCTCGCATTGATAAAGAATTACTCAAAACCCATAATGAAGGTCTGATTGCACTAAGTTCCTGCCTTCATGGTGAAATAGCCACCCACATACTCAATAACTCTAAAGAGAAAGCCTTACAGGTAGCAGAAGAGTATAGTAAGATTTTTGATAATCGTCGGTTCTACCTGGAAATTCAAGAAAATAAAATACCCGAGCAACATGAAGTCAATAAGGCTCTTCTTGAGATGAGTAAAAAACTTTCTCTCCCTCTAGTGGCTACCAACGACTGCCACTATTTAAATAAGGAAGAGGCACGCGCTCACGAGATTCTCCTCTGTCTCCAAACAGGAAAGACACTCAGCAGCCCTGATCGCATGAAGTTCTCTACCGATGAATTTTATTTTAAATCTCCCCAAGAAATGGCTAACCTTTTCTCGTATGCACCTGAAGCCATAAAAAATACAGTAGAGATTGCTGAAAGGTGTAATCTCGAAATTAAGTTCGATGAATTACGATTCCCAAAATTTCGCTTGCCTAGAGAAACCAACTTAAACGAATTTCTTGAACACTTAGCACAAGAAGGGCTCAAGGAACGCCTGCACCGATATAAACATAGAGAAAATTTTCTGGAACTTTCTGAAAGGTACAAAAGACGACTGGAAGAAGAACTCAAAATAATTAAAGCCACTGGTTTTACCAACTACTTCCTCATTGTCGCAGACTTTGTTAACTATGCAAAACAGCATGGTATCCCTGTGGGACCTGGACGAGGCTCTGCCGCAGGAAGCCTGGTCGCTTATGCACTGAAAATAACTGAGGTTGATCCTATCACTTATGGGCTGCTCTTTGAAAGATTCCTAAACCCCGAGAGAATCAGTCAACCTGATATTGACATTGATTTTTGTATGGAAAGAAGAGATGAAATGATTGACTACGTTGCTAAAAACTATGGGAAAGACAACGTTGCTCAGATTATTACCTTTGGGAAAATGCAAGCCAAAGGTGTCATTAGAGATGTAGGACGGGTACTTGACATGCCCTACAAAGAGGTAGATCGAATTGCAAAGTTAGTCCCCAACACCTTAAACATTAGTCTTACAGATGCCTTGAAACAAGAACCACAGCTGCGTGAAATGGTGGAACACAATGAGCAGGTTAAAGAACTTTTTTCTCTCTCTCTATCTTTAGAAGGTCTTCCCAGACATGCCTCTACCCACGCAGCTGGCATTGTTATTTCTGATAAACCACTTACTGAGTATCTCCCTCTCTACCGCGGTCAAAAAAATGAAGTGGTGACCCAATACGCTATGAACGATGTAGGGAAAATAGGTTTAATAAAATTCGATTTCTTAGGTTTGAAAACCCTGACTGTTATTAGAAAGGCTTTGGATCTCATCAATGAAAGAAATGCAGAGCCGATTACCATCAATGACATCCCGTTGGATGATAAAAAAACCTATCGATTACTATCTGCTGGAGAAACAGATGGAATCTTTCAGTTAGAAAGTTCAGGAATGAAAGACCTCTTGGTAAAACTCAAACCTGGGAATATGGAAGACCTGATAGCTCTGCTCGCACTGTATCGTCCAGGGCCTCTGGGAAGTGGAATGGTAGATGACTTCATAAAAAGAAAACGAGGGGAAATTCCCATCAAATATGAGGTTCCTCACCTTGAAGATATTCTTGCTGACACCTATGGGATTATTATCTATCAGGAACAGGTGATGCAGATTGCAAGTAAACTTGCAAATTTTTCACTGGCAGATGCCGATCTTTTGAGAAGAGCTATGAGTAAGAAAAAAACCGATGTGATGGAAGCACAAAAAGAAAAGTTTTTACATGGAGCCAAAGAAAATAAACTTAATCTCAAAAAATCTGAAAAGATTTACAACCAAATGGCAAAATTTGCTGAGTACGGTTTTAACAAATCTCACAGTACCGCCTATGCCATGATTGCCTATCAAACAGCTTACCTTAAAGCCCACTACCCTGTTGAATTTATGGCAGCCCTTCTTACCTGTGAAATGGACAATACTGATAAAGTAATAAGACATATGAACGAGTGTCGTGAAATGGGAATCGAAGTACTACCTCCAAACATCAATGAAAGTAACCGAGATTTTACCGCTTCTCAGAGAAAAATCTGCTTCGGGTTAGCTGCAGTGAAAAATGTAGGAGGAGCTGCAATAGAATCTATTATTGCTAATAGAAATGAGATAGGTAACTTTATCTCACTCTTTGATTTCTGTAAACGAATTGATTTTAGGAAAGTGAACAGAAGGGTTATAGAAAGCTTAATTAAGTGTGGTGCTTTTGATTCCACTGGCGCTCATCGATCACAAATGATGGCTTTACTTGATAAAGCAATAGAACGCGCTCAGCGCTATCAAAAAGACAGGATAACTAAACAAATTAGTATGTTTGATTTATTTGGAACAGATGGAACTGGTGAAGGTAAAGAGGAAGTCTTCTCTGAGGTCCCAAAGTGGTCTGAAGAGGAGCTCCTCTCTTATGAAAAAGAGGCACTTGGTTTTTACATAAGTGAACACCCTCTCAACCGTTTTAAAGAATACCTTTTAAAATACACCAATACAGATACGCTCACTATTTTAAATCAAGCCAATGATAGAGAAATCAGAATTGGAGGTATTATTAGTAAGATAAGAGAAATAGTTACCCGCAAGGGTGATCGTATGTGTTTTATAACACTTGAAGATCTCAAAGGATTTATTGAGGTAGTTGTATTTTCTGATTTATATAAAACGTGCTCTACTTCACTTAAAGGTGATAAACCCATTATCGTTGTGGGTAAAGTGGGCAAAGAGGGAGACAACGTAAAGATACTTGCCAATAAAATCATACCGTTCTCTGAGGCACGCACACTTTCACCTCTTGCCATTCACCTTACCCTTAACGTACGCAAGATAAATAAAAATCAATTGCAACAGCTTAAAAATCTTATCCTCAGTCATCCAGGAGATTGTAAGGTTTTTCTCCATCTGGTTATCCCTCAAAAATCAGACACTGTTATCTCCCTGGGAAATGGTTTTAAGGTAAATCCTACTCCCCAATTTTTTAATGAAATAAAGGGACTTTTTGGCACTACAGTGCACTATACACATTGATAATCCGATTTTCACCATAGTTCTTAACGAAAAAAGTGAACATAGCAAAAAAAGCTGATCACCGTACTATCTACCGCAACAGAATAACTGCAAAAGGTCTTATCTCTTATTCTTTAGTGATAAAAGAGACCGATCTTTTAATTTTTGCAGACACCCAACTAAGAGAAGAAACGAAAAAGGCAGTTTTACACTATAGGTATCAGATAGAAGAATATATCCGGAGATTCCCCGATTTTCTTTATAGCCTTACTCCACTGCCTTTAGATGATAGTGCGCCATCCATTGTAAAAGATATGATGTATGCAGCAATTCTGGCAGAGGTAGGACCTATGGCATCTGTGGCTGGCGCGATCGCTGAAAAGATTGGTAATGACCTACTAAAACAAAGCTCACAGATAGTGATAGAAAATGGAGGCGACATATTCCTAAAGGTGTCAAAGGATTTAATTATAGGTATCTATGCAGGCACTTCTCCTTTAAGTAATAAGATTGGTTTAAAAATAGCTTCAGATATTACTCCCCTAGGAGTTTGTACCTCATCAGGTACTGTAGGACATTCTCTCAGTTTTGGCAAATCAGACGCTGTTACGGTTATTGCCAAATCCACCCCCTTAGCAGATGCAGCTGCAACAGCTATAGGTAATCTGGTCAAGGTGAAAAAAGACATTGAAAGGGGATTGGAATATGCCCAAACCATCAAAGGAATCTATGGAATACTTATCATAGTCGATGATCAGTGTGGAGCGTGGGGAAATATAGAAATCGTTTCAATTTAACTAATAAGAAGCCTATGAAGATTGGCGTAATTGCTGACACCCATCTCACTAAATTCCCTGAACACTTAGGAGAACGCATCACAAAACATTTCAAAGATGTAGATATGATCTTCCATGCAGGTGATGTCGTTGAATTAGGCGCCCTTGACATTTTTTCAGATAAAGAAATTAAGCTGGTCGCGGGGAATATGGATTCATCGCTAATACAGCAAAGTGCACCAACAAAACAGGTGATTTCAATTGAAGGTTTTAAGGTGGGTTTAATTCACGGGTGGGGTTCACCTACAGGTATTGAAGATCGCATTATAAAGGAGTTTGATGAAATTGATATTCTGGTTTATGGACATACCCATAGTGCGTCATCCTCTACCAAAGGTGGTGTTATCTTTTTTAACCCTGGTTCTCCAACTGATAAACGATTTGCTATCACAAATACCATAGGAATCTTAGAAATTGGAGAGCGCATTTTTCCTAAAATTATTACCCTTTAACGAGAGAAAGGGAAGTAATGAAACAAATCTGGGCACCTTGGAGAATGGACTACATTTTAGGAAACAAATCGAGAGAATGTATCTTTTGTCGCTCTATACGCACAAAACATAGTAAAAAGAAATTGATCCTCTACCAAGGGGATTTTTCCCTTGTTATGCTCAATAAGTTTCCCTATACTAATTGCCATCTCCTTATTGCCCCAAGGAAGCATACCGACATCTTAGATAACCTCACCGAAGAAGAATCACTGGATCTTTTCTTCACCCTCAGGAAATCCGTCAGTGTACTTAAGGAATCAATCAAACCTGATGGGTTCAATATTGGAATGAATGTAGGCACGATTGCGGGAGCTGGTGTAGAAGATCACCTCCACTTTCATATAGTTCCTAGATGGCGTGGTGATACTAACTTCATGCCTATCCTCGCAGAATCGATGGTTATACCAGAGCACATAGAAAAGGCATATGATCGATTAATTCCATTCTTTAAAAAGCTTTAGGACCTCAAATGTCCGTCATCTAAAGAAGGCTGTGTTTCATCAGCTTTATTGAATTTTAATCATGAATGTTCAAACAAGAAAGTATAAACACCATCATAGGGATCAAGAACTCACTGAACAACTCGCTCTCTTAAAAAAATACAGAATTCAGCCTAAAAAGAGACTGGGGCAGACCTTTTTATTCAAAAAATTCATGGTGGAAGAAATTGTTCGCTTAGCTGACATTAAAAGCCATGATATTGTGGTTGAAATTGGTGCAGGACTAGGAACACTAACCATTCCCCTTGCTGAAAGGGCAACTCAAGTTATCGGGCTTGAATACGATATAGTGCTTGTATCACTCCTTAAAAAAATTGTTATGCATAAAAATGTAGAAATCATCCACGCAGATGCTCTACACTTTGATTATGGAAAAGTTTTTACTAAATACAAAACCACACTGAAGATTATCGGTAACGTGCCCTACTACATGACAAGTCCCCTGATCTTCAAACTTCTAGAACTAAAATCTATTATTGATGTGATAATTTTAATGATTCAAAAAGAGGTGGCTGACAGGGTTATTGCTCACCCTGGAACCAAAGACTATGGTACTATCAGCATCTTTTCACAGCTCTACTGTGATGTTTCTAAACAGCTTACTGTTGCAAAGGATTGCTTTTATCCCCGCCCCAAAGTGGATTCTGAAGTAGTGAAATTTACTATATATGAAAAGCCTGTGGTAAAGGTTAAAGATGTGCAATTTTTCGAAAAATTGATAAGAGCTTCTTTTTCTCAGCGCAGGAAGACACTGTTGAACGGATTGAAAGGTGCACACTATCTTAACCGGGGTAAACAAAAGATACTACACGCCATAGAACGATCGGGTATTGATCCCAAAAGAAGGCCAGAAACCTTAACCATAAGTGAATTCAATACCTTGTGTCAGCAGATACTCTCTGATTAAACCTCTCCTCCCACAATAATCTCAGGTATTCTTAAGGTAGGCTGTGCATCAGAAACAGGAACCCCTTGTCCGTCTTTTCCACAGGTACCAATTCCAAAACCGAAATCACTTCCCACCACATCAATTTTCTTTAGCAACTCGGGTCCATTACCAGTAAGAGTAGCACCTCTTACCGCCTCACCAATTTTTCCATTTTCTAGAAGATATCCCTCACTTACCTCAAAGACAAAGTCACCATTTATTGTATTCACCTGCCCACCGCCCATTTTTTTTACAAAAAGCCCTTGAGGGGTGGAACGCACAATCTCCTCAGGACACATCTGTCCAGGGAGAATACAGGTATTACTCATACGTGGAAGTGGTCTACTATGATATGACTCTCTCCTTCCATTTCCAGTAGATAGAGTATGGTCTTTCATAGCAGTCAAGCGATCATAAAGATACCCTTTCAATACACCCTGTTCAACCAGAATGGTTCTCTGAGCCCTCACTCCTTCATCATCAAAGGCATAAGAACCCCTTTTATGGGCTAACGTTGCATCATCAACTACGCTAACCAGCGGGGAAGCTACCTCCTCACCTATTCGACCGGTATAAACTGACAGACCCATTTGTGCCAAATCTGCTTCCAATCCATGTCCGATAGCCTCATGGATCATAGTCCCACCCGCCTCACTCGATAACACTACCGACATTCTTCCCCCTGGAGCCCTCCTTGCCTGAAGCATTTTAAGTGCCCTATTACTTGCAGTCTCTGCTACCTTTTCAGGTGGAAGTTCCTCGAATAATTCAAAGCCAATAAAACCCCCAATGGGTTCATAGCCAGTCTGAATAACATCACCCTGCGCTGCAACAACCTTGACTATAAACATAATGCCAGTTCGATGGTCTTCAACAAGTTCACCCTCAATGTTGGCAACAGCTATTCTACGCACTGAATCCACATAAACAACCCTCACCTGCTTTATCCTCTTATCTAGAGATCGAGCTACATCATCAGCCCTTCTCACCAAAGAAACTTTTTCATCGATACTCACCTCTTGAGGCATTCTCTTTATGCTATGGTCTATCTCTGGTTGTTTTCTCTTCAAACTAATATCCTTTTCAAAAACTCTACCCTTACAGGAAGAGCTTATCTCATCTGCCATTTCAAAAAGACCCTTATTTGTAATCTGATTGGTATAGGCATATGCTGTTTTATCTTGATAAATAACTCTTAATCCAACACCTACATCGATGCCTGAAATGATTTTCTCAACCTTCCCATCTTCACACACAATAGAAGTAGGCTGAACATATTCGTAAAAGATATCAGCAAAATCACCCCCGTTTTTCAATGAAGCCCTCAATACTTTTGAAATAT
>Ga0209635_10004216_pt1 | contig 11267 bp, 15 predicted proteins | sample DeeMarSWOR230_32_FD_187463 | JGI IMG/M metagenome (GOLD analysis project Ga0209635, IMG submission 187463) | Marine sediment microbial communities from White Oak River estuary, North Carolina - WOR-2-30_32 (SPAdes) (version 2) | ecosystem: Environmental > Aquatic > Marine > Intertidal zone >...
GAAAAGAAAAAGGCTGATGCTTCCCTGCACATGCCGGAGCCTATGAAAGGGGAACGCCCCTTATGGAAAACCTCTCTCTATTTTGCCTGTATGATCTTATTCCTTGTCTTTACTGACTGGTATAACCCTGGTATCGCTACGGTAACATTAAAAGATAGCACAGAAATGAAGGTTCATGTGCGATACGAAACAAAAGATACCCTCACCTTACAATTGTATACCGATAGAGGAGAGCCTGAAGGGGAGGTTAAAACCTATGATCGGTCAGAGATTGAAAGCATTGAGCCAGTTCAAAGCCTTACACAACGTATTTATGCCATTCGTTGGTATCTGGCAGGTTTAATGTTGCTTGCGCTGATAGCTATGGTCTCTTCATGGTTTTCCCGCGACGAAATTACTCAGTGGATGCACGCCACTTGGGATTTTACTAAACTTCTGGTACCACTTCTCTATGGTGGTATCTTTGTAATTGGGTTTCTATCGATATTCATCCCAGAAAATCAGGTAGCATCCCTGGTTGGAGATAATAGCCTGTTTTCTAACCTCATTGCCTCGGTGGTAGGTGCCTTCTTTTATTTTGCTACCTTAACCGAGATTCCTATCACTGAGGTATTAATGAAATTAGGTATGGTCAAAGGCCCTGCTCTTGCCCTGCTTCTGGCAGGCCCTGCCGTATCACTTCCTAATCTGTTGGTGATCCGAAGCATTATGGGTACCAAAAAGACCATGGTATTTACTGCTCTTGTGGTAGTAATGGCAACTATTACCGGCATCATTTTTGGGCATGGTGTTTCATAGGGCTTATAACCCATTGTATTTTGAAAGGAGGATTCGATCATGCCAGAAGAAAGAAAATTATCTGTCTTTGAGAAGTATCTTACCTTATGGGTATTCCTTTGTATGGTTGTAGGATCCCTTCTTGGAAGATGGCTCCCCAACGTATCTATAGCTTTGGACAAGCTCTCCTACGCTCAGGTGAACCTTCCTATCGCTGTTTGTCTGTTCTTTATGATATATCCCATTATGGTAAAGATCGATTTTGCAAATGTGGTTAAGGCAGGTCGTACACCCAAACCCGTTGGCTTGACCCTTTTTGTCAACTGGTGTATTAAGCCTTTTACCATGTTTGCCATTGCCACCTTTTTTCTGGGATTTATCTTTAAAGGATTATTGATTGATACAGAAATGGTGCGGGGTGAAGTGACACCACTCTTTCGCTCTTACATCTCTGGTTGTATCCTCTTAGGCATTGCTCCCTGTACAGCGATGGTATTGGTTTGGGGATTCTTGGCACGTGGCAATGATGCCCACACCCTGGTTATGACTGCCATCAATTCGCTTACCATGCTGGTACTATATGCACCTATCGGGGGGTGGTTGCTTAATGAGAACGAGATGCCCGTGCCCTGGGTAACCATTGTTCTTTCTGTATCTATTTATGTTGGGCTTCCACTTGTTGTCGGTTATTTTTCCCGTAAGCAAATCCTTAAGAGAAAGGGAGAACAGTGGTTCAAGGAAAAATTTCTCCATGTATTAACCCCTATCTCCATCGTGGCCTTATTAGCTACTTTGGTTGTCCTGTTCGCTTTAAAAGGGGAAATTCTATTAACCAAGCCACTCCATGTGGTACTCATTGCAATTCCCCTTTTTATCCAAACCTGTTTTATTTTTGCTATTACCTATTCCTTGGCCAAAGCAATGAATCTAACTTACGAAGATGCCGCTCCCTCTGCCATGATCGGGGCATCAAACCACTTTGAAGTAGCCATTGCTACAGCAGTGATGCTCTTTGGACTTGCTTCTGGTGCTGCCCTTGCTACGGTAGTGGGTGTTTTAATTGAGGTGCCGGTAATGTTGATGCTGGCAGGGATATGCAAACGAACATGCAATTTATTTCATTCAGCCTCAGCAGAAGAGATGAATTATTGAAAGGGATACCCAGCCCTGGCAATCTAAAAATTTTAAGTTTTTCTCTATTGGAGAAAAAGAGGCAAAGTGGATCTTTTTCTATACATAGGAAATTCTGCTCGCAGTCAGATGGCAATGGGGTTGATGATGTATTTGAGAAGGGACGAATTTAAGGTTTACTCTGCTGTTATACAGCCTAAAGGGATGCATCCACATGCGATTGGAGTAAAGAAAGAAATTAGGATTGATATCTCAGCTCAAAGATCTAAACGCCAGAGCTATTATTAAAAAAATCAATATGTATGAAGCTTAAAAAAATTTAAATCAGGAGAGTGAGAGAAAATGAAAATTGAGATTTTAGGATCAGGTTGCCCCAAATGTAAGAAACTTTTTGAGAATGCCGAGGAGGCCGTTAAGGATTTGAATCTTAAGGCTGAATTAATAAAGGTCGAGGATATTCAGAAGATTATGAATGCAGGGGTGATGATGACTCCAGCACTAACTGTGGACGGAGAGGTAAGGTCAGCAGGAAAAGTTCTCAGTGTAGATGAACTCAAAAAAATCTTCAAGTGAAAAGGAGGGAGGGATTAGCTATGGCAGAAGAATGTTGCGTGCCGGTTGACATTCTGATTTTTCCCTGTTCGGGTGCTTCCAATCTGGGTCAGGTAGCTCATCAGGCAGCGGTGGATTTACAGCTTGAGGGAGTGGGGAGGATGCTCTGCCTCGCAGGGATTGGTGGGCATGTTTCTGGTATGATTGCATCAGCCAAGGCGGGAAAGCGTTTGGTAGGTATTGATGGCTTTCTAGTTGCGTGTACTAAAAAGACCATGGAGCATGCAGGGTTCTCCCTTACTGATTATGTGGTGGTTACCGAACTAGGGTTTGAGAAGAAGACTTATTCTGGCTCAATTGATAAAGAAGCATTGGAAAAGGTTAAGACCGAGATAAAACAAAAAGTTTCTCTACCAAGGTAGAGTTTGAAAAAGTTGGAGGTAAGAAGTATGAGGAATAAAATAAACATTATAGTCCTATGTATACTCATTATCGGTTTTTGCTTTAAAAGTGGAGTAACTGAAGAAGCTGGGAAGACCGAGGCAGATCTGCAGAAAGAAGGATCAGGAAAAGTTGTTGCATTCTATTTCCATGGGAATTTTCGTTGTAGTAACTGTTATAAGATAGAGCGATACTCCAGTGAGGCAATAGAGAAATATTTTAAAGAACAACTTAAAACTAAAACATTGATCTTCAATATCATTAATATTGATCTGCCCGAGAATAAACACTTTATCCAAGACTATCAGCTCTATACCAGGTCTCTCATTATTGCAGAGTTCAAAGATGGCAAACAGGTCAGATGGAAGAATCTCACCAAGGTGTGGAACTACTTGAATAACAGAGAGAAATTTTACGAATATGTAAAATTAGAAATCCAAAACTATCTGGAGCAGATCTAATGGAAGCAGTTGCTTTTCCACTTCTCTCAGCTCTTTGGTTGGGCATCCTGACTTCTATTAGCCCTTGTCCCCTGGCTTCCAATATTGCTGCGGTATCATTTATTTTAAGGAGGGTAGACCACACCTCATACATTTTTACCTCAGGGATACTTTATGCTTTAGGCAGGGTAATAGGCTACACTATACTGGGGGTTTTGATTACCTACTCGCTTCTGAGTATTCCCCAGACCTCTTATTTTCTCCAGAACTATATGAATAAAATCCTTGGTCCTATCCTTATCATTACAGGTCTTTTCCTTCTGGAACTATTCCAATTCAGTATTTCAGGCCTATCCATGTCGGAGAAGGTGGCAGGTCGGTTTAAAGATCTTGGCATTGTAGGGTCTTTGCCTTTAGGGATACTTTTTTCCCTTGCATTTTGCCCCGTTTCTGCAGCACTGTTCTTTGGAAGTTTGATCCCTTTATCTTTAAAAAACAACTCAGGTGTCATTCTTCCATCTATTTATGGCATTGGAACAGGTCTTCCCGTTCTGGCATTTGCCATTCTAATAGCCATCGGGGTTAAGAACATAGGGAATATATTTAAAAGGGTTACCCTCATCGAATATTGGACGAGAAGGATAACTGGTATAATCTTTATTCTGGTAGGTATTTACTATGTTTTAACGCATATATTCTACTTGAATTTGTTTGTATAAGTACTCCATTAGGGTATGCAGCCGCTCTATTAAATGAATATAAAAAATTTTTTATATGGCAGTGAAAGAAGAAAAGAACCTTGAGATCAAGATATTAGATTTTGGTTGCTCAAGATGTGATCAATTGGAAAGAGATGTGATGAATGTATTGACTGAACTCGCTACCCCTGCTGATCTTGAGCATATGAGAGATATAACTCAATTTAAGTTTTAATCTCCCATTATAAATCGTCTGAACAACGTCTTATTAGAGTTAAATATGGTATAATTTTTTATTACACTATTTGATGATAAAGAAGATAGTTTCCTGGGAATCGACCGACCATAGGGGCTTGTAAAATTCTAATTATGATAGTGAAGCAGACCTTGCAAATGTAGTGCAGACAAAAGAAGAGCTTGTTATAGTTGCTTGAAAATTAATAGTGTCATAAGTTGATTTTTATTGTTGAGAGGAGGTAAAGATATGAAAATCACAGTAATAGGAGTTGTTCCTCCCTGTCCACGTTGCAAACGTATTTATGATTTGGCAGAGGAGGTTACCGATGAGCTAGAAGTAGAGGTGAAGATGAAGAAGATTGCCTATGATGCAGAGGAAGCACAAAGCTATGGAAAGGTGGGAACAGCCCATGATATTGCAGAATGGGCGAAGATGGAAATAGACTGGAGTAAAATTCGGGAGATTGTTACAAAAGGATGGTCTCAAGAACTGGATGATTTCCTGATGCCCTGTAAAATTAAGGCAGAAGAGGAAGGATGGCTGATGACACCAGTCCTTTTAATTGATGGCAAGGTAGCATTTATGGGTTATGTTCCAAGAAAAGAGGACATCAAAGCGGCTATTCAAAAAGCATTGAGCTCAGAAAGTTAAAAGCTAAAAAGATTAAGGGAATTCTATGAGTAGATTTTATCGTCAGGGTGAGGTTATTTCCGTTGAAGGGGATAGTTGTGAAATTGAACTTTTACTCAGTGGATTTTGCTCCGGTCCATATAAATGTGCACTCACTACCTTTGCTAAGGGTATTCCTCCTGATAGAAATAGGGTGAGAGCTAAAAATACTATTGGTGCACGAGTAGGAGAGAAGGTACTCGTTGAGGTTTTCTCACCTGGATTTTATAGAGCCCTCTTTTTTGTATTTGTTCTTCCCCTCATAGCCTTCTTTTTAGGGTGTACTTTTGGCATCCAGATTGCCTCCTGGATGGATGCTCCGCATAATAAAGAGCTTTACGCGGGCATTTGTGCAGTTGCTTTTTTCTTTTTGTCTTTACTTGTTACTAGATTTGCCGATCGACGTGTACGTCCCCAATACATTGCACACAGCAGGATAGATGAATCGTTAAACTGCGAGGGGTGTTCGCTTATGGATAGATAATCACCATTTTCTGCTGGAGAACTACTATATGGGGAATATTTAAGTAAGAGTGAAAATCAAAACATAAATGCAGTTCATCAATTAATAAGAGAAGCTCCCATCATTTAATTAATAGTAAGATCACAATATGTATAGTATTAGAACGTCTTTTTTCAGAGATTAATTTTTTTCTTGACAATTACATTGATATAAATTATTAGTTTAAAAGAATACTTCTCTTAGACTTATTGTTAAAGAATATAATATCAATTTCTGAAAAATTAGCATAAATATTAAACAAGAACAAATAAAACTAAGCTCCACAATCGGAATAGTGGGCCAATCAGTTATCTTTTTATCCAGTTGACTCATTAACCGGCTCACAGGAAGGCTGGTAAACTGATAAATCCATGTGGATGGCTAAAATAGACTGACAATAAAAGATCTCTGATTTCAAAAAGTTATAGAAATTCTGAAATACTAAAACAAATGAAATTTTTAAGAAAGTTACTAGCAGTAATTTTTTCTGTGATTTGGTTATGGCTCGCCTTTTCTTATTCAAAGCAGTCACTATGTTCCTGTTGTTTCCAGAATGAATATCAACTCATTTGTTATGAAAAAAGTCCTACAATAAAATTATTTCTTAGCTCCAAAGACCCCTCAAAAAGTAGACACTGCCACTGTACTTTATGTGGAATCTTAAATCCCATCGAAAATCTATTCTTAAAGTATTTCTCTAATGTATTAAAAAAGAAAAACGTTTTATCCCTTGGACAAGACATCTTAGAAGGAAGGATTTCTTTACCCACAAAAGATAAAACTACCTATTTGGATAACAAATCTCTCTCTAAATTTCCTCCTTTATTTCTCCTTGAATCCTCCTTTCTCATGTAAAAAAACTATTGATAGTGTGAAAATTATATTTAAAAGCACTAGACAGGAGAAAGGAGCCATACCATGCTAAACAGAAATTCTAAAAAGACACCATGGTTGATAATCACACTGATATTTTTCTCACTTTCCAACTTTTCTTTTCCTACTTTCAACAATAGGGATGTGAGAGCAGAACCTTCTATACAAAAGAACATCTCTAGTTCAAATGAGTCTAAACCCATTATTGTGTATTACTCCAGATCAGGAAAGACTCGAACGGTGGCAAATGTATTGATGGATCAACTTTCCTGCGAGATTGCAGAAATAAAATCAACAGTAAAACGAACTGGATTTGGTATTATCACCTGCGTAGTGGATCAGCTTCTCAACAGGGATGCTCAGATTGAACCCCTCAAGAAAGATGTAAGATGATATAACCCTATTATTATTGCCTCACCAATCTGGATAGGAAAGCTTTTTTCACCAGCTCGGACATTTATCAAGCAGGCAGGGCTTTAGGGTGAAGACGTCTATATATTTCTTACCTATAATGGAAGGTTAAATGAAGAAAAAGAAGACACATTAAAGAAGAACATAACCTCACAAGGAATTAACCTTAAAGGGCTTTACAAAATCGTCACCAAAGAAAAAACAGAGGAGGAAATTCAAAAAGAGATTAGTACCCAATTAGGTAAAATGCTTATTCTAAAGAAAAAGATAGTCTAATTTCTAATATTATGATAGCAGATGCACAGTAATGAAAATTATTTTTATTTAAAAATTTAATCAAAAAAAATTACTTAAAAGGAAGAGAACAATGGATGTTTTAGCAATCTGCGGGAGTCCTCGAAAAAATGGGACTACAATCAGCGTATTAAAAGCAGTGCTGGAGGGGACAGGACGGCCTTACGAGATCCTATGGCCTGCATTTATGAAGATTGGTCACTGTGTAGGGTGCCTGAAGTGTAGGGATGTCACCCCGGGAAAGTGCTGGCAGGACGATGACATGAAAATGGCAATTGAGAAAATGTTTGAAACCAAATCTTTTATTGTAGCATCCCCCACCTATTTTGGTAACGTACCAGGACCTCTAAAAAATTTCATCGATCGATCTATTCCCACATGCCACACCAGCAAGGGGGATCCCTGGCAGGGTGGTCCAAATCACGGCACCCGTCCCTTTAAGGGACAACCAGCCATGATCTTAGTCGTTTCAGGAGGTGGCGATCATGAGAAAACTGCAGCTAACATACGTCTGGTAATTGAATATTATGAATACCAGATTGTAGGAGAGTTCGTGGAGGGCATGGGTGGAGTAATTGTAAATAAGGAAGAGTATTCGGATATCTATAACGAGCTTTTTGCATTAGGTAAAAAATTGGATGAAAGCATAAGAACGAGTGAAAGGTAAGCCTTACTACAATAGGAGTAAAGAAAATGAAAAAAGTAACCCCCATATTTTTACTATTGATCCTGATTTCTTATCATTCGTTGGCTGGACAAACCACTCCTACAGCTAATCAACCTGCTCAGGATAAAGACCTGACTTCAGAATATGCTGGAAAACTAGGGTTTGACAAAAATCAAATAATGAATGTAGCAATTGTAGATGATAGCACAATGAAGGTTTATATTGATGAGTGTTCATTATGCGGGGTGTTTAAAAATGCTAAAGTGAGAAATGATATAGCTAGCAAATCATTAGATTGGTTTTTGAACAAAACTGGGCGTAAAAAAGGAACGGTTGAGTGGTATAACAGTTCTCAAGTAAAAATAATGTCTATATCAGGAAGCCTATCCGATGCAGAAATTAAATCAGGTTTACCCTGTGCACAAAAATAGGAAAGCATGGAAACAAAGTGGTGGGCGTGCACATTTTTAAAAAATATTTTGTATGAAACTAGTTTTATGATATATAGGTACAATCCTAAACAAACTAACTATATAAGAAGAGGAGGAGGAACACCATGGCAATTTTAATAACCATCCTGATTGTACTTGTTGTTTTAATTGCAGCCCTCTATGGAGTCTTCAAGTACAAAAATTTACCACAAAAACCAGACTATTTTGAGTACTACAAAACACAGGATAGCATACCAGAAGGCAAGGTGGGTGTCTTTGCCACGGCGCTGATTATGCCAACGGATCATAGCCATGCATTTTTCCACAACATTATTCACAAGGTATTCAAGGTAGTGGTTCCCTGGCCATTTAACATCTTAGCCCTTAAAGACAGGGGAGTAGCCCTTTTAGACCCTGCCCACACCCACGCCAGAAAGGAGTTTGTTCCCACCCATCTGGAAGATCCTTTTGGTAACGACAGGGATCTAGACGGCATTCCTTACATGGAAAAATATAAGCAGGGAGAAGTCGTATGGGTGCCTCCCTCATCCCGCATCTACCTCGATCATGGATACTTCCTTTACAAGGGACATCCTTCCGGTGAACCCTCCCTCTGCGGCAAGGTTGCCAATAAGTCAAGGCTCTACTACTATGGAAGTGGTATCCTCCAGAGGAAGCTCCCCCATTGGGAGGAAAGCTTCAAGATAATTAACACCGCTTTTGACCGGCTTCGGCAGAAATACAATAACGTTGAGTTTCGAACAGAAAGTAACATGTTTTATCATGAAATGAGGGAAAAGCTTCATGAGCTATTGGATGCTGGATGTGATACCATCTTTCTCATCGCCCCTATGGCAATATACTCCCACTTTGAAGAATTTAACTCCGGCTTCAGACACTGCTTCGAATATATAGAAGAGTGGAAGGAAAAACATCCCGGAAAGAAAGTTAAGGTAATTATAGGTTCCCAGATGGGAGATTTCCAGCCCCTGCGCCAGGCATTTCTGGAAATGCTGAAGGATAGATTAGATACCCTTCCTGAAGGTTCAGATGTTATGGTGGCTGTGACTGTGCATGGTATGCCCTGGGATCATTTCAAATGGGAGGCATGGCTTCAACTGGCGCCAGCCTATCGTGATAAGCTCTTTGAGGAGGTAAAAGAACTTGTAACCAAATACAAGTTTGGCCGTACCAATGTAGTAACCTGTCAGGATGAGTTTGCAGACCCTATCTGGGATCCAAAACAGCACTATCTTTCTACCAACCGTGCTTACTGGAGTGCAATCAATGACGGCTATGACTATGCCATCGGTCTTCCCATTGAGTTTTTTGCTGAGAACTCAGATACCTTAATGCACCACGCTATGAAATGCTTTGAGAATTTTGACCAGTATGACATAGAAGAACCTATTGACTACCCCGATTGGTCTGCTCCCTACGTCAGGGAATTAATCCAGGGAAAAACTCACGTAATATACAACGGTGTCCCAGTAGGTAAGTATCAGAAACATGTCATTGAAGCCTTTTATCAAGCTGTTGATTCGGTTTTATCAAAACGGAAGGATTGATTGGAAGATAATGATAAAGTTAATGGCTTAAAGTGTAAACCCCGTTAGAACGTTTTGAGGAGGCCTTAAACCCTGGCCAAACTAATTCCTTTTTTACCCAATTAAATATGACATTTTACAGAAACTCAAATTTTCAAATAAAACTTATCTAACAGGTGAACACTACCCATAGATAGAATGACTTTATTTCTAACGGAGTAAGCTGACAACCACTAAACTGTGTGTTCAACCAGTATTTTGATTCCAATACCGATCAGAAGGAGACCTCCTGCGATTTCAATTTTATTCTCAAAAAAGTGACCGATTCTATTACCAATAAATACGCCAAGAAACGATAAGGCAAACGTAATAGTGCCAATGATTACCACGGGGGTCACAATGGAGATTTTTAGAATCGCAAAGCTTAACCCAACGGCTAGAGCATCGATACTGGTAGCAACAGAAAGTACTAACAACACATACACATTCAGAGGGTTTATTTCTTTCTCGCTTGATTGTATCGTAATGGATTCATAAATCATTTTACAACCAATAAAACTCAAAAGCCCAAAAGCTATCCAATGGTCAATTTCAGAAATAAAATTCCTCAAGCTAAGCCCAGCCAACCATCCTACTATCGGCATAATTGCCTGAAAAAATCCAAAAAAGAGTGCAATCTTCATAACACTATTGATTTTCAATTGCTTTATGGTTATCCCACTTGTGATAGATACCGCAAAGGCATCCATAGCCAACCCAAATGCTATTAATACAATGGAAGTTATGTCCATTTGATATCCTCTTTGCATCAATCTAAATTCACAGAAAATGAGAGCATGTTATCTTCTGATTTCTTTCTCACAGCACATCTATAGCACATAACAGTAGAGGGGTAAAGAATGTAAAATGGTTTTCTTTATCACGCTATATTTTTCCTTCAGATAATTCAAATAGTTATCATAGTTTTTGCTAAATTATTTCTCCAATTAATTTTTTTCTTGACAAGCACGATGAGATAAGTTATTAGTTTTACAGAATACTTCTCTAAGACTTATTGTTTGAAGATACATTCAAAAAATTATTTTTTAAACATCAATGAAAAAGCTGAATAAAAACGATATAATAAAAAAACAAATTGACCAACTTAATTTTGACCTCAAGCGGGGATTTCTCCAATTTGTAACGCTTCACCTCATTGCTCAAAGCCCGAGATATACCTATGAAATCAAAGAAGAAATTCTTAATATTACCAGAGGGGCTTTCGATATCGACAGAAACAATCTCTATAAAAAGTTAAGACAGTTAGAAAAAGATAGCATTCTCAAGAGTCATCTCAAATCTTCTAGCTATGGTGCAAACCGTAAATATTACTCTATTACCCCTTTTGGCAGAAAACTCTATAAAGAAATGCACCAGTTACTCATCCCTGTTATGTCTTCACTAAACAAAAGAATAAAACAGGATTGAAATTAATTACCCAGGCAAATGAAAAATTCTTCTAAAACGATGAAAAACATTAAATTCTTTATAAGTCTTTCTCTTATCTTTGCTTTCATATATCTTATAATGTGCCCTTTTGCCCGAGCCCTCACATCT
>Ga0209635_10004217_pt1 | contig 11266 bp, 9 predicted proteins | sample DeeMarSWOR230_32_FD_187463 | JGI IMG/M metagenome (GOLD analysis project Ga0209635, IMG submission 187463) | Marine sediment microbial communities from White Oak River estuary, North Carolina - WOR-2-30_32 (SPAdes) (version 2) | ecosystem: Environmental > Aquatic > Marine > Intertidal zone >...
CGCTGGCTATGCTTTTCGAAAAACCCTCCACGAGAACGAGAACCTCATTCCAAGCGGCAATAGCCCATCTTGGAGCACAGAGTTTCTACATGACACCTAAACAAACGCAACTAAGTAGAGGAGAGCCGATAAAAGACACGGCAAGAGTGATTGACAGGTACTGCGACGGACTTGTAATGAGAACGTTTGAACAAGAGAAAGTTGAGGAGTACGCCAAATACATGGAAAGCCCAGTGGTAAATGCACTTACAGATTTAACCCATCCATGCCAAGGACTTGCAGACCTATTAACGATTAAAGAGAAAAAAGGCTCGTTGGAAGGAAAGAAAATAACGTATGCTGGTGACATCTGGAACGTGTGTCACAGCCTAATCATAGCGTCGAGTATAATGGGCATGAACATACATGTAGCTCGGCCGAAAGGCTACAATCCAAACGAGAAAGTTATGAGGTTTGCAGAGGAAAAGGCTGAGAAATCAGGGGCAGAAATCGTAGTCACTGCAGACCTACACAGCGCCGTAAGAGATGCTGACGTCGTGTATGCAAACACGTGGCATAGCATGGGTGGACCGGAAAAAGAGAAGGAAAAGAGAGTCAGAGACTTTGCGCCTTATCAGATAAATGTTAGTGTCCTCAGCGAAGCGAAAAAAGACGCCATATTCATGCACTGTCTACCCGGCTACAGAGGAGAAGAAATGACCGATGAGGTGATAGAGGGACCACAGTCAGCAGTATGGGACCAAGCAGAAAACAGGATGCACACGGAAAAAGCTGTGCTAGCGCTAATCGTATCCTAATGTGCGCATAAAATTCTTAAGCGCGGGAAGTTAGAATAAAAATTCTACCGTGTGGAAAGGGGAAGTAGAAGATGGTTAAAGAAGAAACTATTAAAGAATATATTGCTAGAACGCCGAAATCAAAAAAGCGGTGGGAAGAATCTAGAGAAGTTATCCCAGGTGGAGTTGGCAGTTCTGTGCGTTATTTCAAGCCATATCCATTCTTCATCAGTAAGGCAAAGGGTAGCAGAATTTGGGATGTTGATGGAAATGAGTACATAGATTATCTCATGGGTTACGGCATCAACATAACTGGACACGCCCACCCAATAATAGTTGATGCTGTAAAAGAACAACTAGAAAAGGCCACCGCATACACGATTCCTCACGAAAAAAGCTTTTTGTACATAAAAGAGTTGCTAAGGCGCTTTCCGATGATGGATATGTTCCAGTTTGCCAATTCAGGCACCGAAGCCACTATGCACGCTGTAAGGATTGCGAGAGCATACACGGGTAAAGACAAAATCGTGAAGATAGAGGGCACCTATCATGGACAGCATGACTACGTTTTGGTCAGCGTACATCCGCCTCTTGCTAAGGCAGGGCCAAAATGGGCGCCTACACCATATGTCTATTCTGATGGAGTCCCCGCAGACACCGCTAAGAACACTCTGATAGCCCCGTACAACAACGTAGAGGCTATGGAAAACCTGTTTAAAAAACATGAAGGAGAAATCGCAGCAGTGATAATGGAGCCAGTGATGTTAAACTGTGGAGTGATACTTCCAAGACCTGGCTATTTGAAGGACATCCGAAAACTCACTGAGGAATACAACATAGTTCTCATTTTCGACGAAGTTAAAACGGGTTGCCGAATTGCCCCAGGTGGAGCCAGCGAACTCTACAATATAAAGCCAGATATAATAACCCTTGCCAAAGCTATTGGAGGAGGACTTCCATTAGCAGCGTTTGGAGGAAAACGAGACATCATGGAGACACTTGGTCCTGTTGGACGAACCTCGCATGGAGGCACGTACTGCGCAAATCCGCTCTCTGTGTCTGCAGGTTTAGCTTGTTTAACAAAGGTGATGACTAACAAAATGTACGAGTACATAATTGATCTGGGTGAAAAATTAAACAAAGGGGTAAGGAACATGATAGAGGATACTGGTGTCAAAGCGTGTGTAAATGGTATAGGACCAGTTGGATACGTATTCTTCATAGAGACGGCACCAGTGGACTTTAGAACTGCAGCAGTCAATGACCTTGATAAGACATGGGAATTTTGGTTTAACATGGTTAACAAGGGTGTTCTTCCGTGGGGACCTCTTCAATTCGAAGAATGGTACATGTCAATTGCACACACAAAAGAGGATATTGCAAAAACCATAGAAACCTCAGGCGATGCGCTACGTAAATGCGCCAAAGGATAGTTAAGAAGAAAAACAATTACAGAATCGAAGTTATGCGCACTACGCAGGCATAGAATTGAAAAACTAAGACTAGCTAGCGTGAACTCATACAAAGAAACGGTTAGGTTATTAACTGGAATTATTACGTGCGTCCATTCAGTTAATACTAAACTTTCTTAGGAATTTATCCGCTGACTTGTTTTTTAGTGATCATTTGGAACGTGCCCATTCCCATTTCGCTGAGTTTGCGCATGAAAGGCTCTGGCTCTAAACATTCAGGAGAAATAACTCCTTTAGCTTGTATTTCTCCTTTAGCAAGCATTATTGCAGTTGCCGCTGCGGGAATTGGAACCCACCCGTTCGTGGTACCGTATCTTCGCATCCATTCACGCATGTCGGAGATTGATGTTTTGAGGTAAACGTAATGTTCCACTTTTTTGCCAGCTTTTTCACCTATTACTTGGGCAACATTGCATGAAAACACTTCTTCCCCACGGAGTTTTTGAAATTCAGGAGTTTTTTCCATTTCTTCAATTTCTTCTATTGCTGGTTTTGCCAGCTTAAGCAGAACATCTAACGGTTTCACCTTCACTCCTTTAACTTCTATGGGGTCTGTGCCTGCAAGGCCCAAGTTTATTAGAATTCCCGCTATTATGTCAACCGACTCTTTGAAATCAACGTGTTTTACACCTTTACCTATGAAGTGTGGCAGCGTCACAGCCTCATCATGTTCTACCAAGGCAAGTGTACGTGGCCCCATCGGCTCTGGAAATACATGGTTTTCAACTCCGCTAAAAGGTGGATACGTTTTGTATTCCCTATTCTCGTACACTATCGGGTCTGCAGTCCACATCAATAACGCCATTTCAACAGACCACCCAGGCGACCACGTGGGAACCATTTTTCCTTCTTCTGAATTCCTCCACCCTGACTTTATGTGTATTTCCTCAACCTTGTCAAGTCGGTCTGCAGCATATCTAGCAAGCACATTGGTGATTCCAGGGGTGATTCCTTGAGACTTGACGGCGGTTAATCCTGCTTTCTGCCATTTATCGCTGCTTTTAAGGTTCTCTAAGAAACTCTCTCTCAGAGGCCAGTCCTCAGCAAGGTCCACGTAATTTGCTCCATGTTTCAACGCCGAATTAAATATTGGTAAATTAAAATAAGTTAGAGCGGCGTTTATCACAACGTCAGTACCCTTTAACACTTTTGCTAGATCATCCGAGTTGCCCGCGTCTACACGTTCAGTTGAGAGTTTACTGCTGTCAATCTGTTTCGCTACCCGTTGCAAAAGTTGTGTGTTTATGTCGGCTAAAACCACTTTATCAATTTCAGAGTCTTCCGCGAGAATTTTAGCTATGACTGAGCCTTGAGCTCCAGCTCCAATTATACATATCTTCATATAACTTCCACCCCTGAAAGAATATTTATCTTAAGACGCCCTCGATATATGTGTGTTACGCGCGAAGTTGTTTTTATTCAAAACTAAAATGAATAAAAAAAGATTTTTCTGAGATGTGGAACATGTATGCTTGCATCAATACGTGGATGTAGTCAAGAATTTGTCTACTGCATGCATGCTAGGATAACATTGATGACTGAGTAGAATATGGATTTTGAATTCATAACCTATTTCAAGCCTATGAATCCAGATTTGGAGTGAATAGAATTGAAGAAAATTTGGGCGATAGTTCTTGCGTTTCTCCTAGTTGTTGGGGTGCTTGCCTCAGGCGAGGTGCTTGCCTCTCTTTTAGCAACTATTGTTGGAGGAAATGTTACAGTAATATAATCCATGAGTGGGATTGCATATGTACGCAGAAACAATGTTTCAATAAGGGCATTCTATTATTATGTGCGCTCAGATAATTCAGGAATAACTCTTGAGGTGAAGCATTCCATTATTTTGGGGCAACAGAAACATTCGTCAGGCATCGCGGAATTCTGTGGAACAGCTTTCAAATATCCGAAGTAATGAGGACATTCTTGCGGTCTAGCTGGAATGTTCTTTGAAGGAATAGTCGACAGCTCTTCTTCTGAGCCTTCTGAGGCTTCAATCTGTTCAGTTGATAGAGGCTTTGCCTTTAGATGTTGCAACTTTCTATATTCGTGCGAGTCCTCAGGAGGCTTTGGTGTTTCTATAACCTTTACTCTATCTTCTTCAATCGGTGGCTCAATGAGTGCCCCAAGCTTTGATGTATCAACTACTGCGGAGGCATCTGAAATTTCCGTTGACCCGGTGGGTGTTATAGTTTCTTGATTTCCTGTGGCGACCTTACGTTCTCTTTTTAGCTTTGGATATTTCTCTCCATCCAACAGATCTTCGATTTTTAGTTTCGGCTTTTCTCGTCTCAACTGTGTTTCAACAGGTAACTTAGGTTTTTTTTGAGTTCTGGAATGTAAGGTTGTTAGGATAACTCCACAGTGAGGGCAAGCGGAGTGTTCAAGTGGGGGGGTTTCTGACAAAACAGTTAATTTCATAGGCTTTTGGAATATTTTTTCGCATTTTGGATTTGGACAAAGAAAGAAGGATTCGGGCGGAGTTTCTTCTTTCAACCACCCTCTTTTCTTGAGCACGACGATGTAGATGGCTATGATTACGCTGAGCACTGTTATGGTTATCGCTGTGACAGTCTCAAACGTGTAGGGAAACATGGCGCTCCACTTTTTCCTAAGACGCTAGCCTAGGCTGTTTCTACATACACTACGACTCGATATGAACCGTCTCCCGATGTTTTTGAACTCCAGTCTTGATTGCTGCTGATAAGACCGTCGGTGCCAGCGTAGACAGGCTGTGAACCATTGCCATTTAATGTGTACGATGTCGTAATCACAGGTGTAGATACGTTGCCCCAACTTCCTGTATTCTTTTCCAATTGCCAAGTGATTTTTACAGTTCCCTGGTAGGTGCTGGTGAAATTATTTCGTGTATACCATGAACCAGTAACATTGTAAAGATTTGCGGACCAAGATGCACCTGTGGAGTTGGTTATGCTATATTGAACATTCGCTGAAATACCACCAACTGTTACTTCTCCTCCTTGGAACGTTGCCAAAAGGGATGCATAGACTGCGATTATTAAGGCCATAGATATTAGGGCTATTAACGTGACAACGACGAATTCTCTTTGGGCTTTAGATCTTTCCACTTCGCCTTCACCTCCACAAAACTTTTCCACGTTTTTTATTTCCTATGCAAAAGTTGTATATTAAGTCTGTTGTCTTACGATACTTATTTACGGTTAACACGTTCCATGCTGTGTTTCTTCACAAAGTATTACGCTAACATTGTTTCCTAATTGGCATGGGCACGCATGAGTCTCTTCAAACTTCATGGAGTTTATTAACATGGAATTTTTGCTGTTTTTAATAATTTAAGGAAAAATACACTATATTCAATACCTATGCCAAAAGGAAGAACGCCCATGCGTATTGCGAAGAGTCTTTTATTATGATGGTTTTCAGTAATTGTACTTCCGGGTCTTAACATATGTCGGACAGCTTCAACATCATTGTCGAACAGTTTTATAGTTCAAAACGGGCAATTTGATGTTATTTGTCCTACGATGATTAACATTGCCGTCGACTTTTTTAGTTTTGAATACGTTTTTGAATCATCACTTTATTCAAAACTCCATACATTGCAATGTTGTGCTTACTTCGCGCGCAAAAATCCTAGTTTCTCTAAAAACTATTGCTCCCTTAAAACCTCTCTAATTAGAATGGGTATTGCCCACCAAAAGGAACCCGCGAGAAAAATGAGAATCAGTTCAGGCACGCTTATCAAAGCCATTCACATCACCAGTTCAGCATCGAGTTGCAAATAACTAATAACGTTGTTATTAAATTTAACCATCATCTTCACTTCAAGCATTGATTGTTCCGAAAATTGTTTAAAGCCATCATTCTAACTACATTCGGTTATCATAGATGTTTCTGAAAGCCTCTGTCACCGAGAAAGGAGCAGTTCTTTTAGGAAAACATGTGGCTTGCGATGGGTTTGACGAAACTAAGCCTTTAAGAGTGGTCACTCATGCTCATTCCGACCATATGCTTGGCTTGAAACAGAGCTTAAAAGAATGTGAGTCAACGGTTATGACTCCAGCCACAAAAGACTTGATTACCGCTTTGAAAGGCCCATTGTTCTTGACGACTGGAGAGGTAAAGACACTTGGGTATGGAGAAGAGTTCATATACGAAGATGAACAGTTGACGTTGCACTATGCAGATCACATCTTAGGCGCTGCTCAGGTTCTTGTAGAAGATGCAGAGGGAACGAGAATTCTATACTCTAGCGATTTTAGGTTACCTCAAACACAGATTGTTGAAAGTGATATTCTGGTAATGGAAGCAACCTATGGAAATCCATATCGTGTTAGACCCTTCAAAAAAACGGTGGAGAGCATCCTTGTTTCATTAGTGGAGCAAGGATTGAAGAAAGGCCCAGTCTATTTGTTTGGTTATTACGGTAAGCTTCAAGAGGTTATGCAAATTTTGCATAGGGTTGGGTTGACGGTTCCTTTTGTGGCTCCAGAGAAAGTTTTCAGGGTTTCGAAAATTTGTGAGAAACATGGAATGAAAATTGGAAAGTACTTATTATCTAGCGATGAAGAAGCACAGTTGATGGTACAGAACCGCGAGTCCTATCTTGCTTTTTACCACATGGGCTCCAGAAGATATGTTGGAAAAGATGCTTTGCGTATAAGTCTCAGCGGGTGGGAGTTCGAAAGTCCTTATCGTAGAATAGCTGAAAACGAGTACGTGGTTGCTTTAAGCGATCACTCTGACTTCACAGAGTTGCTCAAGTATGTTGGGGAAAGTAAGCCGAAGTTAGTGGTAACTGACAATTATCGAGGTGGAGCCGCTGTGACATTGGCAAAGGAGATTCAGAAGCGGCTGAACATCCCAGCAAAACCTCTTCCAGCTAATCGCAGTTATTAGCAATCTTGTACCTTACGTTTGAGTTATTGTTTGCGTTTTCCAGTTATGAAATCTTCAACCCATTGTCTCGCCAAGTCATCTGGAACCTGAACCGGTGGATGCTTGAAGGCGTATGAAGAGATGCTGATTAACGGACCGCTTATCTTTCTATCCAACGCCAGTTTCACAGCTCTAATAACGTCGATAACTACTCCAGCGCTGTTAGGTGAGTCTTCCACTTCCAGTTTAGCTTTAACCGTGACTGGTTGGTTCCCAAATTTTCTTCCTTTAATGGAAATGTAGCAGATTTTCCGGTCGCCGAGGAAGGGAACGTAGTCAGATGGTCCTATTCTTGTCGGAACTTTGTAAGGAATCATACTTGTGACGGCTTCGGTTTTGCTAATTCTTTTAGTTTTCAATCGTTTCTCCACAGTCATGTTCTGAAAGTCAGTGTTTCCACCAAGATTAAGCTGATACGTTTCTTCCACTACAACTCCCCGGTCCACACATAACTTAACCAAGTTTCGGTGGAGAATTGTGGCTCCAAGCTGACTCTTTACATCATCACCCGCCACTGGCAACTCTTTTTCTCTAAATTTCTCACTCCAGACTGGATTTGAAGCCACAAACTCGGGTATGCAATTTACAAACGCGCAGCCAGCATCAATAGCCATCTGCGCATAGTAACACGTAGCTTCATAACTTCCCACTGGTAGAAAGTTAATCAAGACATCTGTTTTCGCCTCTTTAAGAGCGTCTGAAACGTCCAAGGCATTCACTCTTGTCTCATCGTATGTTTTGAAAGGGTCTTTCATGTGAGGGGCAACGCCGTCAAGGACAGGGCTAGGGAAAACTTTCACACCTACTTTAGGAGCTTTTGCAAAGTTTACGCATGAATTTGGCTCAGCGAATATAGCTTCACTCAAGTCTTTTCCAATTTTGTTTTCATTTACGTCAAAAGCAGCTACAAACCTTATGTCACGGATGTGGTAGCCTCCAAAGTTTACGTGCATCAGTCCAGGAACCTTTGCTTCTTCTGTTACATTCTTGTAGTATTCAACTCCCTGAACGAGAGCTGATGCACAGTTGCCTACTCCAACAATTCCAACCCTAATTTCTGGCAAGTCAGTTCCTCCACAACTAAATCTTTTTAGAAAACCGCTTATCTCCAACTTCTTAATTTAACTTGTGCCTGAACCTGTTTTTGGGGCAAAGGTAAAAAGGAGTTTCACTCAATAAACGTTGTGACAGGAGAGTTAGACATGGAGAGCGGAAGCATAATTAAATACGAACCTTTCAAAGAAATCGTGATTATGGAATGCAACCGGTTTTCAACACCCGATGATCTGGCACGGTTTGCAAACATCGCTACTGGAGGAAAACTGACTGGCTTATATTGGGCAGAGGGAGTTGCATTTATTTATTATCCTTTGCCAGCAAGCACTGAAATAGCCGCAAAAGCTCTTATTGAAGAAAAAAGAGTTTACTGGGCATTTGTAAATTATGCCGTGATGCCGCAACACCGTCCTACAATCGAAACGAAAGAAAGGATTATTGTCCCAGTTATTGACATGTCAACGAGCCCATTGTTTCGAAAAGTTGCTAAATGGCTAAAGAACCGAAGCTGAAAAATACAAACCAGCTATTTCTTATTCTAACACAGCGTAGATAATAAAAACTCAAGATTTTTCTTGTTTCACCGTTTGACCTTGTCGCGGGCAATAACACCGAAGGCTTCTATAAGAAGTTTTGCCGCCACTGAAGGTGTCGGATCGAATTCTCCTGCAGGCGATACTTCGACGAGATCCATCCCCACAAGCTTTGACCCGTCTAACGAGTGAATTGCAGTTATCATCTCCCTTATTGAAAGACCGTCTGGCTCGTGAAAACCAGTTCCAGGAGCGTAGCAAGGGTCCAAAGCGTCAATGTCGATGGTGACGTAAATTCCCTTTAGGTGTTCCATGCTTCTGAGAACATCTGACATTATTTCATCCATTCCTTTCTTTTCCACATCCAAGGGTGTGTAATACTTTATTCCTGCCTCTTTTGCATATGAATGCTCTTCAATAGAAGCTGTTCTTATCCCAATCTGTATCACATTCTTAGGACCAACAACCTCATGTACTCGTCTGATGGCTGTTGCGTGGGAAAGTTTTTGTCCCTCGAATGTGTCAAACAAGTCCATGTGGGCGTCAAACTGGATAACTCCAACACCACTACCTATTGCTTTCACCACAGGATACGAAATTGTGTGTTCTCCGCCTAAGACACAGGGTGTTGCCCCAGATGATAAAATTTCAGAGGTAGCCCTCTCGATCAGGGAGCTGGTAGCCTCAAAGTTTCCGTGAATCACTTCTAAATCTCCATAATCCACGATTTCCAGAATCTCGAAGGGGTCAACCTCCAGATAGAAATTGTATGTCCAAAAGTTTCTGAAGACTCCTCTGATAGATCGCGGTCCATATCTCGTGCCTGGTCTACCGGTTACAGTGCTTTCAAAGGGCACGCCTATCACAGCAATATCTGCTTTTTCAATCTTGTTTTTAGCATCGCCAAAAACTGGTTGGTAACAGTAATTCTCTATGATGCTTTCTTCAGTTTCTTTCAAGTTTCTATCTCCTTCAAACAGAGACTAGCAACTATGCTATTAAAAATTACGCGCGCAAACTTTTCATTGATACCCTAAGAACAAAAGCCATAGATTTAGATATAATCCCGCTCCAAGTGACGAGATTAGAATCAGAGAGGCAATTATCTCTTTATGAAAATCATAACGTTCACTGAGAACTATCATAGAAATAGCAATAGGCATACCGTGTATAAGAATTAACGTTGACCTTTCTAAGCTAGGCAGGTTAAATAACAACGTGATTAAGAAGGCTACAATGGGCATGAACACCATTCTCAGTAGGCTTAATCCGAAAGCGTTAGCCACGTTAGTGTACCTTCTGCCGTAGAGAAAGACTCCAAGCATAAAAATGGCAACGGTGGAGGTTGTGCCTCCTAGCATATGCAAAGAGGTTGAAACGGGAAGAGGAACCTCTACACCAACAAGAGATAGTAGCATACCAGATAAAATTGATAAAATCAGCGGATTTTTTGAAAGCCTTTTCAAAACGCGTTTTAGTCCTTCCCACATCGTAGACTTTTCCAGCTTGTAGAGTTCGAGGATTGTGATGGAAGTTGTAACGCTTATAGGAGAAATTGAAGCTGCTGCTAATGTTCCTAGATGTTCTCCTTCTGTGGCAAAGGCAAACGTTACGAAGGGAATTCCAAAAAAGCCTAAACTGCCAAAAACGGTACTTACAATAAGCAGATATAGAATATCCTTCGGGAACCTAACTAAAACGTAAAGAAAGAGAAAAATTGCAAGTGCCACAAGCACTGGGACAATTCCTGCCAGCATGAACTTCAGAGTTTCTTCTTGCACAAAACTCGTTTCAACCATGTTGACAAAAAATAGTGCTGGCAATGCGAAGTAATATACATAAGCACTGAACACCCGTTCATCGCCAGATCTTAAAAATCCCATCTTTCGGGAAAAGAAACCTGCTCCAATCAGAAGGAGAATAGGGACTATTGTTCTTACCAAAATGTTGGTCATTACATTTTCCCTATTTGTCGAATTTTACACTACACGACTTATAAAGATAATATCAAAAATGTGCGTGTAATTAACAACGTTGACTCATGTTATGCTATATCCGCTTTATTTTTTTGAAACATCTCTAAGTATTGTTCAAAACTACCGTTTTTCTTAAGGTACTGTCCATATTTGACAAGAGCAACCATGGCTCGTGCAGCATCTTCCGGCGACGGATAAGCGGGAACCCCTAGTTTGTCAAACCTAGATCGGATGTAAAGTGCCATTTCAGTTTCACCTATGTCACATGCCACCATAGGTTTGGAATAGTTTTTGGATAAGTTTGCTATTCTGTCAACGAAGTCCTCTTGTAGGGCTGGGACATGATGTAAACCAACCGCGATTATGCCGTGGATTTTAGGGTCTTCTAACAGTATCTTGGTGCTTTTTTCAAACATGCTAGATGTCGCAGAGCCCGTGAGGTCTAAAGGATTCATGTTTGTCGCGAAGGAAGGAATTTCTCCTTTTTTCTTCAGTTTTTCAAATTTTTGAACAGTCTCATCAGAGAATTCTTTTAC
>Ga0209635_10004219_pt1 | contig 11264 bp, 11 predicted proteins | sample DeeMarSWOR230_32_FD_187463 | JGI IMG/M metagenome (GOLD analysis project Ga0209635, IMG submission 187463) | Marine sediment microbial communities from White Oak River estuary, North Carolina - WOR-2-30_32 (SPAdes) (version 2) | ecosystem: Environmental > Aquatic > Marine > Intertidal zone >...
ACGATCGATTCGGGATGGAACACGAATCAGACGTTCGTAATATATTGACAACATCGCAACGAGGCTCGCGGCCAGGCTTCCTTTCTTACATCGGTGGAGGACGACTTCGTAGAATCGGTTCGGGAGGCATCGCTCACAAATCTCGTTACCGCTGAGAAAGGTCGTATTGGGACATACAAGTCTGTAGTCGTGGAGTGTCCAGACGATCGGTATATCCCTCTCTCGCAGTGGCGCGATGATGGAGGTGGTGAGGTGGGCAGAAATATTGTGGAAATGTGCGATGTCGGGTTTCACATCATCGACGAGCCTTTCGATCTTATCCCGCGCTTCCCTGCTGAAGATGCTCCGAGAGAGGACGGTCCAGGCTGCACGGAGGGAGAATTCCTTCATCATGACCGGAAAATCAATCTCGCTCACGAAATAGTCCGCATAGGGAGTGGGGAGATTCAACGGATGCTGCATGGAAAAAGGAACGACCTCATGCCCTTTTTCCTCAAGGAGTTTGGTCAGGCCTAACATGTAGGTTGAGTCGCCCCCGCGGTAGTAGTAGAAGGTCTGAACCATCAGGATTCGCATCGGTCTCCTACTCGATAAGATCATTCCCCTTCAGCAAAGGGAACGCGACAACACATAACAGGGCGTAACGATAGATCCCCTCTGAGCATGATACGTGCTCAGGGACTCGAATGTAACCCAAAGATCGTTTGATAGCAAAAGAAATGCGAGCTTGACACCCCCCTCACAGTAGTGATAGGCTCTCTACACTCCACAAGCAGTGAGATCTGAAGGAGGAACCATGAAAAGAGAACACGTTCTGGTAGCCATCGCAGTACTGGCTCTTTCTGCAGCTCTTACCGGATGCTCACAGGATGGCGACCTGACCATCGTTAATGATTCCGCTTCCAAATTCAGAGGGGCCCTCAAAGGCGACCGGATTACCATTGAACCAGGGGAGAGCATGACAGAAAATATATACATCGGAAAGACATTCGCCTTTATCGGTCCCGATGAAATTGACGTCACCCTCTCCGGATTAGCATGGACAAAACGGGAATTTACTGAGGAGGTGACCGTAAAAAGTGGCGAAACTACCACATACAGAATAGTGGATGATATTGGTGCCTGCTATATCCAGAACATGTACGGAGACATCATTACAGCGATAAAGATAAAAAGATGCGCGGACCAGGAATTTGGACCTAACCTTATGGAAGGAGAGATCAACACAGGCAGAGGATTTTTACTACAGTTGGACGATGGCTGCTGGGACGTTCACATCATATACACCCTTCAAGTATATAGTTACTACATTGAAGATATGCCCATGCATGTCGGGGACATCATCCGCATCTACTGGCACCCCGACAGCACATATACATTTTAATTCCGGCTAACTCATTTACAATAAAGGAAATTCCCTTCAACTGGAAGATCTTCACACGTGATGTGAACAACCATCGGCGACCTCTCGGACAACTGAATCATTCTCGAGGGGCAGGATAAACCGCTTGACTCGGCGACAATAGTTTATTATAGAAAAAGTATTAAAAGAGAACAGGTTAAAGCTCTGTTTGGAGGATTCCCTTGAAAATGAAAAGCACAATTCTCGGTATTACATTTCTATCTCTCATCTGCATCACCTTCACTGGTGGTGCATACGGGCAGGCGACGAACAAGCAGTACGTGGCGGAATTCGGGGCAGCATTCACCCAGGCCACCGTCACCAACGCACGGACGGGCTTTTTTGGATTGGACCTCTTCGCCGGTAAGATGCTGACAAACAATCTCTGCCTGGGCCTCTCCATCGGCCACGATATCGTTTCATACAGGAAGATAGAAGACTATCACGAAAGGCTTACCGTCATCCCTGCTCTCGTAAAAGCAAAATATTTTATAAATATCGGTCCGAGACTCCAGCTCTACACATCTGTTGGAGGAGGCGTCTATAGAGCTTCTCCTCATCTAACAACAGAGCCGATTGGGGATATCAGATACACGACCAATCAGCCAGGTGGAGCCGTTGGCTTCGGAATCGATTACTGGTTCCTCCTGTTGCAGGGAGTAGGGGTATCATTCGAGTACCACTTCTTCAACACTGATGAGGAGAGTATATTCTCGTTCTTCGCTTTCCGTCTCGACTACTGTTTCATCAAGTTCTAACAACATTGCTCCCGCGGTCCTCACGCCTGTTTCAGCCACCTCGCAATCTCACGGAGGTCAGGCCTCTTTCCGTACATCAGGATACCCACGCGGAAGATCTTCGCAGCCACCATCCCCGCAATGTATATACCCACGATGAGGAAAGCGATGCTCAATGCGATCTGCCACGCCGGAGGTGTGAGGATATTGATACGCATGAACATCACGATGGGAGCGAAGAACGGGATCAGGGACACGACGGTCGCGAACGCACCGTCCGGGTTTTGCATGATTGCCATCGGGATAATCAGTGTGAAAACGAGACACATGACCACCGGTGTCTGAAGCTGTTGCGCCTCCTGGTCCGAGTTACAGATCGATCCGATACCGGCAAAGAGAGTGGAGTAGAAGAGAAAACCAAGCACGTAATACAAAACGAAGAATACGAGCGTCACCCAGGTGAATGTCACATATTGCGCTAACGCTCCCGTGCTCAGGCCATAGAAAGAGATCGCCAATGCGAATATCGACCATATCGCGTACTGCGTCAATCCGACCGCACCGACACCGAATATCTTGCCCACCAAGAGATCGAACGGCCTGAGCGATGAAAGCAGGATCTCGATCACCCTGTTGTTCTTCTCCTCGATAATGCTCCGCTGGACTGCCACACCCCACAGGAGAATCGTCATATACAGCATCAAGATGAAGATGAAACTCGTAATGTACATGAGACCGAATTCACTCCTCTTCTCCCCACCTTCACTGACCTGCATGGTTTCGAGCTTCACGTTCTTTAACATCACCCTAACGATGTCGTAGTCCATCCCTTCACCAGAGAGCCGGCGGCCGATGACGGCCTGGCTCAAGGCATTCTCGATACGACTGATGGCCTTGATGTTTCCCACCCTCTTGCCGTAAAACGTCGCCCTGCCCGCTTCGACGATATCTTCAGGCAGGATGAGGTATCCATCGAGCACATCACTCTCGATCTCGAACCGAAGCTCTCGCCTGATATCGTCGAGGGCTTGCCCGGTGAAGGGGATATTTTGCAACGTGAACATCCTCGTTCCATCGCCGAGGGTGTCAGCGAGAGCCTGGTCAAACTCATCAAAGAGCGAACCGGTACGATCGATAACAGCTACCGTCGCCTGCCCCTCCGGTGACATGTGAAAGATGAGGCCCGGGACGATAATCATGGCACCCATCAGCACCGGCCCGAGAATGGTGCCGATGAGAAAGCTCTTTTTGCGCACCCGTTCGAGGTATTCCCTCTTAGCGACCTTAAATAGCTTCATCCTCAACCTCACCCCCTTCCCCTTTCACCTGGGCAATAAAGATATCGTGAAGTGACATCTCCCCAATATCGAACCGCTCTACCCGCCCTCTCTGGACAGCGTGGCGAAGAATGTCGTTGGGATCGGCCCCTGAGCGCAGCGTGATTGATAATTCCTGCCCGAATGTGTTTACCTTCTCCACTCCAGGGTGATTTTCGAGGTCGCTCCTCTCTCCCGAAAATCGCAACGATAACACGTTCTTACTGAAGCGCATCTTGATGTCGGAGAGAGGTCCCTCCAGCACCTTCCTTCCCTTATTGATCAAACAGATCTTACTGCAGAGCTTCTCAACCTGATCCATCAGGTGGGTCGAGAGCACAATGGCGCGACCTTCCTCCCTCAAGTCGTCGATGATATCTTTGAGGAGCTGCGTGTTGATCGGATCGAGTCCGGTGAACGGCTCATCGAGGATCACCAGCTGAGGGTCATGCAACACGGTTGAGATGAACTGCATCTTCTGCTGCATTCCTTTCGAGAGAGACTCGACCGGCTTCTCTTCCCATCCACCCAGCTCGAGCTTTTTCAACCACTTCATCGCCCTCTCGTGAGCAACCCGTGCAGGAACTCCCTTGATCTCGCCCAGGAAGACGAGGTGCTCCAGGACTTTCATTTTCCTGTAGAGACCACGTTCTTCCGGTAGGTACCCGATCCGTTCCTTGGCCTTCTCATCGAAGGACCGTTCGAATATCCTGATTTCTCCTTCATCCGGATGGATGATGCCCATTACCATTCTGATGGTCGTCGTCTTACCGGCGCCGTTCGGTCCGAGGAGGCCGTAGATGCCACCCGGTTCTATGAGGAGGGAGAGAGAGTCGACTGCGGTGACGCCGTTGAACCTCTTCGTGACATTTTTGATTTCAAGCAACCCTGTTCCTCCTTATCACTAATGTTGGGACGTGCGTATCATGTGATATGTAACCCGAACCGTGGAAAGCTCTGCTCCAGCATTAAAAGTACTGGGTATATACTTGTTACGATTTTTTCAACTTGAGGTTGCACTCACGAACGAGGAGCCATTTCATCTCCACCAGCGCCCGGTAGCGGTGGCTGATCGAGTTCTTCTCCTCCGATGCCATCTGCGCCAGAGTCATCCTTCTCTCGGGGACGAGAAAAATAGGGTCGTATCCGAATCCGTTTTCACCTGCCGGCTCGAACGCGATCCTGCCGTACAGAATTCCTTCCGTCACAAACGTCTGTTCTTCTCTACCGGGTGCAGGGAAGAGCACCATCACGCACCTGAACCTGGCACCTCTCTCATCGTCGGGGACACCCTGCAGCGCTTCGAGGAGCTTCATCGCCCGTTCCCTGTCACTGAGTCCCTCCCCACCGAAACGGGCTGAGTGCACGCCGGGGCCGCCGTCCAGTGCCTCGACCTCGAGACCAGAGTCATCAGCCAGCGCAGGGAGACCGGCCACAGCCGATACCGCTTTCGCTTTTAACAACGCATTATCGAGGAACGATTCTCCCTCCTCGCTCGGTTCCGGGAAGGGAGGGAGGTCGTAGAAATCGAGAAACTCGATGTCTACATCCGAAAGGATCTTCCTGATCTCACTGATCTTACCTGTGTTTCTCGTCGCTAGTACAATCTTCATGGATTCGTGAGAACTGTCCTCTGTATTTTTATCAGCCGCCTGATGCCGAGTTTCGCCGTTTTCAGCAAATTTGCGAGCTCTCCCTCACCGAACGCGTTGCCCTCAGCCGTTCCCTGTATCTCGATGTATTCTCCCCGGTCATTCGATACAACATTCATGTCAACCTCTGCCGTGGAATCCTCCGAGTAGTCGAGATCGATCAGTACCTTTCCGTTCACGATTCCCACACTCACCGCTGCAACGTAGCGCTTCAGTGCTTTCTTCTCCAATCCGAGCCAACGGAGGGCATCGACTAGAGCGACGAATCCACCATTGATGGCGGCCGTCCTCGTACCGCCGTCAGCCTCGACGACATCGCAATCGATCAGAATGGTCCGGTCACCGAGTGCCTTGAGATCGATCGAGGCTCTCAGTGCACGTCCGATCATGCGCTGAATTTCATGAGTTCTCCCTTTCACTCTCCCCCGGATGGATTCGCGGGGTATCCTCGTCTGGCTGGAGCGCGGGAGCATGGCGTACTCGGCAGTAACCCAACCGCTCCCCGAACCTCTCAGGAAGGGCGGCACCGTTTCATCGACCGTCGCGGTGCATATGACTCTCGTCAGCCCCATCTCGATGAGAACCGATCCCTCGGCGTTTTTGATGTAACCGCGTTTGATCTGCACGGGCCTGAGCTCATTCCTCTTTCTGCCATCGTGTCTTACCATTTACTATCTCCATCCTGATCATGATTGATCCTATAACTCGATGTGATCAATCCTCTCCATCGGTCTCCCCAGGAACCGCTCTCCAACCTCTCGAATGAGGTAGGGAACGTCGGTGACGTAGACCGTGATAACACCGGCTCCCTCACCATCGCTGCGCAGGTTGTTCTCTCTCAGAACGTTCTCAACCTCGAGGGCTGTCTCCATGGCAGAATCGACGAGGAGAACGTGCTCCCCTACGACCCTCGAGATGACGTCCTTGAGAAGAGGGTAGTGAGTGCATCCGAGAACGAGCGCATCCGCCCCGAACTCAGCGAGAGGCCCGAGGTACCGCTGGGCGGTGAGATATGTCACCTCCTCATCGAGCCACCCCTCTTCAACGAGAGGGACAAAGAGGGGACAGGGACGTGACCATATCTCAATTTCCGGTTCGAGCTCTCGAAGTGCCTTTTCGTACGTGGAGGAACGGATCGTAGCGGTCGTCCCGATCACGCCGACGCGTTTGCGTGCTGTGGCCTTCGCAGCCGCCCGGGCGCCGGGGAGGATTACGCCGATGACCGGTGTCTCTTCCTCATCGGTCAGCCTCGGCAACGCGATCGACGAAGCGGTATTACAGGCTATGACGATGAGCTTTACATTCCTGCGCTTGAGAAAGGCGAGATTCTCACGCGAGAAACGCAGAACCGTTTCTGGACTCTTGGTCCCGTACGGGAGCCTCGCCGTATCCCCCAGGTAGACGATATCCTCATTCGGCAGGCGGTTCATCAGCTCACGAACAACGGTCAACCCGCCGATACCCGAATCGAATACGCCTATCGCTTTCTGTGCATCGTTACCCATTGTGTTCCGACTCAACCGTCACGGTATCTGACTGGAAGCACGAGATTCGACGGAATGGCCACATCCGACATGGAGAAGGTCACCGCCACCGGAGCACATCGAGCGGCTCGTCCACTGCATAATGGCCAGCGAGTGTCTCGACAGGATACCCGTCGACGAGGATCTGGACATTTCTCACCTGCGAGAAGTTTGCCCCAATCGTCCTGAGAATCATGCCGATCGTATAATACTCGCTGGTGCTCCCACCCGGATGATTCGAGATGATGGCCCTGTTGAAGTCGAGAAAGATCGTCTGCGTTTCCTCCACCCAGAAAACCTGCAACACCTCGGTCCCGGCTGGAATCGATGATACCTTTCCCTCGTCTTCCGGTCCCTCGATCAGTTCCGTGATCACCGCATTGACCTGCTTCTCGAGACCTTCTTCCACCGCGATCTCATGTGTCTCCGAAATGAGTTTATCGGCCTCCCTGTTCACGTAGTACAGGGTTACACTCCGTGTCTCTTCGGGAACCCGTTCGACTTCGGGAGGTCTTTCTTCCCGTACCCTGATCCAACGCGATACGAGGTAGAAGGTAACAATAACGACCGCGAGGATAATGAGAACGACAACGATCTTCTTATCGAGTCCCGTTGTAATCACCCTTTCTGTGACACCAAATACCAGCGCGGTGGATTACGACACAGTGGACAATCTGCAGCTACTTGACGCGAGCTGCTGAGTAGCGATTCTGAAAACGTCGAACTGCTTCTACTATTCCCCGGACGACATTCTCTTGAAAATTGGTATCTATTAATAATTTTTCCTCGCGAGGATTGGAGAGAAACGCCACCTCGACGAGGGCTGCTGGCATTTGCAGGCCTTTCAGGACCCTGAGAACGGACTGCTTGACACCCCTGTTCCTGATCTCGAGAAACTTGCTGAGCTCCTTCTGGATCAGCTCAGCAAACTCGCTGCTCTCGTTGATGAATTTGTTCTGAATCATATCCCACAGAATGAAATCAAGATCATCGACAGCTTCCGGAGGAAGATCAGGGTTCTCGAATCGCAGCGACGCATTCTCCACCCGCGCTAACTGCGCTTCCTCTTCGGTCCTGGCCGGCGCGAGAAAGTACGTCTCAAATCCCCCCGCGTCCGGATGGTACCACCCGTTGCAGTGGATGCTGATGAAGAGATCAGCCTTTGCAGCGTTGGCCACCGACACACGCTGGTTGAAGGCAACGAGTTCGTCCTCCACTCTCGTTATCACCACATCCACACCGAGCTCTGTGACGAGACGATCTCTGAGCAGCAACGAGAGCTCCAGGTTCACATCCTTCTCGAGGACACCCCCGGGTCCTACCCTTCCATTATCAACACCGCCGTGCCCGGGATCGATCGCGATCGTTCGAATGGGAACCGTCTCGCGTTTCGGGGAAGTGTCATCGAGGATTTCAAGCATCCTCTTCCCTGCGAAGTCCACCTCTGGAATATCGGGAAGTTCCCCCTCACTGAGGAAGATAACAAGCCTCTTCTCCCTCCCGGGTTCGAAACTGTCGGTCTCGAACTCCACGCGGAATCGGGCGGCTGTCCTCTTCACATCGAAGAAGAGATAAGAATCATGATCCGTTTGCTCTGCCCTCACACGATTGAACAGTCCCTTCCCTTCGGGGATATTGAACTTCAGGGGATTCAACCTCCCCCCGTAGATCTTGAGCCGCAAGAGCCCGGGAGTCTCGCTGTCCACGTGATAGAGCAGCTCCTCTGTGAGCAAGAGAACAGCCTTCGATCCATCGTCACCCTCGGCGAAGGTAAGATCAGTCACGTTGTAATCGGGCGAACCGATCGTCAGGACGAGGCGCTCTTCATCAAGCTCGACATTCTCAACCGTCCTGGGAGTAAGAATCTCTGAGATGAACTCGAGGGGGATCATCAACGACCCCTCCCTGTACCGTACCGGCACCCTCATGAGAATCGGATCCTCATCGACAACAACGACACGCGTATCGACGGTGAACATGTAGCGGTGAACATCTATCCTGAGGACAAGTTTTCTCGATCCAGGATTCCAGTACTTCGTCGACTTGAATATACGGGCGATGTCATAGGCGGTGAAGTAGAGTTCATCGCTTCCCCGTTCCACCTTGAAGATAGCGACATCTTCTGTCTGCCTGCCGTCTGCGTACACCACACCGAGAACCGCTGCCGGCTCCTCCTTCGCGACGGCTTCGACACACGCTGAAAGAACTGTTACCGTTACGACGGCCAAGGCTCCCAGCATTGAAAGGAGAAACTGCCTCTTCATACCCTTCACTTTTTCCACCTCTTCTCCTTCGATACACGCCTCATCTCGCGTTCTGCCTCGCGTTCGGCGATATCGCGCCTCTTATCGATGGTCCTCTTCCCCTTCGCGAGCGCCAACTCCACTTTCACCTTGCCGTCATCATTGAAGTAGAGACGAAGGGGGACAATTGTCAAACCCTTTTCCCGCGCCTTTCCCATGAGTCGCCTGATTTCACGGTCGTGCATGAGGAGTTTCCTCGTTCTGGTCGGTTCGTGGTTGAAGCGGTTCCCCATCGAGTAAGGGCTGATATGCGAATTGTACAGGAAGAGTTCTTCCCGATCGACTGCGGCGTAGGAATCCTTCAGGTTGGCCTTCCCTTCCCGCAAGGCTTTCACCTCTGTACCCCGAAGCACGATCCCGGCTTCCATCGTCTCGAGGATGGCGTAATCGCGCCTGGCCTTCCTGTTTGTGCAAATTACCTTCATACCCCTTATACACCTGCAATGAGTGAAGCTCAGCAGCATCAATGCCAGAAATCTACGTACATGTATCCTTTTACCGATTTCCTCAAAGAAATCAGTCCCGAGATAGGCGAAAATTATCAGAGGCACTATGCCTTTGCAAGTTAAAAAGGCTGACCGGACAAGCGTGAAACCGGCTGTACCTCTCCCGATTATCATGTTATGATTCGATCGAATTTACTCCAGCGAGGTGGTATGTGATGAGCACAGCCCGGGGTCATGGAGAGAGAAAACCCCCCTTTCAATTCATCACCCGGTTCATCCCCCTGGCGGTAATCGTTGTTCTCGTCATGTTACTGCTACCACAGCTCTACAGAAGGCCACCGCATGAGAAAAAGCTCCCGCAGGTGGAACCGCCGCTCGCCATGCACGTCTTCAAGACAGGGCTCGCAAGCATCGACACGCTGCTCAATACGGGTATGAGACAATTCGGGAGGAGTGACTACAACGAGGCGACCCGCCTTCTCGGAAAGGCCCATTTCTACCTGACCGTGAAGATCAAAGAGGGGGAGGCCAGCCGCTATCCGGATGATCTCAGGTTTTATCTGGGCCTGGCACACTTTTACCGCGGCTACCCGCATCTGGGCATCCCCCTGCTCGAGGCAGAGGAGGAACAGGCCCCGAACGAGGAGAAGTACCCGTGGTATCTTGCTCACCTCTATCTCGCAGAAGGTAATGACGATAAGGCTCGGAATAAATTGGAGAAGGTCGCACGCTTGAACGGCACACGCTCCCAGCAAGCGGCAGAGATGCTATCTCAGCTGCCCAAGTAGAGCGGCCGATCTAATCGGCACCGGGAACATAGACGATCCCCTTCCTCCCCTTCATCATGGAAAACGTCACCCTCTCGGATATCCGCACCACCTCCCCGTCCTCACTCAGGTACTTGATATACACCTCGTGTGTTCCGGGCGTGCTCTCCAACCGAAAGAGTTGTATCTCCGCCGGAAGTGTCTGCCAGGATCGCGTATCAGCCCTGTCGACCGCGGAGAACACCTTTCCCAGTACATCGACGACACCACCGGCTTCATCCTTCAACTTGGTCTGGGCAACGGTTTTCAGGTAGGTCCTGAATGCGGATTTGAGAAGGACGAGCCCGAGCTTCCGCTGAAAAGCCGACATGGCAGTCTCTTCCACCGCATCAAGTGGGACCGCCTCTCCGGCCTCGATGCCATCAATGACCACCTTGCACGAGTGAGCCACCCTCTCCTGTTTGATGTACTGGGGAAAGGCGAAGGTGAAGAGGACGCCGGGCCTGTCTATTTTCAAGTCCTCGCCGACGCCCGTACTGAAAACCAGCGGCGCGGGGGCATCGGGGAATGTGAAGAACCCCAGGAGCTCGTCACCTTCCTTCTGGAGGTATCCTCGAATCTCCGTGGACACCTTCACCGGTGCACGCCCGATCTCTGTAAAGACCGCCACCTCTGTCAGGTGGGGATTCACGGCGGGAGGGGTCAACCCGGGGTGCAGCCTCTCGATCTCGGCATACTCGATCCGCGCGTCGTCCTCGAGCCCCTCAACTTCGTACAGGAGTGCCGCCAGGTACCGGGCAAATGTGAAATCCAAATCCTTCCTCTCCTCCTCCGCTCCGCCATCGGTGTACTGCCTGATCCTGCCGATGATGCGGTTCCGTTCAACGAAGGCTCCCTCCTCATCACCCTTCAGCCAGTAGGCGAGAAGGAGGTAACAGTTCACGAGGATCTTTTCATACGTATCGGGTTGGTACTCTCCCATACCGGGATTGAGGAGGGTATTCTTGAAGAGGTCCGCTATCGAGACCGTCCCTTCGATCTCCCAGAACCGTGTCACGGCCGCCTGGAGATCGGTAATGGCGAGATCATACTCGCCGGCGGCAAGGTAGATCTTCCCC
>Ga0209635_10004220_pt1 | contig 11263 bp, 8 predicted proteins | sample DeeMarSWOR230_32_FD_187463 | JGI IMG/M metagenome (GOLD analysis project Ga0209635, IMG submission 187463) | Marine sediment microbial communities from White Oak River estuary, North Carolina - WOR-2-30_32 (SPAdes) (version 2) | ecosystem: Environmental > Aquatic > Marine > Intertidal zone >...
CCCAAAATATTACCAATCCATTGAAGGATTAGCTAATATGACCGTAGATAAAGGAATTCCTACTTTTCTTAGTAAACCCCACTTTCTTGATGCAAGCAGCTATCTGAAAGATTCTGTTTATGGTCTTAATCCCAATGAGGCTCAACATGATATTTACATAGATGTTGAGCCCTTAACAGGGGCTGTTATGAACGCAGGTGAAAGAATACAGATTAATTTTATGGTTAATCATACGGATATTTGGTATACAGACTGTTGGGAGGGTGTGATGCCTATTCTTTGGCTTGAATTTGGAGGACAAATAACAGAAAATCTGGCAAATAAATTTAAAGACTTGGTGTATACTGCTCAAGATCTAAGTGTAATCTTGTATCAAGGATGTATTGGTGTAGGTGCCAGCCTTATTATTCCTGGTATGATTTTTACAACAACACAGAATCGAAAACGATTAATTATAAAAAAACAAAAATTAGAACAAGGTATTAAAGCTCCCAAACTACCTTCTAACACAAATAAAGAACTTAAAGCTTAAAAAGTATCAATAGTTTCAAATAAGATTCAATTGATCCAAGTTGATAAATTAATAAATAAATATTTCTTTTGAAAGTTAATAGATTTTAATTATACAATTTCTTATAGGTGTGTTAATCTCATGGTTAATAAAAGGAATACAATTAATCATGAATTCATTATTTTAGAATCTATCAGAGATAACCCTGGTGGTGTAACCGTCTCAGATATAGCCAATTTTACGAAATTTTCCAGAAATACTGTTTCTAAATATGTTTCGATTTTAGAACTGAAAAAACAAATCTTTAGTAAAAAGGTTGGTGCTTATAAATTGTTTTTTGCTTTGAAAAAAAGTTACATCCCTTTTAAAACAGCTATTTCATATTATAAAGCTCTTTTATCAAAAATTAAAAAATATTATCCAAATATAGAGGAAATGGCTAAAAAGATTGGTAAGGAAGCTATGAAAGATATAAAGTTTTCCTTTGGCCCTAATGTTTATAAACAATTGAAAACACTAAAGGATCACCCCATTTCGAGAATACATTTAGAAAGTTTTAAAAATTTCTACCCCGTATATGATATATTTCAGCCAAACATTGAAATCTCTATTTTAAAAATTGATCAAGAAGAAAAAAGTGCCACATATAGATTTAAAAATTCATTATTCTTGGAAAATTCTGACGATTTTATTTATCATATTTATATTATGTGTGGAATTACTGAGGGAATACTTAATATGGTATTAAAGACAGAAGTAATTTGCAATATTGAACAAGTCTATATTTCTAATGAAAAGGAAAATTCATTTTTTGATATTAGTATTAAAATGGTATGAATTAAATGAAATGAAAATTGTTGTATTTGCTCCTCATCCTGATGATGAGATATTTGGATGTGGAGGTTCTATTTTAAAATGGATAGATGAAAGTCATGATGTTCATATTGTATATGTAACTGATAATCGTGCTTTTTATTCATGGGGTTTAAAAGATAACAAAATAAATGAAGAGGACGCTAAAGAATATTCACATCTAAGTGGGGATGAACTCGGAAATATTGGATTAGCTGAAGCAAAACTAGTTGCTAAAGCATTTGGTTTTCCTGAAAAAAACACTCACTTATTTAAATTTCATGATCAAGACGCTTTAAACCAGATTGATAATGGAATTAAATTATCAAAAGAAATTATCAATGATGCTGATAGAATTGTATTACCAAGTGATAATAACAACCACCCTGACCATCAAGCAACCCATACAATGGCAAAAAGAGCCGCTTTAGATTTAGAGCTTAAAGATGTTGAATTTTATGTTTATGCTATTTATAACATTTTAAAGACGCCAATGAAAAGACAAATAAAAATACGGATGGGTCAATATCGTAATAGAATCTATGAATTAATGAAAGGGTATAAAACTCAGTTATGTTTAAAAGAAACTAATTTAGGATGGCAAACATTAAAATTTAGAAGAGCAGAAAGATTTGGAATTTATAAACTTCAAGATGCTAATAGATTTTATAATTTCTAATTAAAAACAGGAGTAATTTATTTTCTTAAAATCGTACCACATTGAGGGCATATTTTCGTCCCTTCTTTTATTTTTTCACCGCAGGCAAAACATTTACCTGAAATTGAATCATTGGATTTATTCCCTTCTCTTGGATGTTTGGAAACGCTTTTATCTGTTTTATCTTCAGAAAGAATTCTTTTAACATAATCTCCATCATGGGGAGTTATAATTTCAAAACCTTCTGAAGGTTTTATTTCTTTGAATCCTTTTGGTAGATTTTTGAATTTACTATCTTCAATCACATTAGGCTCTTTCTTAGGGAAAGCAGCTTTTTCTTCCACCTCCTCTTTAGTTGGGCTTGCAATCCCAAATTCAGGTGAATCGATTCCATTTTCAAAATTATTATCTGAAACTTCGTCTACTTCTTGGATATCAGTAAGTTCTTCTATAATTTCCATTTTTCTCTCTCTAGCTAATTTTAATTTTAAGCTTTTAATATGTTCAATAATTTGTTTTGTCTTTTCAATTAACATACTTTTATATGAAAATTCTAAGTTAGACGTTTTTGAAGCCCTAATTACCATTTCTGAAATTTCAACCCACTCATCAATCGCTTCGTTAATTTTATTATTATTTTCAAATCCAGTTGCTTTTGCAACTCTATATCCAAGTTCTTTATTAAATTTCGCGATATCCATTATTAATTATAAAACTATTTAATTTATTCTTCAAGAATAACAAATAAATCTATATATAAATAATTATTAATATTGTAAAAAAATTGTAATATCAAATTTTAGCCTTTAAAGATTTTTTGTCTTCTAATCCAGTTTAAAATTTCTTACGTTCAGTATATAATTTTTTTTAATTGTTAGTTTGGACAAAAATTTAAAACTAAAAGAATCTAATTATTCATTAATAGAAATCTAATGGACATTATTATGAAAAAAAGAGTATTTTTTGTATTAGCTATTTTATTCTTTATCTATTTTCCAATTATCAAAGATGCAAAACTAAACCCTAGTAAGTTTAAATCTTTTGAGAAAGAATTGCATTCAAATAACGGCCCTACAATTATTCCATTTATAGTAGGCGCAGCTTATGGTTTTGATGAGCTAGATCCACATTGGACATGGGATCGGATTGCGTGGGACACAATTGATCAAGTTTGTGAAGGATTGTTTAAATATGATTTATCCCATCCGTCAAATGAAATAATCCCCAGTCTTGCTTCCGCAGATGGTATATGGTCTGGGGATGGATTAGAATTCTGGGTACCATTACGGGAAGGAATTACCTTTCATGATGGCTATAAATTTAATGCTTCTGCGGTAAAATGGAGTTTTGATAGGTTGGCTTATTTAATGAATATATCTGGCACACTTCCTAATACTGTTTATTATAAACTACCAACTATTTTGCATAGTTTATATGAATGGCCTGATGGTACTCCTATTATTAATCTAACAGAGGTGTTTAATGAATATGCAGTAAGATTTGTATTAAATAGACCTTATGGTCCGTTTAAAGCATTATTATGTTTTAGCGGTTCGTATATACTCTCTCCACTTTCAACTCCAGCAACAGACTACATTAATCCTAATACAGATGATTTAGTTGGAACTGGACCTTTCGTTTTTGATGGGATTATACCAAATGAAGAAGTTAATTTAAGTGCTTATGAATATTATTGGAGGGGAAAAGCGAATATCGATCAAATAATTTTTAAATATTACCACGGATATTACTACGATGAGTTAAATAAGGCTCTATTGAATGGAACTATTCATTTTATTGAAGACGTACTACGCTTTTTTATTGAACCCCTTAAAGCAGCTAATAATCTCACTGTGTTGGATTCAGGAAAAACAAGTACAACTATACAATATTTAGGGATGAATAATAAGCGAATTAATCAAACTTGGAGGCAAGCGATTTCCTATGCCTTTAATTATAGCGATTTGATTGAAAGTCAATATCTTATGGATAATCAAGCTACTAGGTTAAAATCTCCTATTCCAGAAGGAGTGTTATTTGCAAATTCAACTTTAAATTATCCTATTTTTGACATCAAAAAAGCCAGAGAGTATGTGAAATCTATGTTCCCCGCTGAAACTGTTGGATGGGATACTACATACCCGGGTACTAGTGAATCTAGTTGGTTAGGAGCAACATTTTCTACTTTTAACTATACTTACAATCTTGGAAATTTAGTAAGAGAGGGAGTATATGATATATTATATGAATGTTTAGATCTTATTGGAGTTACTATTTTAGATAGTGGTCTGGTGTGGGAAGACTTCAAGGATCGTGTATATAATTATAGACAGAACTCTGCTGGATGGGACGCTCTAGAACTCTATTGGTTAGGATGGTGGCCTGATTTTAATGACCCAAGTAGTATAATTAATAATTTAATGTCAAACATCTCTATTGGAAACTCTGCTCAAATTAACGATCCATACTTAGAAAGTCTAATGAGCCAAGGTCTCTTTGAAACTGATGATGACATAAGGAGGACAATCTATAATAACATTCAAAAATATATTGTTGAGGATCTGATGCCTCTAGGATGGGGCTACGTTGAAAACTTATATACTGCTTATAACAACAATTTAACTGGCTTTCAACAAAATGGTTTTAGTATACTTGATTTTTATTCATGTACGTGGGATCCTTATAACTATACAATAGAAATAAATTCACCTGCAGATATTTCTTTCGTAAAAGGGGCTTTAGGAAATAACATTATATGGACTTTGTCTGCTGAACATTTTTCAAACCCTACTTATAACCTTACTGTGAATGGGCTCTTAAATAGGACAGATTCGTGGCAATCAGGCGCTCCAATTATCGTTTATTTAGATCATCTTTCACCAGGAACGTATACGTATCAAATAACCGCTAAAAATGGAGATGAAACTGTTCAAGATGTCGTTATTGTTAGTGTTGATACTCATGAACTAACGATTAACCATCCAGAAGATATTACCTTCACAGAGGGGAGTATAGGAATAACCATTACATGGACTATTATAACAAACTTAGAAGTGAATCCAACTTATAACCTCTATATAAATGACGTATTTTCTGATTCAGATTCATGGCACTCAGGTATACCAGTTGTAGTTAATCTTAACAATCTTACTGTTGGATCTTATGAGTATCACATTGAAGCATCTAATGGAGTCGAACTTATAGAAGATACTGTTATTATAAAAGTAAATGCAAAGACTCAAGAAGATGGAACTATTACTCTTCTGATAATTATTGGGGGAGCAATTGGAGCGGGAATAGCTGTGATAATAACTATCTTATTAATTAGAAAGAGGAGAAAGTAAAAAAAAAAATTTAAATTTTTATAATTTTTTTTTAAAAAACTTACGTTTGTGTTCGATATATAATTTTCTTTACTTATTGATTTGGAATTATTTAACAAGTAAATTCAAGTATTTATAATTGTTAATATTTAAAGTAAAGATTAAAATTATAGATTTTTATTAGTTTATTAAGCAAATCATTTTGATTATTTTTATCTAGATAATTTTTATGTCGATACAGCCCCTTTCTGAGAATGAACTTGAAAACTTAAGAAAAGCCATAGAAAAAAACGGTTGGCAGATTCATGGAAATATCCAGAATTATTTTAGATACAGTATCACAAAGGAAAAACTATTACTATTTACAATAAAATTTCCGGTCACTTTACCTGTAAGGATTAATATTCCATTTGAGGTAGTTAGTTTTCGAGTTTCTATAGCTTTTAAATTTTGGAATATAAATCAAAATATAAACAAGACAATTTTTTATTTTATGAAAACTCTGAGAGATTTAGCCTTAAGAGTCTCAATAGAACATAATTTTCAAATTAAAGGAAAGGAAAATAACTTACTTGAGATATTGAATCTTCTTATGCCGGAAATAATAAAAGATGAGAATGAGAAAACCTGGATAAACCGAATACGAATTTCTTTAGCAAATAAAAGGGAAAAATTTAAAGAATTTGATACTACTCGTCTTACAAGCATAGTTAATAGAATAAAAAACATAGGATTAAATCCTACATTCAATTTACCGTGGGAGTTAAGTAATGGGGTACCAAAACTCAGAGCTTCTGAAACTTTATTTTTCTCAAATGATGAAAAATTTGATGAATTCTTTATTCTAGAGAAAGGTTTTTTTACATATTTTAAAGACTTGGAATATAATAAGTTTTATATTCGATCTTCTTTTGATTGCTACACTCCATATATTTTGAGTAACACTTTTGATGATACAGATTTTAAATTAGAGGAGATTATAGAAAATTGGATAAAATTTTCTAGAATGATTTTAAATTCCGTTTTAGAGTTAATCTCTTCAGCAAATTTCCTTAAAAATGACTATATAACTTTTAAACCAGTAAGGGAATTAGATTCTAGGGATTATGAATTAGATCAAAATAATTTTCCATTTTCTCCCCTTCATTATGAGAGTTCTATTTCAAAAGGAGAATTATATCCAATTCATAACGATCTTCTTAATTCTCCACCTATTAATTTTGAAGTTATTGAATCTCTAAATACATACACAGAAGCAGAAGAATTAATAAAAAATTATCGATTTAATGAAGCGGCAGAATTATTAAACAATTCTTTAAAGATTTTTAATAAAAATCGGCAAAGGAAAATTATTGTTTCAATTCTACTTAAACTGAGAAAAATTGCTTCACTTTTAAATCAAAGTGATATTGCGCTCAATTATTTACAAAATGCTCTCGGTGTAGCTAAATCGGGAGAAGTACCTATAGAATATATTATTAAGATACATTATAAATTAGGGAAATCGTATTATAACAAACAAGATTTTGTTAATGCCATGAAACATTTTAACATTATTATTAGTTTCTTAAAAAAAGAGGAACAACACTCAATAAATACAGATGTTTTTTTGGGTATGGCTTATCTTTATATAGGATTAATAAATCTGGAACAAAACCAACTAGCTCAGTCAAAAAATAATTTCAAACAAGCTTTTCAATTAGGTAATAGTTCTATCAAAGTTAAGCTAAATTATTATTTACTCCGAGCAAAACAATATAAAACTACCAATAAGATATCTCAAGCGCAAAAATTATTAAGATCTGGGATAGAAGCTGTAGGATTAGATTTTAAAGATGAGAAATATGAATATCTATTTTTTGATCTAGTTTTAGAATTAGCAGAATTTTATGTTCATCAACGTGTTGATTCACGAAAAGCGCTGTTTTTATTAAAAAAAATTGAAAGTCGCCTAGCTCTCAATGTCAAAGAGATACCTGGAATTAAAAGAGCTATGAGATGGAATTTGTTAATGTGCGATTTTTATGACATTTTAGCCAGAGATAGTAATAACTCTACTTATTATTATAAACAAAGTCAGATTTTAGTTAATCAACTTAGGAAAATTGGGGTACTAGATTAAATATAATAAAAAAAAGTAAACTAGCGTGAAAAAGAGGCACGCTTAGCGCCAAGTGAATCAGTTTGACCCCCATATTTACCCTCTCCAACCCTTTTAACATATAAATTTCTGAAGCGGATTCTTGGAGGTTTTTTCTTTTTAGCATTAACCCCTGTCCGGTCTATTTTGGGAGTTTGTTGCTTTACCTTTCCAGCTTTTGTCAATGATCCGTGCGAACCAGGAATATCACATCAACTCCATATTACAGTTATATTAATATATTTATAATATTAAAAAATAATCCAAACTCTTAAATTTTGTTATAATTCTAAATTATAATTAATATAAAAATTGGACTCCACTTTTTTTATAGTGGTTTAATTCAATCTTTTAAATATCAGTAAAATATTAAATTTATTATATTAAATGAGTTAATATGACCGAAAAAGAACCTAATAATTTAAATTCTAAATCTAAAGACTTTATTGATCAAAAAATTCAGTATGGAGAATCTCAAATTAATTGTTTTGCTTGTGGGGAAAAAATAAATGTTGGGACTAAAATATGTCCTTATTGCAATACAAAACAAGAATCAATAACTTCTTAATAGAAATGTTTTTTGGTAATCAAAATACTAAAAATCTAGTATATTAATAATTTTTCCTTGAAATGATTGATATGAGTTACAGAAATTATAGTCGAAAAACAATTTCAATAATCTGTATTTTTGTGTTTGCAATTATAGTAGCCATTTTTATAATTGGAATCAACTTTTTTGATATTAGTCTAATTTTACCGACTGTAATTCCTTTAATTATAATTTCAATAATTGTAATAATCGTCATTCGATTTTCATGGGAATCTCAGAAATACTGCCCGCGATGCAATATACCAATTAGCGTTTATTCAGAATATTGTAGAAATTGTGGATTAAAGCTTATTACTTTGTGCCCAGATTGTAATAAATACCTTCGGATCGGAACAAACTTATGTAATAATTGTGGTCATAAGTTTGATTTTTTTGACGAGTCTAAAGAAAAACCTGAGTTTGAAATAGTACAAAAAGGTTCCCCCGCACCTGAACAGGCAAATTTCTGTCCTACTTGTGGTGCTAATCTAAAGAACACTGAAAATCTTAGATTTTGTGAATTTTGCGGTGCGAGATTGAAAAAATAAGAAATCCCTTTTAAAATAGACAAAAAAAAGTATACTCAATTTTATTGTGCAAAATGGGTTAAGAATTGAATAACCTCAAATTATATCATTAATTACGAAAAATATAAATTTAGTATTTCATCTAAATTATATATTTACACCCTCTTTAAGGGGACTTGGCGTAGCCCGGTAGCGCGACAGGCTCCAGATCCCGTTAGCAAAGCGCGCAGAAACCTGTAGATCGGGGGTTCAATAAGATGTTTGGATTCCAAATACGTTGAAAATCCCTCAGTCCCCACTTTTTTTTACCCAAAAACCTCGAGGTGGAGTATTGATATTAAGTCTATTAATACACTTTACAGTCTACTTGCTCATAAATTTATTACAATTATTCGGATCAAAATATTTGAAATTTTATTAGATAAAGAAGATTAGATTATTTTGATTTCAAATGGTAAATATACAACATGAACTATTACGAGAAGATTTAGATTTAGAGGAAGCTGAGCATCTACAAATAAAATACTATTCTATAATACAAAAACAAGAAAATGCCCCATATAAATATCCCTCATTGAGAACTTTAAAAAGGGTTGTAGGTGTGGACATATCTTATTATGAATGGAAAGGTGAAGAGTTTGGTGTATCCTGTGCTGCTCTATGGGACATCTTCAACGAAAAGTTGGAATATTGTACACTTGTAAAGGATAAAATCAAATTTCCGTATCATGCGGGCTTTTTAGGGTTTAGAGAATGCAATTTACTTGCTCAAGCTATTAAAAAACTTCCAAAAAATTACGATCTTATTATGTGTGATGGCCATGGAATAATCCATCCAAGAAGATTTGGTGAAGCAGTTCAATTAGGATTTACTCTAGATACACCCACAATTGGTATAGCGAAAAAATCGTATATAGGGTATTGCGAATGGAGCTTATTAAAAAGGAAGAGGGGAGATAAAAAACCTGTCTTAGCTTATGAGCCAAATCTAAGAAAAAAATCTAAACAAGAAATGTTAGGCTATGCTATATGTTTAAATGATAATATGAAACCAGTCTTTATAAGTGTGGGATACAGAACTACATTAGATTTAGCAATAAAAATTGCATTAAAAACGACTTTAAAGCATAGACAACCTGAACCACTTTATTTGGCTGATCATCTGTCAAAAGAAAAAGTAAAAGAAATTCTTTCTTCTTAATATATTACGCAGATGCATATCTATGAATTATAATTTTTCGTGAAAGGCTTGTTTCACGAAGTTCTGTAAGTAAGTTTTAATTGAAAATAATGCAAGACGAGTATTTTATATATTATTTGGTTTAAAATCTACAAGTGAAGATCCACAATATATACAGTATCTATGCTTGATATCATTTTCATTGTGGCAATAAGGGCACATAAAAGATCCACTTATCGTTTTAACACGAATTTCTGGCTTTTTAAGTTCTTTAAATTTAGAAGGTTCATATTTTCTTTTTCTTCTTAAGATTATATACAAAATTAATGAAAATCCAATCAATATTGATAAAGCTCCAACTGCGACACCTATTATGATAATAAGACTATTATCAGGTGAAATATACGGTGGACTACTTTTTTGAATAATCACTTCCTCGTAATCTTCGTTACCTGCCTTATCCCTCACGTAAAATCTGATTGTAATGGCCCCATTCGGTGCGAAGTTCCATGCAATTGAATCAATAAACCCAGAATACTCTGAAATATTATAAGTAGTTAATCCACCATCGATGGTATACCACATAGCATCAATATTAAGCTCATCAACAGAAATATTAAAGCTTGGAGGCATGGTTGTAAATTCCTCACCAAATAAAGGAGAATTAATAGTAATTACTGGATCTGTAATATCTTTATTAATGGTAATCTCATCATAATTCAAACGTCCAAGTGAATCATTTACATAGAACCGAATTGTAATTGCCCCCTCACCTCGGCCATCCCATTCGGTTTGATTTATGGTCCCCGATGATCCCGTGAAAATAATATTTGTCCCACCACTATCTAATGTATACCATGTAGTAATTTGATAGAAAGCTGTTATCGAAATACTAAAAGAGGGGGCAATATTACTATAAAATTCATCAATTGAAGGTGTTATAATGTTAATGGATGGGGGGGGAGTATTAATTGAAAAATATCGAATCTCTGATTCATGCATAGTTCCTAAAGAATCATTTCCAAACACTTGAATATTGTGAGCTCCATTTGCCGGTAAAGGAAATGTAGAGTCCCCCAATATTGTCTTATTGGTTAGTCTATCTAAAGAATAGCCCATCCAATCCGGGGTAAGATTCGTATCAAGGCTCAGCAATAATCCTTCGATGAAGTTATCTCCAATATTGTAATTAGGATCCCATGAGAATCCTACAGCATCAATATAACATCGATAATTTGCATCACCACCACGAGTGAAAAAATACGCTTGAGAGACATTATCAATGGCATTTTTGAAAGGAAAATCGCCAAACTCTTCACCGTTAACAAAAAATCTCCATGTTTGCTGTGCTAATCCATGGTAATTTCCTGTGGAACATTCAAACTCGACTTTTATGTGGTACCATCTATTGTCATACACTATCTTAGATGTATCATGCCATCCTGTATTATCCTCATATCTAATTTTATCTTCATCAAGGTCA
>Ga0209635_10004221_pt1 | contig 11263 bp, 11 predicted proteins | sample DeeMarSWOR230_32_FD_187463 | JGI IMG/M metagenome (GOLD analysis project Ga0209635, IMG submission 187463) | Marine sediment microbial communities from White Oak River estuary, North Carolina - WOR-2-30_32 (SPAdes) (version 2) | ecosystem: Environmental > Aquatic > Marine > Intertidal zone >...
CTTATTCCGGATCAGCAACAGTAGTGGAAGGGATAACTCTAGACATTGATGTCACACAACCATCGAGTAAAAGCTTAACTGTCACTTCAGGTCAAACGGTTACTGTCAAAATATGGCTTTCCAAGTCTGGTGAAGCAACTGCAAATGATGTGAGAGCAACACTCACTAAACCATCAGGTTGGTCATTTGTTTCTGGTTATCAGGCAACAGAAACAGTTGCTTCTTTGACTGGAGGCAAAGCATTCGAGTGGAAACTAAGAGTTGGTGGTACATCAAGCTCAGGAACTATAAGCCTTAGTGCAACATCAGGTTCACCATCTGCCTCAGATAGCGATAGCATCAGCTGGAGTTGTACTGATTGTTATGTGGCTGAAGAAGAACCTGAGGCTCCGGGAACTATTCCAGGAGGTGTTCCTTCAGAAGAAAGGAAGAAATCTCAGAATTGGACAGTAATAAATCCTGGTTTGGTGGAGATAATGCATGTTGATGATCCTGACATCGGCTTAAAACAGATAAGCATTAACGTGAGGAATCGAGCCAATGATGTTAAGATAACTGTTACTAAATTGGTAGGAAAGCCTGCTACTATCGTTCATAATGTATCTGGAAAGGTTTACAAGTACATTGAGATAAACGCAGAGAATCTTGCGGATGAAAACATCTCTGAAGTCAAGATTCAATTCTCTGTTAACAAGACATGGATTTTTGATAATAACATCAATAGAGCAACAATAGCTCTGAACAGGTATCATGAAAATAATTGGGAGAGGTTGACGACTCAGGAAGTAGATGAGGATAATGATTATGTATACTATGAGGCAATAAGTCCTGGCTTCACGACTTTTGCAGTAACAGGTGAAGAGGTTGGAGTTACAACAACAACATTAGTAACAACTACAACTACGATGCCAGTCACAACGACAACATTGCCATCAGAAGGAATCGAGGGCATCCCAACCTGGGCAATAGTTCTATTAGTTGTTGTAGTAATAGTGATCGTTATAGTAGTCTGGAGATACAGAACTAAGAAAGAAACCACAACCTCAGTCTTGGAAACTCCTGTAGAGGATGTTGATTTTTCCTCCCCTTCTTCTTAATTAATTCTTCAATGCCTTCTTCAATGAGTTGTATCTGTTTTCAACTCTGCTTATAATCGTCTTTCTTAAGGGTTCGCCATGAAGTTTCTTTAACGAGGCTAGATTTCCGGCAAGGACCTTGTCGTTCAGAGCCCCAGAGACCCAGTTGGAGAAGTCACCTCTAGATACATGAAACTGGATCGATGGAAGCTCAACCTTCTTTAAAGCTTGGATGAGCGATTCAAGACTGTTTGCCATAATATTCGTAGGTCTGTTTATTCCCATGTAGAATTTAAAACTCTTCTCGTTTGGTAGAGTGATTAGAGTCCTTTTTGCTATGTTTGCTAGAATAGATCCACCTTTTCTCTTGATTGCTTTTTTCTTAACTTTTTTAGTTTTCTTCTTCATCACATCACTAATAGAATTTTAAATTCGAGTAAATAAAGTTTTCACTCTGGTAGAAAATCAACAAGTTTTCGTGACAAGGGGTTTGTTGGCATATATCCCTATCTAATAGAAAAAAGTAAACTCAATCAATTTGGTTTAAAAACTTCTTTTAGTAATCTGGAAAGAATTATGACTGCATGTTTTTTTCTCAATTTGTTAATACCAACTCTTTTTTTGTAACTGATTGGGATCGTTTTAATCCTAAATTTGTGTTTAACAGTTTGCGTGAATAGGTTCATCTCGAGATCAAAGTTTTTAGCTTTTATTTTAATCTTCTTAAGGGCATCTTTCGAGAAAGCCCAATAACCTGTACAGACGTCCTTAGGGTCTTTGAGACAAAAAACCATGGCAAAGAATGTTAATATCTTATTGCCAATGTATGTTGAAAATGACATTACATGTCTTATGTTTTTGTTGAAAAGTCTATTGCCCATTACAACATCTGATTCATTTTTTAGAATGGGTAAAACCATTTTCTTAACTTCTGTAGGGTCATAGGTACAGTCAGCATCGAGCATAACGTAAACATCATACTTTTCTAAATCAGACCTATTGAGAAATGTCTGCAATGCCATACCCTTTCCTTTGTCGAATTGTGTCATGATCTCTATGCCACAGGCGGGTTTTTGACAACTTTTTGCGATATCAACCGTATTATCAGATGAGTTTCCATCAACAATAACAATGTTACTCACAAGGGGGTTGGGCATTTTATCTATTATTTTTTTTATCCCCTCTTCCTCGTTAAGAGTAGGTAATATAACACATACTTTCATTAGAACCACTATTAAAGAGTAGTTAAATTATTTATAGACATTAGTTTCAAAAAATAGAAAAATCCTTTCAATGATATATAAAAATAATTTCTACATGATTTTCACTACATGCTTTTATCTTTTACTACTAAATTATAGTTGCAAAGCCTTAAAACGGGTTTAAAACGGGAATAAAATGAAAATTATTCAAGTCTGTCCAAGATACTCCCCGCAGATAGGTGGAGTTGAGACCCACGTCAAAGAACTAAGCAGAGGACTTGTTGAAAAAGGATTTGAAGTAGAGATTTATTGTGCAGACTCTCAAAACAAAAAATTAAGTGTAGAATTTATTGAGGGTGTAAAAGTATTTAGATGTAGATCCTTTGCACCAAACGATTCCTATTACTTTTCACCGATTCTATATGATATTTTAAAAAAATCAAAATACGATGTTATGCATGCCCACAGTTACCATGCATTCCCACTTTTAATCGGTGCACTAGCAAAAAGAAAAGGGAAGCCACTCGTTACGACTTTTCATTATTACGGTCGCGGATACTCAACTTTTAGGTCAATGCTTCATGCCCCTTACATAGTTTTTGGGCATTATATCGTGAATTCGACAAAAAGAATAGTTTGTGTGAGCAAAAACGAAAAGAAAATTATAGAAAATAAATTCCCCTTTGCTTCTGAGAAAACAATTCACATTCCAAATGGAGTGAATTATGAAAGGTTCGCAAATTCTAGACCAATCCTTGATGAAGATGGATTCAAGATATTGTATGTAGGAAGATTGTCCCCAGAAAAAAATTTACAGACTTTATTCCTTGCATATAAGGAATTGCAAGAAAAAATCGAAAATACAAAACTAATCATTGTTGGCAGTGGTCCAAGTCTTTTTTATTTAAAAAAACTTTCAGAACATCTGTCACTCAGAAATTTAATATGGACAAGTGGAATTTCTCATGAGTTAATAGCTAGTTATTACAAATCCGCAGATGTTTTTGTTTTATCTTCTGACAAAGAAGTTCAATGCATATCTGTTTTGGAGGCTATGGCATCTGGATTACCTGTAGTACTCCCATACTATGATGGAGTAAAGGATATTGTTTTCAATGGGGAGACTGGGTTATTTTTCAAGAACAATAATTATCACGATTTGACTGAGAAACTGATGAGAATGAACTATGATGAAAATTTGAGAAAAAAAATGAGTAAAGAGGCACAGAAGAATATAAAGAATAATTTTGACTGGAAAATTCTGATACCAAAATATATTGAATTATTTCATGAGGTAATGGCCAATGAGTAAAATCGTTCTAGTTCAACCACCTGATCCACTTAATACTCAAGTACTGAGAGATCACATGGGTTATTTTGGTATCCTTAGGAAAAAAATTTCAAGATTTAAGGACAATATTCTTCCCCCTCTCAATTTAGCATATTCAGCTTCATTACTCGAAGAAAATGGATTTGATGTGTCAATAATAGATGCACCAACAGTAGAACTAAAAACAAAAGAAGTTTTGCAATTGGTGGAAGCGCATGCACCAGATTTAACGGTTATCAATGTAACCGGAGTATCTAATTCACATGATTTAGATTTCTCATCAAAATTAAAGCAAACAATCGATACAACTGTTGCTGTAACAGGCCCGCATTTAACATTAAAACCAGAAATTGCGTTACAAAACACAAACATCGATTTAGTTATACGCGGGGAAATAGAAAACACCATTCTAGAGCTTTCTCAAAGGTTACCGAGAACGCAAGATGTTAGGGGGATAGCTTTTAGAAAGAATAAAGGAATTGTACTTACACCCACCAGACAATTCACTAATTTGGATGATCTACCATTTCCATCATACCATAAATTACCGATGAAAAAGTATCGTTATCATCTTCTTAATAAAAGGCCGTTAACAACTGTATTGACGAGTAGGGGTTGCCCGTTCAAATGTATGTATTGCCCTTACCCACTTGGTTATGGGAATGTATGGCGTGGAAGGAGTGTTGAAAATGTATTACAGGAGTTCAAGCTTTTAGTTGAAAAATTCAAAATTAAAAGCATTCTATTTAGAGACCAGATATTCACTTTTGATATGCAGCGTGCAGAAAAAATTTGCGATGAAATTATTAAGGAAGACATTGATATTCAATGGAGATGTGAAACACGTATAGATCGCTTATCTAAAAACCTTATGACCAAAATGAAAAAAGCTGGGTGTTCTGGAATTCATCTGGGAATAGAATCTGGTGATCCTGAAGTCTTGAAGTATGCGAAAGCAGGGGTAAATTTGGATTTAGTGAGAAAAACTTTTAGAGAAGCAAAAGAAGTTGGGATTGAAACAGTTGCCTTTTTCCTTGTTGGATTACCGGGGGAAACTAAAGAATCGATAGCAAAAACTATTCGTTTGGCGAAAGAAATAAAATCAGACATAACTTGGTTTAACACACCAGTTCCATATCCTGGAACTAAGCTTCATGAATTGGCAGAGAAAAACAATTGGATAATCGACAAAAATTGGGAAAATTACTCTGGTACTCAAGTCGTGATGAGAACAGATCATTTAACAGCTGAGGAAATTCGATCAGCCTTAGAAAAAGCAAAAAAAATGTTTTCGGAAAGGCCACTCAATTTAATGGAAATGGCTCTAAGCAAAAGGGGCATCTTAACAATTCTATCAAATCCAAAAGAGGTGATGAAGTACGTATTTGCCGATTTCTGAGAGAGAAAAAAATGAAAAGATTTACGTAGCAATCTTTATTTCCTCGTTGTTCTTATTTTTAGCTAATTTTTTGATTCAGGGTCAAATTGTTTTCTCATATTCTGATTTTTTAGGAATACTGTTTAAATTGAATGTTTTATTTTGGTTGGGTCAGATTTTGCTGATTATCCTGATTTGGTTTCAAACAATGAATTTCAATATCATCGAAGAAAAATATGTATTAACCACTTTTTCATTACTGACTCTATACTTAATCGGCACTCCATTTTTCTATGAATATCTACCAAGATTTGAGGATACATGGTCGCACTCGTTTTTATCCCAAGAAATTTTTAGGAATGAAAGGGTAGACATTGGTATAAGCAATTATGAGGAATTCCCTGGGGCATTTTTGTTTCATGGATTGTTGTTTCAACTCGTACCACAATACTATGTAATGAAGTTCTTCCCACCACTTTTCTATGTTTTTGGTTTAATCGTAGTTTATTTATTATCTAAGCTTCTTTTTGACGATAGGATAGCCTTCCTATCTTCTATATTATATCTATTTTTTAATTGGACGATAGAAGATAATCATATTTCTCCACAATTCTTGATGTTGAACATTTACTTTCTCTTTATGTTAACATTAGTGAAATTATTGACTGACAGTAAAAACAAAGAATTTTATTTTTTCGCATCCTTGATCATCATACCAGCGATCATTTTTTCTCATCCAGGAACACCGGTTTTTTTAATAATCATTTTAGGTACAATATTTATCTTCTGTAAAAAACTCAGGGGTTTACCATTTCTCTTAATAATAATTTTCCTTATCGCATGTTTTATGCTGTACAATGTATACCAATCAATTACCTTTAACTCATACATAACATACGTCAAACACTTCTTCGAGGTTTTGTTGACTGGTGATTTTTCAAGAACTACAGGAAGACTCGTTTCGAGTCAATTTAATAGGCAGATATTCTTAACTCTCAGGATGGGTATGATTTTGCTATCTATCTTTTTTGGTTCACTAGGCATCTTTGCTCTGTATAGGCAAAAAGATTTTACTGGAACAAAGTTTTTTATCTTCTGGTCTTTCTCTATCATTATTTTTTCAATCTTTGTGGGCTTTGCCCTGAAGGGTGAATATTATGAGAAATTTGTTATGATTTCCTCGCTCCCACTGGCAATTGTAAGTAGTTATTATATTCTTGAATTAAAATTTTCTGGTAAATGGCTACTGATATTTCTCTTACTACTTTTACCGATATACTTCATCACAAAATACGGGAATGAGGCATTTGAAAGTTTGTCAGTGGAAAAATTGAATACAGATTGTTTTAATAATAAGTTCAACACTGAATGCTTGAAAAATCAAGAAATCGTGGATGCTCGTTTGGATTATGATGTAAAAACATTCGGTAAAGATCATTTCACAATTTCTAGAGAGGAATTGATGACAAGTTCTGTTCTTCTTGACAAAGGTTTGGATGAGATTAGGATTTTATTCGAAGAACGTATTTCTGAAACTAGCATGGATAGAATTTTTTCAACTAATACAGCAGGGGTTTACAGATAATCTGTTCAAATTCTGTTGACCCAAAAATCGATGTATGCCTCTTCTTTGGTTGAAACAGGTGATACGCTTATTTTAATTTTAGATAGACCAACTTCTGGTAAAGAAACAATGTATTTTAAAATGATTTCTTCTTGTGGATTTATGGCTAGAATCTCACTCTTCTTTAAACTTTCATTTACGTGCAGGCTAACATTAAAGTCAGTGGTTTTTTTATAATATGATTTTAGGGCAAAACCAACTGTGTTCTTTTCATTTTCTGTCAGCTTGGGATAATGAGCTATAATTACGTTGTCTTCATAAAAATTCATTACGTTGAAAGCATTAGGTCCTATGAAGAAAGTACCTTGAAACTCAAATGGTCCTTCACCACCCTCACAATAAATTTCATCATTATCAGTATCTATGCAAAGATTGGAGTAAACTCCAGCCTCATAGGGATCTATGATGATTACTGAGTAAGTTATTCCGTTTATTTCGACATCCCCGATTCTATAGACACCAGAAAGAGTGCACTCCCCTAGACAATTAACTTTTATCGTATTTTCCAAATTTTTGATTTCGAAAACTTGCCAATAAATTTCTACAAACTCTTCCTTTGGTGACGATGTTACAGAGACATAAATGATAATGATCAAAACAATAAAGATAGAGATTAAACATAAAAAAAAGAATCTATTATCTTCTCCATACGAATTCATGCCTTCTACCCCCAAAATAATAATCCTTGAGAACTTTGAGAATTATAAAGATCAGAGTCGTTGAAGCAACTAGGTTCATTATGTTGTTCAGGTTTATTTTCAAACCAATTAGATGTATAATCATTGAATCTATGATGGTTATACATATACTCATTATAACGCTAAAGACCAGAACTTCTACAGGCTCAAGATCTTTTTCTGAGATTAGTAAAATCAAAGAATAACCAGATAAGAAAAAAATAAAAAATAAACTCAAAAAACTTCTCAAGGAATTATGTACGATATTCTCGGTCTGAATGTTAATTAGTACTAACAGTATTGCAGTTAGAATAGCTATTGTTACTAGCCTGTTGAATTCATTGTTCGATATCGATATCACGTACTACTGTTAATCGATTAAACTTAAATGTCTTTTTGAGTTTTATGCCCGAATCCTAAAATAAAATCCCATAGCCCGCTAGCTCTAGCTAATAACTCATTGGTGTCAGCAACATCATCAATACAAATACGTTTCAATCTAAAAAGGTCAGTTTTTTGAGAATTAAATCCTAGATCAACGGTTACTGCACACTCATAACCCGCTTTTTTGGCAATTGCGATTTCTCTATCAGAGTAATTACCGTTCGGATAGGATAATGCATATATTGACAACCCGTGATTATTTTCAAGATCTATTTTTGACTGAGAAATTTCTTTGGATGATCTCTCTAATGAACATTTTGTCAGAATAGGATGAAATATAGTATGCGATTGAAAATCTACAATATTTTTCATTTCTTCGATTTCTTTTATTGATAAAGCCTGCCTATCTTCAAATTCTTTTCTTTCTTCGAACCCGAATTTTCTTAAAACCTCCAATCTTTCTTCATCAGGAATATTCTTGAGATACTCTATCGTGTTGTGATCAATATTATTTTTCCACCATAAACGTCGTTTTGTACCTACTATACCACTACACAAAAAAATCGTTGCAGGTATCTTATGTTTTTTAAATATGGCTTTTAACTCATAATTCTCCTTAAACCCATCATCAAATGTTATTATCAAAGGCTTAGGAGGTAATTCACCAACCTTTCCCGATTTTCTCGCTTTGATATATTCTCTCAGGCTAATAACGTTGTATTTGGATTTCAATGTTTTGAAGTGCCTTTCAGCTTTATCGGGTTTGATTTCATGATAAAAAATGATTGTTACTTTTTTTCTCTGAATAAATTCTCTGATTAAAAAAGGTATTAATGTGAATCTCAACAGAATCGACGTCAATTTCCTAATCATTTTCTGATCACCTATGATGCGTATTTTCTGATCGATCTCTCAATCTTCGCAACTTCTTTATCTACTCCATGCTTTTCTGAGATTTCCCTCCCATTTTTTTGAATCCTGTTGTACATGCTTGGATCGGAAATCAATCTGATAATTGCTTCAGAAAGAGATTCATGATCATCTGTATTAAAAAAAAGACCCGACTGATTATTTTGGATAACTTCTCGCATCGCGTTCAAATCTGAAGCAACGACAGGAACTCCTGCAGCCATAAACTCGAAAGTTTTTCTCGGTATTGCAATATCGTTCATTAGATGGTATTTTGATGGTACTACTCCTACAAGAAAATTTGGTAAGTCTTTCATCAGTTTTTCAAAGGGTATCCAACCTGTAAAAATAATATTATTACTTAAGTTTAGTTTTGATGCCAGATTCTTCAGTCTTGGAAGAAAAGGACCATCACCTATTATATAGAGTCTTACATCCTTGAATTCTCTTTTTACACGAACGAAACTTTTTATTAGTATGTCTACACCATCCCTTGAATCTAAATCGCCTGTGAATATGATGCAAGGATTTTTTCTTTTTTCATCAAAACTCTTGGGTTTGAAAATGGATGGGTCAGTTCCGTCGTAGGCTACTCTTATCTTCTTGCTGGTTATACCTCTTTTCTTAAAATAATCTTTCATGGCTTGGTTCAGCACGAATATTTCTCCTTCTTTGTCCTCGATTGAAGAGAATATAAAATTTTCGGCATGTGCTGCTAAAAAACCAGAAATAGAAGATTGGTTGCTCAGTCTTGCATAAGGTAAATCCGCTTCACAAATGTCTAAGACCAATGGTGTGTTGCTGGTACTCATGCGTGAGTTTAAAGCAACAGTGAAACCGAAACCGTAGATGACCTTTACATCGTTCATGTTTGAAATTTTTTTCATGATGGTTGAACACTCTAATACAAATGGAAAGATAACTAGGGATTTGTACCAATAAGAAAAACGAGGAATTGGAGTGAAAGTCTGGAACGTCAAAGAATTATAGGTTTTCTCAACTATTTTTTTATCCTGATTTCTCGGGACCAAAAACATTTTTTCACTATCTTCCAATCGCTTTAATAATCTGTTTATTCTGAAACTGTAAGATCCGACGATCGGAAGGAATTGTTCTCTGATGCAGAATAGAATGCTCATATCTCTCGCCTCATTTCAACGAGTTTTCTTTTCTGAAAGATGGCAATGATGATGTAGAGGAATAGTGAGACTAAGTACCATCGTGGGATTAGAATTAAAGGAGTTGGTTCACCCAAACTTCCAATGAAAGGGAAATGTTCAGTATACCAATTACAGAAAGGTAAAAGTCCTTTGCCTAAAATCAATGATTGCCATACATTGCTGGAAAAATCTTCAACCATAACTCCTAAAAAAATCAGTTTTGCCAACGTCAAAGGATACTTGCGGGTAAAGGGGATGAGGATTATAATATATATAGACAGACAGATCAGCCAGTAAAAATACATCCCAGGCGGAGCTACAGCATAATTCAACCCTATCATAAGATTGATTAACGGTCCTAATACTGCTATGAATAAAGCCACTGTATGAGCACGATGTTCATAGTATTTCAACATGGAACACACCAAAAATTCGTTTATTCTTTTTGAAAGATAATCTTTTAAACTGTATGGTGAGGATTAATCAAAACAGGAAAAGTTAACAGGTCTTGACAACAAGGCTTTCGTTGGCATATATTGGTGTGTTAGTTCTGACTGCTATTGCTATCGCATCGCTCGGTCTTATGTCCAGGAAAAGAAAGTGATTCCATCTCTGCAAAGCCAGCTCAGCGAAGTAAGTGTTGTCTTGAATTTTATTTATCTTGACTAGGACAGGTTTAATACTGAAGCCTTCTATGATATCGACGAGGATGTCATGAGTCCCAGGACGATAACCGATGCCTTGTAATCCCTGTTCTATGGCAAATGCTCGCTCAGGAGAGATGAACATCGAGAGTTCGGAGCAATCGCCTTTCAGCTGAACAGCAGGATTTAAGTCTATAATAACTTTCTCTACTTCCATCTCAACATAACCTTCCTTGCTCAGGAATTCTTGAGTCTCTAGATGGAAGACGATGAAGATTCCCATTATCACTATGACTAGGACAGTGAATGAGTATATAATGAGTTTCTTTCTTCTCCCATGCTTTTTTCTTCTCATGAAAAAGAGATTGGAAAGAGAATTTAATAAACATTTATCAATTAGTTAAATCAGTTTCTAATTTTTTAAAAATGTTGAATAATTGATGAAATAAATAAAAACCTTTCGGCAATGTATTTAAATCCTTTACATTCAATAATATCTGTGCCATGAGAAGAGATGTTACGGATTTATTTCTAAGGTCGAAGGAAACGATCCCTCATCATATTGAAGAGAGGATGATAGATAATTTGATTCCCGAGTTCAACTACATCTGCTACAATCCTGTTAGAGCATGCATACTTCATTTGTTGATGAAGGCCTCTAATCTCAATCATTCGATGAGAGTGGAAGAGATAGCCAAGAAAATCGGGAAGAGACATTCAGTCGTCATCCATCACTTAGAACAACTGGAAGATTGGAACTTGGTCGAGGTCGTTAAGAATAAGAATTATGGCAAGAAGTTGAGAAGGAGCATATGGGGATTGAACAGGAGATATCCCAACCTTCTTTTGAGAGTTTATGCCCATCTGCTGAATACGTTC
>Ga0209635_10004226_pt1 | contig 11252 bp, 7 predicted proteins | sample DeeMarSWOR230_32_FD_187463 | JGI IMG/M metagenome (GOLD analysis project Ga0209635, IMG submission 187463) | Marine sediment microbial communities from White Oak River estuary, North Carolina - WOR-2-30_32 (SPAdes) (version 2) | ecosystem: Environmental > Aquatic > Marine > Intertidal zone >...
TCTTTTTAGCCAGACGAAATTCTTTCGGGTCAAAAGATTCTTTTTTATCTGACCATAGCTGGAGTGGGATGAGCTGAATGTTTTTGCTACCTGGTGTATGTTTTTCAAGCTCTCCGGGATGGCAAAAAAAGATTCCACCGGCAGATTGATGATCAGTTCTTTTCCCTTTCGGTCGTAGATTATTCCCCTTTTTGCCTGCAGTTTTATGTGCAGTTGGTGCTGTCTTAAGGCGATCTTTTTGTATTCTGCCCCATTAAGAACCTGAATGAAAAACAGGCGGGAAAGAATCAGAAGCCAAACAAAAATCCCCAGGGCGAAGATGAGACCGGCCCTTTTGCTTGAAAGCTTAGTCCAATTGGATCGCCTTCGCCTCTGAGAAATTCGGCGGCGCGCTTTTTTTTGCCTTCTCCTATGGTTCATGCTTGATCTCTTTTGCGATAGCTTCATCTCCAGAGAGGAGATCCTCCTGAACTGCTTTGAGCTTAGCCCAGATGTTTTTGGTAAAGCCAGGTGTCTCCAGATAGGTGGAATCAGACGATTCCCGAATCAACCCTATCTGATCTAAGTGGGGATAGACTAACCCTAACTTTTTGCCCATCTTTTCAATTCTCTGGATGGAGCTGAACTGGGTCACCTCAATTTGCAGGTATTTACGAATCTTCTGCTTTTGCTTGATTTCAAGCCTCAACTCTTTGGTTTCAGCAGAAAGGGCGACAACGGTCACTCTCTGCCAGATGTAGAGGCAGGACAAAAAAATCAGCACCAGGAAAATCAAAAGGAATTTGACTCTTAAGCTTTTTTCCCTTTTTTTGACCAGGCGAATTACTTTGATTTTACTTCTTTTCAATCTCCTCCCTCCTATTCCAATCAGTTTGATTGAGAACTCAACTTTTCCGCCACCCAGAGCTTGGCACTTCTTGCTCCGGGATTTCTCTCTTTTTCTCCAGGGGAAGGGACTATGGGTTTGGTGATCATTCTTAAAGTGGCTCTGGCAGCACAACAACACACCGGCAGATCAGGCGGACAGTTGCACCCTCTGCTCTCCCGCCTCATCTTATCCCTTATCAACCGATGTTCCAGGGAGTGATAAGAGATGATGCACAATCTGCCGCCGCCGGTGAGAAAACCTATGGCCTGATTCAATCCCTGTCTTAACTCAGAGAGCTCGTCGTTTACCTCTATTCGGATGGCTTGAAAACATCGGGCTAAGGATTTTATTCTATATCTGGGGTTGATCACCGATTCCACCAAACCTCTCAACTGGAAGGTGGTCAGGATGGGAGCCTTCTTTCTTTGGTTCACCATGGCTCGGGCGATCTTTTTGGAAAATCTTTCCTGACCAAACTTATAAAAAATCCGGGTTAGTTCCGAGAGTGAATAATGATTAACCACCTCAAAAGCATTTTTGGATTGCGATTGATCCATTCGCATGTCTAATGGTCCATCCAATTGAAAGCTGAAGCCTCTTTCTGCCTCTTTTAGATGAAGCGAACACAAGCCCAAATCAAAAAGAAATCCAGAGATCTCTTTTATGTGCAAACTTAAAAGAAAATCCCCAATCTGGCTAAAACGAAGATGAGCAAATTCAATTTTACTTTTGTGTAGGGCTAAATGTTTTTTAGCGATTTTTAAAGCATTTTCATCTCTGTCAATACAGATTAACCTATCTTTCTTTTTTAGCTTTGTGGCAATAACCTCTGCATGTCCACCGCTTCCCACCGTGGCATCAACTATGATTTCAGAATCCTCAGTTAAGAGATTATTTAAAACCTCCTTCACCAGAACTGGTTGGTGCATGTTTTTAGCTTCTTATCATAAATGTTTTAGCTCATCCTTTGCATTAAAAAACAATTTACTAGGTTTTTTCTTTACCTGTTTCCTCCTCTCTACTTAGTAAAGAAGGAGAAAAAGGGGTAGGGTTCCTTTGACAAACAAAATCAATTGATTGAACCTTTGTGCTCAGATGGAGAGACCTTTACCTTTCACTTTGGCCTAGCCAAGCCTTTATGGCTTGGCTTAAAGTCCATATTTATGGAAACAAAGAACTCCTTTGTAAAAACAGGTAAGCCTCCTGCTTAAGTATGGCTTAAGATCCAAATATCTTCTTTGCCACCTCTTCATAGCTCTGCTTAAACTGATCCCTGTATTTCTGATATACCTGGGGAGCCCACAGTTCAATGCGGGTGAGAATCCCTAAAATCAAGATATCCTTTTTGATTCGAGCAGAATCCAGAAGCTTTTCGGGGATGGTGAGCCGCCCAACCCGATCTATTCTCACATCCTCCGATTCAGGTACAAACACCCTCTCCAGAAACCTGTGTTCTGGTAGGTCCACCTTTAGGTTTCTGAGTTTCTCCTCCTGTTTTGCCCACTCATCAGCAGGATAGAGAAAGATACAACCATCATATCCCGGTCCTATTACAAAATGCTCATTGGAGGAAGGTGGCACAGCTCCTCTTAACTTTTTGGGGAGCTTAATCCGCCGTTTGTTGTCAATAGTTGATGTGTATGTTCCTTTGAACGAAGCCATAAGATGTAAGATATTCTAAGCTTAAAACAGAACAGGGTGTAGCATAAGAGAATGGAGACTTTACCGGATTAGGATCAGCTAATTCTTACAGGTTGTTTAATCTTAAAAGCATCTTCCCCTCAATTATGCTTCAGACATCCAAGTCTAAGTATTTTCAAAAAGCTTATTAACTGTCGATTCCGCTTTAAAAGGTGCGTTCAACTTGGGCGCTTATAACGACTTACAAAAGCTCTTGCTACTTCAAGTCCTATCCTGTCCACTTCAGACCAAAAAAGTCCACTTTCTACCCCTATGATACACTCAGATGCTTTTCCTGTCAAGAAAAAAATTTACTTTTAAAAGAATATTTTTACGTGTTTGTGGTCGTGTCGACGACATACCACAATCTATTGGGTCTATCCCATACTCTCAATTCTGAAAAATGAAAAAGTGAGCCCCTCAGAAATTTCTACATCCTCATCTTTTGGCATAACTCATTGATAAAAGTCAGATTGGCACAAAAGCATCAGGCCCTTTAAAAACTTTTCCCACGGGCATGTATGTTGCAAAACCTGATGATGTGAATTTAGTCCCTTGTGTAACTGATTTCAAAAGGGGGCAATGATGAGCAGAAGCTTGGCTTTCTTCCCAGTTCTGCTTGTTGCGTTGTTTTTGTTTTCAAATACTGGAGAAGCTCAGATCACTTATCCGGTTTCTTTCTTTCAAAGAGATTTGGTCTTCGATCAAAAAGACGGCTTCGACGTGGTGAGTCTAAAGGGTGGCATAAGATCAAAAGATTATGGTTGCCCAGACCTTCCCATAAAGCTTATTCATCTTATCCTTCCCCCTGATAGCAAAGTAGCTGATGTTTCTATAATGAGCAAACAACATGGGCTTCTTGGGGGTGAATACCTTATCTTTCCCAGTCAGCCAGATGAAAAAACAGATGATATTTACAAAAAAGAATGGGTAAAGCCAGATTCTCGAGTTTATAACTCCGATTCATTATATCCATCCCAGCTGGTAAAGATAGTTGAGGATGGTTATCTGGCAGGTAACCATATAGTTACTCTGGCGCTGTATCCTTTGCAGTACAAGCCCAAATCGGGGAAGCTTTTCTTCTATACGTGCCTGAATGTAGGAGTAAAACTGGAGCCCTCCGAGAAAGTCTCCCTCTCTTCTCAAATGCAGAGAAGATCAGCCAGGACACAAGAGCTGTATGAAAAGATTCTGCACCAGTTCGTCGGCAACAGGACAGATATTTCGAATTTCCTCTGCAACAACTTTCAGCCTGTTTTATTCAAGGCTGGCATCGATAGTTCAGGCTATTCTCCTTATCTGGTGATTACCTCTTCGGAGCTTAAGCCGGCATTTTTGCCCCTGGTGGAATGGAAAACCAGTAAAGGGACAGAGGCAACTGTTGTCTGTTTGGACAGCATTCTTTCCACTTATCCGGGAAGGGATGATGCGGAAAAACTCAGAAACTTCTTAATTAAGGCATATCAGAACGGCACCAGCTGGGTGTTGTTGGGAGGGGATGAAGATGTGGTTCCAATAAGGTATGCTTATCCCACCAACACAACCAGCCAACCAGTTAATTCAAATCAGCAGATATGTGATCTTTACTTCTCCGATGTGGATGGAGAGTGGGATGTGGACAACGATGGAGTCTGGGGAGAGCCGCAAGACGACAGTCCTGACATCTATCCAGATCTGTTTGTAGGAAGAGTTCCCGCAGGTGACACCTCAGAAGTAAAGGCTTTTGTGGAGAAATTGCTCTGCTATGAAAAAAACCCGGGCAATGGATCAGCTGATTATCTTACCCAGGCCTTATGGATGAGCTCAGATCAAATGAGGGACTGGAGTGGAGGAGATGGGCAACACCATCTGGTGGCACAATACATCCCGTCCGATTTCTATCAGGACTTAGCCAGCTTAATAGAATCACCCACCGGAAATGCAGAGAGTCCGGTTGGTCCCAATGGAGAGGCTTGCATAGAAGTAATGAATCAAGGTTGGGGTATCATTGGAGTTTTGGCTCACGGGAAATCAAGCGGTTTTGTGGCAAAATCGAACTTAACCAATGGCACACCTAAGTCCTGGGTTTTAACCTTTCCCGGAGAAAACGACGGGCACGGACACATGCCCAATCTGGACAGCGAACAAAAATATGGGATAATGTATTCCATATCCTGCAGTCAGAGTGCCATAGACGTGGACAAATATCCGTTTTTAGGAGGAGAACCATCTGTGGGCGAATTTTACCCTCTGGTTTCCCAAAAAGGTGGGGTAGCATTCTTAGGGTATTCCAGATGGGGTTGGGTGAGCATTTCCTATCAGCTTTTTGAAAAATTTTTGGAATTTTTATTTGATGGCAACCCAGGACATCACATCGGGGTGGCGGAGGCTCTTTCCAGATGTGCCTATCCTTCTTACCGGGATATCGATTATGGACATAACTTATTCGGCGATCCGGAGATGCCGGTCTGGACTGAGATTCCAGAAGACTTAGCGGTGATTCATCCGAATGAGGTAACCATGGGCTGGCAAAACATAAGCGTCTCCGTTACATCCCAGGGAGTAGGAGTGGGTGATGCTTCAGTCTGTCTGAGCTTGAGAGATAGGATTATGTTCTTGGGCGAAACCAATCCGGACGGGAATCTATCCTGTGAGGTAAACTTAGATGACGTGGGAGAGATGAGGGTGGTGGTAACCAAGCCCAACTGCCTTCCCTACGAGGATTCCATAACGATTTCGCTTTCCGCAGATGTGGATGAGGATGAGGATGATTTAGTTATTCAGTCTTTTGAGCTCTTTCAGAATTATCCCAATCCGTTTAATCCGATCACCAGTATCCAGTATTCAGTAGGCGGTAGGCAGACAAAGACAGCAGACGGCTCCTTCGCCCAAACCACCCTCAAGATATACAATATTATAGGACAGAAGGTGAGGACTTTAGTGGATGAACCCAAAAAAGGCGGGAATTATCAGGTGTTTTGGGATGGGAAAGATGATAAGGGAAAAGATGTTTCCAGCGGGATATATTTCTATGTACTGGAAGGAGACAATTATACAGAGACAAAAAAGATGACTCTTTTGAAATAGAATTGGGATAACGAAATGACAGATTTAGAACTTGGAGGTTTTGTTTTAAGATTCAACTATCCCCAAGCATGAATAATTTTGGGATAAGGATCTGGAGTAACACCAGCAAATTTTTCTATCAGGCTGTCTTTTTAAAAACTACTTTTCTAACGAAGTCAAACTTTCTTCAAGTGTCCAGAATATAAGTTGTGGAAATACCAAATTGGAGTGTCAAGCTTCAGCTTGACCTGAAAGTTCTTAAAAGAAAAAGAAGCTCGAATTTGGTTCAACTAAAGGTGAGCACTCCCTATGGGGAGGCATCCGAATTCAAAATCCGGATGCCTTCCCAATTTGTTTTTATCTCAACAGGCTGGTGACGGTCCGCCCTTGTAGAGATAACTAACGATAAAGAGAATATCACCCAGATCTATCACCCCATCGCTATTGATATCTCCAGCTTCCATAGGGCAGGGCGCGGATCCCCCTTTGTACAAATAACTCACCAAATGTAGAAGATCACCCAAATCAATCACCCCATCCCCAGAAGCATCTCCCCGCTTAACATAGATGGCATGAACATAGCCTGCTTCCACCCCGTAGTTGCTGCTTTCTGAAATGCCGATGGCTGACGGCTGCCCTCCGGAGTTGACCGGTATCCTGTAATTGTCGGATTCGGACCCTCCTCCAAAGCTATCCAGAACGTCGGTCACCATCAGGTATCCTTGCCGGGAGCCGGTCGTCGCTGGTATCTGTGGAGTGCTCCTGAGCGCTGCTTTGATTCCCGAAGCGTTCTTTGGCTTCATCTTCGCCGGCTGCACTTGCTTGCCGGAGTCAGCTTGCACCACTGCCACCGCAGACAGCGCCGCTGATATCAGCAGTGCCGCTATCAATTTCATTTTATTCATTTTCATTACTCCTTTTTTGAGTTGTAAAGACAGGGACACCCTGTGCTGAGCGCTCGATCCTTCGACAATGAGTTATCCTCGAGTCGGAGCGACCTCGGAGTCGAAGACAGGACGAACTGTGCGAAGCCAGCCCTGTCTCTACGCTTCTCACCTAGCCTCCAGCGCCTCAATTCTCTTTCGCAGGTCTTCGTTCTTCGCCTGGAGTTCCTTCACGACCTCTACAAGATACAGAGATATCATCTCATACTTAATGCCATTGGGCTGCCCATCCAGATAGATGACCAGATTGCGAAGACCAAGAGCGTCAAACTCCTCGGCGATAAATCCGATTTCCCGTTTGCCACTTGCTGCGTCGACAAAGGATTTTGGCTTAGCCCGTAAGATAGCTGAGAAATCATCCTTTAGAGACTGGATGTCTCGCTTGTACCTCTCGGAAGAAGCTAGGAAGTAAATAGCACCATTGCTGGGATTATACCTCATGGTATAGTAACCGCCGGTAGGGGGGAGTCCAGCGACGGATAGTCTTGTCGGTGTGGCTGTTGTGCCGATGCCGATATTACCGCCGCTTTCATACATTACGGAATTGCCAAGAGTGGTAGAGGCTGTGAATTTGGGGATGTAATTGGTTGTGCCGCTTCCACCAATTCCACTGGCCGCGGAGGAAAAGGTTACGGTATTGGCTCCGTCATTTGGCGTGATGGTCATATTGGTTCCCGCAATGAAATCAACATTTCCACCGGCATTGCTGACCCCATCCACGCTCACTAATGCACCGGTCTGTGCGGCATTAACCATGTGCGGATTATCTGTCCTGGCAGAGTGGGTCTCCCCAAAGATGATGGTATTGGCCCCATCATTCGGGCTGATGGTGATGGCATCCTGCTGAATGAGATCCACGTCCCCGCCCGGATTGGAAACACCGTCCACGCTTACTATTCCCACTGCGGGCGCGTTTAAAGCTGAATCCGCAGTAGCGCAATGAAATGCGTAGGCCGTCGTCACCATAGGCTTCAGAGGACTCATCTCCGGATCAGATTCCACCTGAACAGCCAGATACTTGACGCTGCCATCGAACAGTATATCGGGCAACGGATTCACACTTCCCAAGAAAACACTGAATATCCCCTCTTTCACCTCCACTTGTGTTTGGGTCTCAGTCCACTCCGACATGGTGCCGGCCTCGTCTGCATAGATGGTAAAGGTCATCTGGACTGTGTCGTTAAGACAACCACCTGAGGCGGTGGTCAGCTTACCCTGATAATTGATACTATCGGGGACGTCAGCAGATGAAAGGGAGCAGAAGAAGAATATTACCGTCCCCACCACCATAAGAACAAAGCTTTTGCGTAACATCACGCAACTCCTTTAATTGAAAGATTAACCTTTCAGTGAACAAAACATCCCCCTCCTTGGAATCTTATGATCAATTATTCTGTGGTTTCCACCTCCTTGAAAAAAGGTTTTGATATGCAGGATTGTCTGTTAAATGCGTTCTGCTCATATAGAGTAAGCGTAGAGACAGAAATCCTCTGTCATACAATGAGCTTCAGGCAATCAATAAGAAATCCGACAAAGCCTCTACGCTGTGGTGAGGTTAAACAGCCGTTTTGCCTTGTGAAGTAGTGATTTATACTTTGCAAAGTCAATATATACTACTATCTAAAAAAGTCAAGACTTTTTGATTAATTCCAACGCGAGGGAAAACCCTACTGAGATTATTCTTGACAACTGAGTTTTTGCTTATATTTTAAGTTCGACCTAAAATCCCGGTCAAAGTTCATAAGATTTTGTTCGTATGAATTTGGGATTAGGGTAGATTGGGGGTGTAGCTCAGTCGGTAGAGCATCTGCCTTTTAAGCAGGTGGCCGGCGGTTCGAGTCCGCCCACCCTCACTTAATTCTCTGAACTTTCCTCCAGAAGTGCCGTAATAATCAATATGTCAAGTATCTTGTGGTCATCGACAAAGGGATAGCATGAATAGACTTTTCAGTTTGGAAGGCAATAAACTCTATGATTGGACCCTTAAGGAGGGGAAATACACCATTGGACGAAGCTCACAGTGCGACTTGGTAATAAACGATAGCACTGTTTCACGAAAACATGCCCAGATGGAGATAGTTGACGAAAAGACGATCGATCTAACTGACCTGGGAAGTCACAATGGAACCACGGTCAATGGCTACAGAATCACCGATAGGGTCAAACTGCAAGCTAACGACATCATTTCTTTTGGGCGGGTAGAATTTAAGATCACACCATTTGAAGAAGAAAAGACTCCGAGAAGTTCCTTCAGCCTTGCTGATTCTGAGCATGATCTGGCAAATGCTACTCTATTACCGATAGAGGAGGCACTCCAACCTCTCCCTGCGAAGATCATAGATAATCCCAGGGTATTTGGTGCTCTTTCTGAGATGGGGAAGATGTTGATCCTTCCAGGTCCTGGTGAGGAGATGTTTGACAAAGCTTTGGAATTGTTGCAAGGTGCCATTCCAACCGAACGAGTTGCCCTATTGTTATCCAAACAAGAAGGTTCGGAACTCTCTTTAGTTGCCAGTCGCCTGTCCGGGAAACGCCCTCTGGGATCGTTTACCATATCACGCACCATTGTGCGGGAGCTTCTTCATCAGAAAAACGCAATTTTAATCTCTGATCCCCTGGCCGACTCCCGATTTGCAGAACAGAAATCAATTGTAGGTTCGGGGATAAAATCGGCAATGGCGGTTCCCTTGTTTGATCAGGACAAAGTTTTGGGAATACTTTATGCCGATACGACTAATCCTCTTCATCGCTACACTGAGGATTTTCTAAGGATTACCGCCACTTTTGGAAACATTCTCGCAACAAAAATCGCCAATCAGAATCTTCTCAAAGAGCGACAAGCCAAAGAGGTTCTGGAAGCCGAATTAAAAGTCGCCTCCCAGATTCAAAATCAGCTCTTGCCGGCAAAGCTTCTGGACATTGAAGGCTACAGCCTGAGTGCATTTCAGGCTCAATGCAAAACGGTTGGAGGAGACCTCTACGACGTAGCTGAACTCAAGGATGGACGAGTCCTTCTTTTATTAGCTGACGTTTCGGGTAAGGGGATGGGTGCGGCTCTTTTGATGTCAAACGTTTTGGCCGCTTTCCGTATCCTGTATCATGCCGAAGATTTCAATCTCCTGGGTGTTACCTGTCAGGTTTCTAAACAGCTTCTTCAATTTAGTCGTCCGGGAGATTTCGCCACTTTGTTTGTATGCGACCTTTGCCCTAAGACCCATACTCTCCGGTATATTAACGCCGGTCACAATCCTCCCATTATGGTGCGGAGTGATGGTCGGGTGGAATATCTTCAGCCATCTGGTATTCCGATTGGAGCATTTGATATCCCTAACTGGAAAGAGGAAACTTTGAAGTTGGGAATAGGGGATTTTCTTTTCATGTTTACCGATGGCATCTCCGAGGCGACCAATAACAAAGGTGAGATGTATGAAAACGAAAGGTTGAAGCGATTTCTTCTCGACTCTCGAGAACAACCTCCAGAAGAACTAGCTGAGTCAGTACTGGATGATATCAATGCCTTCATGGGGAATGCTCCCCAGAGTGACGACATCACCATGATGATTCTGCGCAGAGACCGCTAAAAAACAAACTTCTTGATTTTTCAAAAAACTCCTCTATTTTAATATAGATAAATCAGGTACCGTTAGGCTTAAATGAATATCCAAAGGTAAAGGCTATGGCTTCTAAACCTGATGAAAACGGTTTGGACAAAACCCGGTCATTCAGAGTACTTGCCCGCGGGACGGTGATATCTCATTATAAGATCCTTGAGAAGATCGGCGAGGGGGGGATGGGTGTGGTCTACAAAGCCCAAGACACCAAGCTGGATCGGATAGTGGCTTTGAAGTTTCTGCCTGAACAATACACTTCAGACGAAGGGTTCAAGGCGCGTTTTAAACGTGAAGCACAGGCATCAGCCGCTTTGAATCATCCTAATATCATCACCATTCATGAAGTTGCGGAATACGAGAACAGGCCATATTTCGCCATGGAGTACATTGAAGGGGAATCGTTAAAGGATTTAATTGCCAGGAAAGACCTCTCCATCAACAAGGTTATTGATATTGCCACGCAAATCTGTGAAGGATTGGCAAAGGCTCATCAGGCAGGAATTATACATCGTGATATAAAGCCCCAAAACCTCCTGATAGACAAAGACGATCGGGTGAGAATACTAGACTTTGGTTTGGCCAAGGTGAGAAGGGATGCGATGTTAACGCAGATTGGCACGACCGTGGGCACGGCTGCCTATATGTCGCCAGAACAAGCGCGTGGGGAGGAAGTTGATCACCGAACAGATATCTGGGCTCTGGGCGTTGTTCTCTATGAGATGCTCACCGGGCAGATGCCATTCAAAGGTGAGCATGACCAGGCGGTGATCTATTCCATTTTGAACACGTACCCCCAGCCGATAAGCGGTCTTCGTTCCGAATTACCGATGGAATTAGAACGGATGGTCAATCAAGCCATGGCAAAAAGTATCGAGGAACGTTATTCGCAAATAAACGATATGTTGATTGATTTAAGATCGTTGAAAAATGGACTCGAATCCGGGGTGACTAAGACGATAGCAGCCAAAACCAAGCCTCCGCCTTCAATTGCCGTATTGCCGTTTACCAATTTGAGTGCGGACAAAGAGCAGGAGTATTTCTGTGACGGAATGGCTGAAGAGATCATAAACGCCCTGACGCACGTGGAGGGTTTGCATGTAGTTG
>Ga0209635_10004228_pt1 | contig 11249 bp, 10 predicted proteins | sample DeeMarSWOR230_32_FD_187463 | JGI IMG/M metagenome (GOLD analysis project Ga0209635, IMG submission 187463) | Marine sediment microbial communities from White Oak River estuary, North Carolina - WOR-2-30_32 (SPAdes) (version 2) | ecosystem: Environmental > Aquatic > Marine > Intertidal zone >...
CAACCCCCGTGTCGGTTCGAGTCCGACCTTCGGCACCAGGGGTTAAAAATTTAAGCGGGTGTTAGTGCCGGGTTGTGTAGCGGTAGCACAGAGGACTTTGGATCCTTTAGCCCAGGTTCGAATCCTGGCCCGGCAGCCAGCTAAAATCAGAGGGTCAAAACAAAATCTACAATGGAAAAGGTTAAGCACGTGACTATATATACCGATGGCGCATGCCTTGGAAATCCTGGCCCCGGTGGGTATGGAGCAATACTCCTTTATCAGGGCCACAAAAGAGAGCTATCAGGGGGCTACCGCAAAACTACCAACAACCGAATGGAAATAATGGCTGCGATTGCTGGATTAGAGGCTCTAAAAGAGAAATGCAAGGTGACGTTGTACAGTGATTCCGAGTACTTAGTCAAGGCGATGTCGAGAGGATGGGCTCAGAAATGGCGGGCAAGCGGGTGGAAGCGCAATAAACGGGAAAAAGCGTTGAATCCCGACCTCTGGGAGAGGCTCCTGCAACTATGTGAGTATCATGAGGTACAGTTTAGCTGGGTTAAGGGGCACGCCGGAACCCTGGAAAACATACGCTGCGACGAGCTAGCTATGCAAGCTGCTCAGCAACCGAATTTGCCTGATGATGAAGGTTATATCAAAGAGCCTCAGCGAAAGACATCTTGAGGAAAATCCTAAAAAATGCCAAAATCAGCCTGGCGGATTTGAGCAGTTGCGCTAGTGCATTCGTTCCCCGGTAGCTCAATGGTAGAGTGGGCGGCTGTTAACCGCTTGGTTGCAGGTTCGAGTCCTGCCCGGGGAGCCAGTTACTTATCAAAAGGCCAGCTATCCTTCCGCAGCCCTACAATTTCCTATCAACTGCAACCGAAGAGAACCTGCCAAATCAAGATATTGACCTTTTTTTGAAGAACTGCTATTTTTATATCAACTATCACAATCTATATTATCCTTATCTGCCGAAATTCTTGAGGAAGTGCTTGACAGCGGGGAGGTAATATAAAGATGAAAAAGCTGTGTCTGATTTCACTGGTGATTGTATTGGGGGTCAGCTTTATTCTAACAAGCTGCGGTTCTGAGACTACACCTCCTGCTGCCCCCACCGGCCTTACCTGTACGGCGGTTTCTCACTCCCAAATTGATCTTTCCTGGAATACTTTAAGCGGATATGATGGTTACAAAATCTACAGCTGCACCGGTACATACTGTGTACCCGCTTCCTTGGTTCATACCGAATCAGGTGCTTCCTGGTCTGACACCGGATTAACTCCTAGTACTACTTACCGCTATAGAATAACCGCCTACAAAGGAGCAGAGGAGAGCGATTACAGCTCGACTGTTAGCTGTACTACTCACGATAATCCTATCCCCCCTGCAGTTCCTGTCGGCCTTGACTGTACGGCGGTTTCCACCTCTCAAATTAATCTTTCCTGGAATGCTTCAAGTGGAGCCACTGGTTACAAAATCTACCGCTGTGCCGGTACAAACTGTACACCCACTTCCTTGGTTTATACCGCATCAGGTACTTCCTGGTCTAATACTGGATTAACTCCTAGTACTACCTACCGCTACAGGATAACCGCCTATAACACACTAGAAGAGAGCGATTACAGCTCGATTGTTAGCTGTACTACTCACGATAATCCTGAACCAGGATGGGACAAGACCTTTGGTGGCTCAACGTATGACTACAGCTACTCGGTCCAACAAACCTCTGACGAAGGATACATCATTGCCGGTCGCACAAATTCTTACGGGGCTGGCAGTGGTGACGTCTGGCTGATAAAGACCGATTATTCAGGAAATGAAACGTGGAACAAGACCTTTGGTGGCTCAAGCCATGATTATGGCTTCTCAGTCCGGCAAACCTCTGACGAAGGATACATCATTGTTGGTTGGACAGATTCCTATGGAGCTGGCAGTGCTGATGTCTGGCTGATAAAGACCGATCCTTCAGGAAACGAAGCGTGGAATAAAACCTTTGGCGGTTCAGATAATGACTATGGCTATTCAGTCCAGCAAACCTCAGATGGAGGATACATTATCGTAGGTTACACATATTCCTATGGTGCTGGCAATTACGATGTCTGGCTGATAAAGACCGATTATTCAGGAAATGAAACGTGGAAAAAGACCTTTGGCGGTTCAAATAGTGACTTCGGCTACTCAGTCCAGCAAACCTCTGACGGTGGATATATCATTGCCGGTCGCACATACTCCTATGGAGCTGGTAGTTATGATGTCTGGCTGATAAAGACCAATTCTTTAGGTAACAAAACCTGGGATAAGACCTTTGGTGGCTCAATGGATGATGCTGGCTGGTCAGTCCAGCAAACCTCTGACGGTGGATACATCATTACTGGTAGCACAGATTCCTACGGAGCTGGCAATGCTGATGTCTGGCTGATAAAGACCAATTCTTCAGGGAATGAAGTATGGAACAAAATCTTTGGCGGTTCAGATAATGACTATGGCTACTCAGTCCAGCAAACCTCTGACGGTGGATACATCATTACTGGTAGCACAGATTCCTACGGAGCTGGCAATGCTGACGTCTGGCTGATAAAGACCAATTCTTCAGGGAATGAAGCGTGGAACGAAACCTTTGGTGGTTCATCGGATGATGAGGGCAACTCAGTCCAGCAAACCTCTGACGGTGGATACATAGTTACCGGTTTTACAGGTTCTTACGGGGCTGGCAGTTATGATGTCTGGCTGATAAAGGTCACTGTTTGACCGTAGCCATAATAAGCTCGATAGTTCTGGTTTCTGCTTTAGAAAGAAAGCCAGCAAAGCTAGAGAAAACGCTCAACTGGAGGAAAATAAAATAGTTCCAGCAAAAGAGGGCCACTCGGTCCTCTTTTTTTATTAATTTCCCAGTTCTAATGCGTTTTAGAATACGGAAACCAGCAATAAATTTCATAATTCCCGCACCCTTGGAGCGACTGCCACTATATGCTCCCCAATTCCCTTGACAGTGCGGGGATGATATAATACAAGTTTTAGGAGCTCAAAAACTAAACTATCACAATGGTAAATCAAACAGGACTGCCTCAGGCAATATGATTCGAGTAAGGCTTAAGAAATTAACGCCAGAAAGGGGACGACAAAATGAGTGAAAACGAAACCTTTGAACAGCTAAAAGGGTTGATCGTGGAGCTGTTGGAAATTGATGAATCAAAAGTGGTCCCGGAGGCGTCATTTGCTGATGACTTTAATGCTGATAGCCTGGACTTTATTGAATTGATTACTGCGGTGGAAGACACCTTCAAAATCGAAATCCCCGATGAGGACGCGGAGAACTTACAAACTGTTAAAGACGCAATTGACTACATCGAATCAAAAATCTAAAAGGCAGCCATTGCCGGAACAAGCACTCATACCTCTCTTTTACTACAATGAGCAAGGCTCTTAGACGAAGAGTAGTAATCACTGGACTGGGTGCTGTTACTCCCTTAGCCACGGGCGTTGAGGAATCCTGGCGAAAGCTATGCCAGGGTAAACCAGGGGTAGCCAGAATCACCAAGTTTGATCCTTCCAGTTCTAAGGTTCAGATTGCCGCCGAGATCAAGGATTTCCACCCGGAAGATTTCCTGGATAAGAAAAAAATCAGAAGGACAGACCCTTTCATTCAGTACGCACTAGTAGCTACCTATATCGCAATGGATGATGCTGGATTGACTATAAATGGAAATAACGCCAGCAGAGTGGGAATAGTGCTGGGCTCATGCGCTGGCGGCATGACCATGTATGAAAAGAACCTCTTCGCCCTCTGTGATGAGGGGGCAGAGAGAGTTTCTCCTTTCTTTATCCCTGGATTTATAGCCAATATGGCGGCAGGGGAGATCTCCATGGCTTTTGGCGCCCGGGGACCGAGCAAGTGCGTGGTTACTGCCTGTGCTACCGGAAGCAATTCCATCGGTGATGCCTTCAGGCTTATTCAATATGACGAAGCAGATGCCATGATTGCCGGAGGGAGCGAAGCCTACATTCTTCCCGTGGGCATTGCCGGATTCGATAAGATGAGAGCCTTGTCCCGGAGGAACGATGAACCTGAGAAGGCAAGCCGCCCCTTTGATAAAGACCGTGATGGTTTTGTAATCGGAGAAGGTGGTGGGGTTGTTATTTTGGAGGAAATGGAGTCAGCTATACGAAGAGGGGCGAAAATCTATGCCGAGCTTGCCGGCTACGGCTCCAACATCGATGGCGTTCACATAACCGAGCCTGATTGGGAAAATCAAGTACGGTGTCTAAACTTGGCTTTGAATGACGCCGCCATCTCACCTGCCGATGTTGATTACGTTAATGCCCATGGAACATCTACCGTGCTCAACGATATATCTGAGACTAAAGCTATAAAGGCAACCTTAGGAGAACACAGCAAAAAGGTACCCGTAAGCTCTAATAAATCTATGATCGGTCATTTATTGGGGGCAGCAGGTGTAGTAGAAGCTATTTTCACTGTTCTTACTATGAGGGACGGTATTATACCGCCTACTATAAATTATGATACTCCGGACCCTGAATGTGACTTAGATTATGTCCCTAACATAGCCAGAAAGGCACAGGTAAATACAGCTCTTTCCAACTCCTTTGGCTTTGGTGGAGTTAACGCTACACTTGTCTTCAGAAAGTTTAAGGAATAGTAATTCCAAAAACGTTGCTCAGGGTATCCCACAACGCAGCCTCACTCATAAATGCGCCGACTCTTATGTACTGAACTATACCTTCGCTATCGACGAAGAATGTAATCGGAATATAGCCTCGTGGGTTATCCTTCTGGCAATAGTTCACGAAAGTTTTTCCACTTCCGTCTAGTGCTACTATCATGGTTGGTTCATAGTCGCCGAAGAAGCTTTGTATACTTGCAGCACTTTCACCTGCATTAAGAGCTATGACTTTTATCTCCCCTTCACTTTGCTGGGCTACATCCTCAAGACGGTGCAACTCTGTGTTACAGTGGAGGCACGTTGTAGTCCAGAAAACAAGCACTACCGGAGTCCCCTCCAGCTCAGACAGGGTTATGTTAGCCCCCGTCATAGTAGGCAATGTGAAGTCCGGTGCCTTTTGAGATTGTAGCGTTGAGTCTGACGGACTGCAGGAACTACGACTGAGAACGACGCCGACCACAACAAGAATCACTATAATCACGATTACGATTGTTAACCGCTTTCTTTTTGACATTCTACTAGCCATATTAGTAACCTCCTGGCATAAAAAGCTTGCTGAGATACTCCAGGTAACCGGTCAACATCAGAATTCCCACGCTGATAAGCAGTACCGCAGCTACGATGGAGGTGACGAAAGCGTGGCGGCTGAGCCATCTGATGTATCGTGATGCTGACCCCCATGCTAAGCCCACAGCGATGAAAGGCAGCCCCAGCCCTAAACAATAAGCAAGTAAAAGGTAAGCTTTCTGCCACACTGTCTGCGAGTTTGCAACCATGGTCAATACACCTCCCAACTGTGGACTAGTGCATGGAGTCAATCCGAGGGAAAATACTACCCCTAATAGCAATGACCTCAGATAGCCTGAACCTTTGACTATGCTGAAACTCACGTGTTTCTCATAATTGAGCCAGGGCACCTTGGTAGCAGCCACCAGGAATATGCCGAACACGATTAATAAAATACCAGCCACTTTTTCAAAAAGTGCCTGTGGCACCATAGCCCCAAATAAGCCAAAAAGGGCTCCTAAAACGGCGTAAACCAGAGAAAAACCGACTACAAAGCTGATGGTATGGAGGAAAATATGTCTTCGGTTAGCAAGGTCTGGAGTAAGAACTGAGGCACCAGCTATGTTGGCCAGATATACGGGGACTAGAGGTAAAGTACAAGGTGATGCAAAGGAAAGAAACCCCAAGCCGAGAGCTGCTAAGAAGTTTATCATCTATGTATCCTCTTTGCTAGTATAACAGCTATGCCACAAACTAAAAAGGGTAAAGCTTTTGCTACCACGCAGTATTTGATACAATAAATTGACGTTGGGGCTGTAGCTTAGTCGGGAGAGCGCCTGCTTTGCAAGCAGGAGGTCAGGGGTTCGAATCCCCTCAGCTCCACTTATATCAGAATGTTCTACGCATATATCCTTCAAAGTGAGACAGGTAATAGACATTATATTGGTTCTACAAAGGATATATCTCGCAGAATAACTGAGCATAATCAGGGGAAAAGCAACTCAACAAAGACTTATCGTCCCTGGAAGCTGGTGTATTGCGAGTGTTTTCAAACTCTGGCCGAAGCCAGACGAAGGGAGCGAGAGATCAAATCGTGGAAAAGTCCCGAATATATGAAAAGTATCCTTAGGTTGAATGCCCAATCAGGCAGAGCGTCCCGATTGCATCGGGAAGGTCAGGGGTTCGAATCCCCTCAGCTCCACTTTCTGGCCCGGAGTAAATAGTGCGTGCACTGAGGTATTCCGTTCGACCTCTGCCGGTACTGAAATATTTCGGCCAGCTCTGCATCGTTCTGGCACTGCTTACGCTGGTGCCGTTAGTTGTATCCATTATACTCGGCGATTACCGCGTTACACTCCGGTATGCCATTGTCGTGGTGGCTGTCTTTACTATGGGCTTTTTCCTGCGAAGGCTGCCGACTCCCAAACGTATCCAGACAAACGAAGCCATAGTCGTTACCGCATTGGCGTTTCTATTTGCGCCGATAGTGATGACGTGGCCTACCATGGCTTCCGGCTTAAGCTTTACAGATGCGCTATTTGAGACCATCTCCGGCGTAACGACAACGGGCTTGAGCGTTACGGCTTCAGTGGCAGATAAACCGGCTATTTTTCTATTTTCCCGTTCCTGGATGCAGTGGGTCGGGGGTCTGGGCATCGTCATTCTCGCGGTGGCAACCATGATTCGGCCGGGGCTGGTAGCCAAGCGTATTGGCGATTTGGAAGACTATGAAGAGGACCTGGTCGGTAGTACCAGGTCACATGCCCGCCGTGTGATTATTGTCTACTCAATCCTGACCGGTTTCGGCATTATCATATTAGGGTTGCTGGGCACCGGATGGTTCAACAGCGTAATATACTCTCTTTCCGCAGTATCCACCGGAGGGTTTTCACCTCACGATGCCAGCCTGGCAGTATTTAATAATAGTCCGTGGCTGCAAGCAATAGTGATATTGCTATCAGTGGCAGGCGCTATTCCACTGGTTTTATACTTTCGCTCGTTTAGAGAGGGCGGAAGAGTGTTGCTACGAGACCGCCAGCTGCAGGGGCTTCTGATAGCCGGTTTGGTGGCAGCGTTACTTCTGGCATGGTTTCTCTTTACCCAGGATGGTTTTAGCTGGATTCAAGCCCTGCGCCATGGAGTATTAAATGCTTTTTCCGCTCAATCAACGGCGGGCTTCTCTACATTGGATATTTCTCAACTCAACGCTGGTGCAAAACTTACGCTCATTTTTTCCATGCTTCTGGGCGGCGGCGCCGGGTCCACTGCCGGAGGTATCAAGATTCTACGTTTACTGATTTTGGTGCAGCTACTCTATAATTTTCTACAGCGCGCCAGTATGCCCAGGCAAGCTGTTGCCGAAGCCAGTCTCGGCAGGCGCCGGCTGGAAACAGACGAGATACAGAGCGCTCTCAGCATCATTTTTCTTTTTTTGACGTTCATTGGGATTTCATGGCTAATATTTATAGGTATGGGACACAACCCGCTTGATTCGTTATTCGAGGTTGTCTCGGCGATTGGTACAGTCGGGTTATCGTCCGGGATAAGTGCTCCCGACCTGCATCCGCTTCTTAAAGGAGTTCTATGTGCAGATATGCTTCTCGGGAGATTGGAAATTATTGCCTGGTTAGTGCTATTCTATCCCCGGACTTGGATTGGAAGAAGACTGGAGGAATAATATGAGGATCGTATTTTCAGGCGCCAATTCGTTAACGGTTATGACAGCTAGAACATTGATAAAACAGGGACACGAAGTGATTATCATAGAAGTCGATAAGGAAAAAATCGATCAAATTTCAGATGAACTGGATTGCAGCTTCCTGCATGGCGATTCGGCCAAGCCGGCAATACTTAGTCAGGTTGACCCCAAAAACAGCGATATTCTATTTTGCCTGACCAATAGCGATCAAGTTAATATCATCACATCCCTGCTGGGACGCTCGATGGGCTTTAAGCGCGTTATAACCAGCATCAAAGATACGGATTTGGTGCAATTATGCCGTGAACTCGGTCTTGAAGATACTATTATCCCGGTATGGGCGTTGAGCCGGTACCTGGACAATATGGTACGCGGACTTGATCATATCAATTTATATACGTTGTTAAAGGAAGACGCTAGATTTTTTACTTTTACGGCTGGTGAGGATGACGCAATTTCTGTTAGTGAACTGGGGCTTCCCAAAGATGCCAAGGTCATTTTTTTCTATCGTGACAATAAATTTCACTTTGCTGATAATGACACAAACCTCTGTAAAGGCGACGAGGTTGTCATCTTAACCCATAGCAAAAACCTTCCTGATTTTAATGAACGCTGGTATCCGAAGGAGGCTGACACTAAGAAGCCCAAGAAATGACTCCGCTCCGCCACTCACAAATCCGCAAATACCTGGGGGTCATTTCCTTCACTATGTCACCAAATCTTTCCTTAAAGTTACAATATTCAGAGGAATTAAGAATTCTTTTATTTCTCCTTAATTACGATTTTACCAAGTTCCCAATGGTGTTCATATAAATGTAAACCTTTGCTTATAGCAATTATCTCTCCATCATCGACTCCAATTTCTTTCGCCATCATTTCTTTCATTAATTGAATACCTGCTAAGTTTGATGGAAAACCACCCCATAGATCCCAAGAACGAAAATAAACAATATAATGTAATTTTCCATATCTTACCCTAGTATCTATTAGCTTCAGACACGGCGGATCTTCTAATTCTGCCGAATTAACATCGCCTATTGTTATCGTAGCTTGATTTGTATTGAATCCGCTTCTATACATTTCGCATATAGCATTAAACTGTGGCTCGACATATTCTCCATACGTATACTGCTCATCTGGCTGTTTTATGCTTGCCATCAGATATGTTAAATATTCCTTTTGCACATATTCTATTGATGTTGGTGGAGGAACTCCATCTGGTACATTAGGAACCAACGGTCTGATGTTTGGATGTTCTATTTGACAAACAATCAAATCAAGTTCTTTTCTCTTTTCACCAACAAAACTTCCCCTTGTTATAGTGTATTCATAACCGTAGAGAAGAACTTCTTTAATACACTGCCACCAAGCCTCATCAAGGCTTGTGACTTTCAAGTGAGTTACATTCATTCTTGAGTTTCCACGTGCCACTCTTTAACTGGCTTATTCGGCTTTAAGAAGTGGCGTCCCTGGAGGGATTCGAACCCACGACCCACTGCTTAGAAGCTATACAACAGTCTTGGTTTCTACTAACTTTGAAGCTAAACTGCTGTTTTGTGCCTATCCCTGTTTTAGCTTCAAGACCCCCATTTTCGGCCCTTGTTTATAATAGCATTAGTGCCAAATTAGTGCCAACATAATGAAGATACTTAGAATAACGCCATTAACATTGTCAATTCTGCCCTAAGTTTCTTGGAAATACCTTAACTTTGTTATCTGATAAATTGACTTCATACTTTCTGCCGACCCTGGGGAAATCTTCAGGTAACTTTTTTGATGCCAAGGGGTTATTAACAATAATAAAGTCGTCACCCATACCTGAAGTTGTATTGGCAACATTGACATGCGAGGACATTACAGCACTGATATGACTATATTCCGTTTTTAAGAATATGTCCGTATCTACCTTGTCTCCGCTAGCCTTTCTCAAATGTGGCCTGTATTGGTTGCCACTCTTTACTGCTGTATGAGAGCTCGTACTGACAGTGACTACTTCCCAACCGAAGGGTAGAACAGACCTAACAATTCTTGGTGGCTCGTAATCACCATGTCCAGCCCAAGGAATACGACAACTATTCAATGCTATTATGTAGCAGTCTTCCCTTCTGATAATCCCACTTTCAACGTACTTGAAATATTTGTCGAAATATTTATCGTGTATTGCACTACGATATCGAAGTGTTATTTGTTCATCTGGAATCTCTTCAGCAACGCCCATTCTAGGTGTACGAACACTGTCAGGCTTTCTCGATTCTCCACTTGTAGGTGTCACAGCTTCTATCCATATATTTACTGAAGCATTTTCTATCTTTATGTCAGGGCCTCTAGCTCTCCCTTGCTTTGGTACAACTTCATAGGATTTATGCACTAGTGTGCAAGTCAAGTACATCTCCCAAAAACGAGCGTCAAAATCCTGTGCCAATTGCTTTTTGAAGTCCTTATCGGCATAAGGATAATAAGTACCCCACAACTTCTCCATGTAGCATTTAAGCTCAACTACGGAAGGCCTATTTTCATCCCGAATAATTCTATAAAGTTCATCACAAGGGGTTATATCTTTGATGAAAAGCTTTTCTACCATGTGATTATTATACTACTCTATACTGCATATATGTTAAAGTAACCAAACTATGTAAGCCAAATCGACACACGCATCTATTTTTTAAGTTTTGTACTAATAAACTCTAAGTTGTTTAATTCAAATGTTCAAAGCGTGCTTTTTGCAGTAAACCAGCCTCAATAACCTCTTTTGGAATATTCTCTCCCCACTCTTTTTCGAGAAAGTGAGTCACTTCCACTTCACCTACTTTAGCAGCCAGCCTTGCCTATGCACTCGCCAGATATCCGGTTGCTTGCTTTACCACAGGCCGCCAGTCAGAGCTTAGCTGTTCGAAAAAAGTTGGCAGAGATACTACACGTCTGAATTAGTTCCAAATTGGAACTAATGTCTGATTAAGCAATGACTGTATTTCTTCATGGCCTCTTTTCCCGTCGTATCAGATATCTAATACTATTGCAAATGCTTCGGGAAGGTCTTTCTGGTTAAAAGTGAAATCCACACTAAGAACAGCATTATGGGAACTTCAGTCAGCACGCCCACTACTGTAGCAAGCGCTGCGCCTGACGCTACTCCAAAAAGGGTAGTGGCAACCGCTATCGCGACTTCAAAATGATTGCTGCCAGCGATGATGGCAGCTGGTATAGCGTCTGCATATCTGAGTTTCATAATGCGGGCAGCCACATAGGTGATGCCAAAGACCACTAGGATATTTACCAGAATAGCCAGAGTTATCATGCCGACTATGGCTGGCAACTCAACGATAATATGACCCTGATAGGTGAACAGGACAATCAATGTGATGAGCAGGGCGATTACT
>Ga0209635_10004230_pt1 | contig 11247 bp, 6 predicted proteins | sample DeeMarSWOR230_32_FD_187463 | JGI IMG/M metagenome (GOLD analysis project Ga0209635, IMG submission 187463) | Marine sediment microbial communities from White Oak River estuary, North Carolina - WOR-2-30_32 (SPAdes) (version 2) | ecosystem: Environmental > Aquatic > Marine > Intertidal zone >...
CTTCTCTGCGATTGTCACATGGATGCACATCATATTCTATAGTTGCAGAGGCAGTTATGTTGTAGGTGCCGGGATCCAATAGTTCTTGCCACCTCAACTCAACAGCTTGCCCATACGCCAGCGATTCAGTCCAACTTTTCAACTCGGAACCGTTACAGTAAAGCGTTACATTGACCGCTGTTTCGTTTTCAGTTCCCGCATTTAGAACGGTTATTTGAAATGTGGTGTTTTCACCATCAAGTACTGGAGACTTAAAGGCTTCACTCCATCCGAACTCGAGTTTTTCAACAGCAACGTCACGAATTAGCAGTGATCTGACAAAGATTGGGTCACGGGAAGTCATGTTATTATCCTTAGCATCTTCATAAGGAACCAGTGTAGCATTAGCTAGAACGTAGTAGTATGCGTTAACCTTTGGCACGCCAGACGTATTCCAAGTAAAATGTTTGATTGCCCACGAGTTTTCCAGTGGCAGCGACGCATCAGTTTCCCCGATCTTTATCCAGTCGGTGGTTGAAATGTCGGTCCAGTTGACCGCAGTTGCGTTATAGTATGCCTTCACTGTGCAGTTCTCGTCGGCACGCCCGTCATTCTCAAGCCAGACTTCAACGTCAACCGTTCTGTTAACAAGAACCAAATCAGCAGGCGTAAGTGAAACATCAGCTACCTTCACATTTCTCTTTTCAACAATGCACACTTCTTCTGTTTTTGGGCTGCTGCGTACTCCATCGGAATCCTCTACTACCAACGAAACCGCGTATGCTCCGCTTTCGCTGTATGAATGGGTAATTATCGGATCATTTACAATAGTGACGTTTTCATCACCAAAATCCCAAAGGTAACTCACAATGGAGCCATCCGGATCATAGCTAGCTGACGCGTTGAAGACTACAGGCTTGTCAACTACTCCAACATCAGGCCAAAACGTAAAATCGGCTATAGGCGCATCAGCAGTACGAAAGACACCGTCGAAGGTGTGGCACTTCATAAGCGGAAACGTTCCTCCTTCACCCGATAAATCAACGTTCGTCAATTTCAAGGGAGAAGAGCCATGTTTTACCACGTTGAATGTCATTGTGAAGAAGGTGCCGTTACCGTTGAAAACAGATGCACCAGGCATTATGGCGTAGGCGAACCAAGCCATGGTTCCCGGCTCGGAGTTTGGTATAGCGCCATTCTCGTCTGTCACGTTCATGATTCGAAATGCTTCTTCATGCAGTATCCCAGCGTAGGGACTAGGAGGAACAGGATTTGGATAATCCTCCACAGGAACAGTCAAGGTGTGAGTAACATAGTTCAGAACAGTCGGATCCCAAGAAAGCTGAACGTCGAAGCCATTGAGATTGCCTAGAGGATATGTAATTGTTGGATTTTCCGGATCAACGTATATGGCGTCAGTAAGATTAGAAACTACCAGAGCAATAGTGATTGCGTCGCCAACCTCGCCCGTGAACGTTTCATTGTAGCTGTAAGCTGTTCCATCACAGAAATAGATCGAAGGCCAATACGTAGGTAGCTCTCCGCTGGATGAAGCCTGTGACATTTGCCGTCTTGCTATAATGAAAAAGTTGGCTTGGAACACAGTTAGCGCTGCAAACACCAAGCTCGCCAAAAACAACAGAACAACCAGTGTTCTAAATACGCTTCTCATGTTTTATCACTAATAGACCAATGATAAAGGGAGTACCTAAAATGATTTTTGGAACTTACCTCTATAGCACCCATAAAAAGGATTAGAAAATGTAATAGCTCAAGAAGAAAGCACGTTTAGGAAAGGATACGCCTGTGCAACTATTCTAATCCTTTTCTCTACTAAACTCCAACATCAGGTCTATGTTTAATGCGCGCTCAAAAGTTTGGAGATGAAATTGAACTATCATTCCAGCGATGTCTCTCGCGAATTCCCTCTTTTTCCTGTTTTCTGCCTGGAAATTTGAAAGAGAAGCGGCTTCCGTATTTACGCACAGACTAGTAGGTTTCGATAGAAGATTTCTCCATAAGCATTATTTCTTAGATTAGATTGTTTAATATCAAGGGAAGATACTTGTTTAAGAGGATAGCCACCGGAATAATCATAGTGCTGCTTGCTGTTAGCATAGGTTCCACTTCTGGAACAGAAATGTCAAACGCGTTTCAGCCTACATCTACGGAACCTGTTGTTAGGTTTGAACCTCAATCTCTCAATGTTTCTGTAGACCAAATGTTTTCATTAACAGTGCTCGTAGAAAATGTTTCAATGCTTTATGGCATTGACATACAGATTACGTGGAACACGACATGTCTGAAATACATTAACCATACTGCTACGGCTCCAGTGGAAACATATCCAGACGGCTTACTCCACGAATCAATAATGTGGTTCAAGAACGTCGTCGACGAAACTGGCGTACCTGGAGCTGAACCTGAAACACGATATTGGATATCAGTCGTTTCGATGAGTGGGGCACCAAGCTTCAACGGAAGCGGCAGTGCTTTCACGATGACGTTCAAAGCCCTAAACTTCACTGGGGCAACTACGCTAAACTTCACAAACATCCAACTAGCCGATTTTAACGTTCAGCCTATCCCGTACACATCTTCTAATTGCGTTGTAGAAATGATTCCTCACCCAGTTCACAACATTGACACAGGTTTGGACTATACAACAATTCAAGAAGCGATAAATGCTCCCGAAACCACAAATGGACACGCAATCTTCGCAGAAGAAGGAACCTACTATGAACACGTTGTCATCAACAAGACAATATCACTTGCAGGAGAGGACGCCAGCAATACAATAGTAAGCGGACAGGAAACCGGAGTCGTAATAACTGTTGAAGCAGATGATGCCATCATCAGAGAGTTCACCATAAAGGATAGCTTGTACGACTATTCTGGGTCTGGTATTCTTATAGAAAGTGCAACGAATATCACCATCGACTCGAATGTCATAAGCAATTGTTGGTATGGTATTCGCTCAGCTGGACCGTCCAGTAAGATCGCTGGAAACACAATATCAAACAGTTACTACGGAATTTTCCTGACAAGCTCAGAAAATTCAGAACTACATGGAAACATCGTAATGAACAACACTTATGGGATCTACATAGGTTATTCCCCAAACGCAACACTCAGATCCAACAGCTTGAACGACAACGATTTCAATTTCGGCTTTATGGGCTACTCTATATCTCATTTTAGTTTGGACATAGATACGTCAAACACCATTAATGGAAAACCAATCTACTACCTAGCCAATCAGCATAATGCACAATTCTCACCCAACGAACTAACAAATGCTGGCTTCATAGCTCTGGTAAATTGCTCAGAAGTTACTGTTCAAGGCTTTCAAGACATCTATGGAATATCGCTTGCATTTACACAGAAATCGAAAATCATCAGCAACGCAATAACAAACTCAGTTTATGGAGCACATTTACTCTCCTCTTCCGACAACCTGATATCAACGAATACCATCACCAATAGCTCTCACGGATCGAGTTTATGGTTCTTTCCTGAAAACAACACAATAACCGGAAATCTGCTTGAAGAAAACCGAATCGGAATCTACCTTAATATCTACTCACCCAACCCATACAATGAGATCTACCACAACAATTTTGTCAGTAACAATGCTCAACTAGTTGATGACAGTTTCTCTTCCATCAACATCTGGGATAATGGTTGCGAAGGCAATTACTGGAGTAACTACAACGGTACTGATCTAGATGATGATGGCGTAGGTGACACTTCTCTTCCTTGGGAAGGCGTTGACCACTATCCATTAATGAATCTATATTGGAATCCCGGTGATGTTGATCATGATTTAGATGTTGACTTGTACGATGCTGTAAAACTGTTAACAGCATACGGCTCCAAAATAGGAGATGACCATTACGATTGCCACTGTGACATTGTCGAACTGTATGGGGTAATCAACCTTTATGATGCAGTACTATTGCTGGTAAACTACGGAAAGAAATACAATTAGCCCAACCTGAACGCTACAAGTCATCAGAACACAATGCTCAAACGTACTACTGACAAAGCAAAGTATTGTTCTGTGTAGGGCGTTTTGCCGATACAGCAAAGGAAAGTAATATAACCAGACAGGAAAATAATGTAACACTACAACGTATTGGGAGTCGGTTTAATTGGGACAAGAAATCAAGAAAGACGTTAGATGGATTTTAATGATCTCGTTAATTCTGCTCTGTGCTTCACCCTTCATCGCTGTTTATGCTCTAGTGGGTCTTCCCCTGAGTTATGCCACACCATCCATATGGTTCACTCACTTCAGAAACGTGAGCAATCTTTGCTTCATAATCACAATCATAACCTCAACCCTATACACTGCAGGTTTTTGGAAAAAGGAACCATTGTATCAAGCCACGATAGCGTTCTTCATAATCTCAACATCGGTGTTTTTCATAAGTAGTATGCAGTGGATATTCCTTATACTAGAGCTAGGCTAGAAAAACGTACAATAGTATATTCCGGCGAAAATGGAAGATCCGCCCAAAAACAATAATAGCTGAATGAAGGCATACACATCGCATTAGGTTGAAGGATGAAAAGAGAATACGTACGACTAATGTCTGTTTTTCTCCTGCTAGTGTCTACCCAAGCACTAGAAATAACGAAACAAAGGTGTTGGCAAGCAAGTGGCCAAGGTACATATCAAATTTCTGGCGGTCCCAACGTAGATGTATTCACTCAAAGAGGTGGAGAAGGTTGCGCTGTTCCGTCCCCGCCTTTTTGTCCAGCAGAAGAAGTAATCCTCTACGCAAATGCAACGTACAACGAATATCCAGAGCAGAACAAGTATGTTGCATTCCAAACGTTTCATCCAAACGGAGAAAGCTTCATTCTTTCTGCAACAACAAATGAAACAGGCATTGCAGTTACACATTTCCGCTTGCCTTCCTCAGAGTGTCCAGAGGAAATCTTTGGGATTTGGAGAGTGATAGGCACAGTGGATATTGCGGAAGTTGCTGCCAACGACACATTAGAATTCCATGTCTGTTGGAACTCAGCGGATGTTGACCACGATTCAGATGTTGACTTGTATGATGCAGTAAGAGTTTTAGTAGCGTATGGTTCTGAATTGGGAGATGAAAACTATGATTGTCACTGCGATATTGCTGAACCCTACGGGAAAATCGACCTTCATGACGCAGTATTGTTAGTGGTTAGCTATGGAAAGAAGACTTCCCTCGGGTAACTCTTCTTTCCTGCATAGTACGTCTTCGCCTGTAGGCTATAACTACTAGCAGTGTCACTATCATGAAGGTGAATGGAATTAGTGTGAATGGAAACTCTGGGACCATGGGGTAGTGGTCTATATTGTTTTCATCAATAACGTAAGGGTGGTCCCATATCCCGTCACTGCCCGGCTGGTCTTGATTAGGACCCTTTTTCTCATCGATATTCGTATAATCGCTCCAGTAGTTACCGCCACAAGAATAACTACCATTCCAGCTATTTGCTGAATCGTAACTAGCCACTTGATCAAAGTTGTTCATGAAGTTATTGCGGCAAATAAGGTTACCTAAGGAACCATCAAGATAGATACCAATGCTATGACTTGTTATGTTGTTCTCGGCAATATTATTGCAGTGAGACCTATTAAGACAGATGCCATCATCATGGTTTGCTATTACAGTGTTCCTAGAAATAGTGTTGTTGGAAGAAGAATGGAGATTGATGCCATCCCAGTTATTTGCTATATTGTTTCCTAAAATAGTGTTGTTGCACGAAGACGATTCGAAACGGATGCCAAACTCATGGTTTGTTGTTATAGTGTTTCTGGAGATGATGTTGTTTAAAGAAGAATGGAGACGGATGCCATCCCAGTTATTTACTGTTACCCTATTCCCAAGGACAGTGTTATTTGAAGAAGCATAGAGACTGATGCCATACTCATGGTTTTTTGTTACAGTGTTCTCGGAAATAGTGTTGTTTGAAGAAACATAAAGTTGAATGCCATATAAGTTGTTCGTTACATTATTTCCCAAAATGGTGTTGTTGTACGAAGCAGCGTAAAGACTGATGCCGTAATAATTGTCTGTTACGTTGTTACTGGAAATAGTGTTGTTGTACGAAGAACCATAGAGACGAATGCCATCCCAGTTGTTTGCTGTCACAGTGTTTACCATAATAGTGTTGTTGCACGAAGAACCATAGAGACGAATGCCACATTTGTTGTCTGCAATTTTGTTTCGTGCTATTCTGGTGTGGTTCGTCTTCCACATCTCGACTCCTATAGATGCGTAGGATAAGTTGAGGCTTTCGACCGAAATGTTGTTACAGCTTACAAGTATAACTTGTCCAGCATCGTTGACGACCAAGTCTGATACGCCCTCTAAGTACACAAGCGGTTTGCCATTCACGGAATTGCCAACGACAATATTCGAATATGATTCCGAGACATAAAGACCACATCCGCTAAAATGATTTCCGGAGACAGTGTTGCCTGAAGACCTGTCGAGATAGATACCATAATAGTTGTTTAACACGATATTCCCAGTTATATTGCAGTGGCTTACGTTGTTCAAGTGGATTCCAGCATGTGAATAGCGTACGCCGTTTTGTATAGTGAACCCTGTGACGTTTACGTTGCCTTTGGTTATGGTGACAGCGGTTCCAGTCCCACTGCCATCGATAGTGGTTGTGCACACTTCGTGTCCAAACAGTGATATTGACTTGTTCACGACTACATGCTCATAATATGTGCGATTACTATCAACCCAGATTCTATGTCCATCCTCTGTTTCGTTTGCGTTTATCGCTGCTTGGATTGTTGTGTAGTTCAAGCCGGTGTCAAGGTTACGAACTGGATAACCATTACTAGCCTCGACATCGATCTCAAAGAAGAATGTCAAGCATATCATGTAAGACAACAACACTAAGAAAAGGGGAATGAAGACAAGTCTTCTCCTCATATTCCATCATATACTATGTCTGCTACCGCGGTTTTTATGACTTATGGAAGAAGCTTCAATTGAAATTGAAGGGCCTGTAATCATAACATATTCTTGCGGCAGTTGATTTGCGATACTGATTAGCTCTTTTGGCTCCGTTAAAACGTCTATTTACTTCTCTGAAGATACATCTGCGGAATTCTCTTTGTGCATAACGCTTGCAGGCTGATCTTGTTAGTTCATACTCATTTTCAGAGTCATGCTCAGACCACATCTTAGCTAGAACATTAATCCGACGGAAATGATGTAAACATTAGTCTTCAACTATTGAATCTAGTCCTGACTGGTTAATCAGGGAGTCTTATCCGTAAAGGTTATTTGAAGGTTAGACGAGTGTAGATTTGGAGAGGGAAATGTCTAAGAGAACAGTTTCTGGGATAATGTTGTTGTTATGCTTGACAAGCATATAGACATTGTCGTTTGACGTTTATCCTGTAAGATCTGGAAGCAATCTCCTCTTAGAAGTGGAAGTTGATGAAACTGTCATAGCTGTTGGGGAGAGTATTGATATCACGTTGGTTTTGAAAAATGTGGGGGAAAACAGTGTAAAAATCACTTTAGGTCCTCCATTCTTTGATGTATGTTACTGTACTCCTGAGAAGTGGTTCTACTGGTCGGATGGCCAATACTTTATTCAAGTGATATTGGACTTGATACTTGAGCCTGGAGAAAACTACACTGAAACATTACGCTGGGACCTGTATCAGTGCATAGATGGAGAGTTTTGTCCGCCCGAACCTGGAACCTACGATTTGTTTGGAGTTGCCATTTGGATAGGCTCAGTGACAGAACCCATGCGTATCACTGTCTATTGTTGGAATCCAGCAGATGTTAACCATGATTTGGAAGTTAGTCTTTATGACGCTGTCCTACTCTTGGCGATATATGGTTCTGAACTAGGAGATGAAAACTATGATTGCGACTGCGATATTGCTGAACCCTACGGGAAAATCGACCTTTATGACGCAGTATTGTTACTGGTTAACTATGGAGAAAGGCATTAATGACAGACACTATTAGCTTCTGCGGAATCACGTGTCTGGTTATTATCATAAAGCAAGCGTTTTCTATGGATTATGGCTGCTAGTAGTGTTGCTATCATGAATAATGGTAGAATAAGGAATAATGGAAACTCTGGAATAGTTGTTGTTCCAGTGATTATTATGGCGTGTTCGCTGTGAGTGTAGTTGATGTAGAGGTATTCGTATGTTTCACTTGAGCATGGTAATTCTCTGACTTGTGGCCATGTTGTGGTTGTTATTATCACATAATCGAACATTATAACATACGAGCCATTAATCAGAACCTTGGGGATGCAAACTCTAAGGAAGCCTTCAGTGCCAGTCTCACCTGAAACATCGAAAGCCAAGATTGCCTCTGGCGGGTATACTTCTATAGGGCTTAAGTTGAAGCTAAAGCCTGAAATCGAAGAATTGCTTACAAAATCAACTGCACACCCATAAGAGGTGTTGAAACTGGAAAACATACCCATTAAAGGATAATGATCAATGTTGTTTTCGTCGATTTCGTGCCAACTGTCACCTATTCCATCATGGTCTAAATCATCACCTGTATAGTTGCTCCAGTAGTTCCCACCAGAGGGAACGCCGTCATCCCAAGCATTGGCATCTCCGGGCCGAAGCAAGACTTGGTTTGTATTATTAATGAAGTTGTTATGGAAAATCGTGTTATGTGAAGACCTATAGGGATAGATACCGTTCAGGTTGTTTGCTATGTTATTTTCAAAAATCATGTTACAGTCTGAATACCTAAAGAAATAGATGCCGTCATAGGTGTTTCCTGTGATGTTGTTTCGAGAAACTATGTTGCCCGAAGACCCATACAAGTAAACACCATTTACGCTGTTTGCCATGTTGTTTTGAGAAATAGTGTTATCTGAAGACTCGTAGAAATAAACACCATTCAGGTTGTTTGCCATGTCATTTTTGGAGATGCCATTTTTTGAAGAATACTGGATACAGATGCCGTCATAGGTGTTTCTTATGATGTTATTTCGAGAGACTATGTTGCCCGAAGACGCAGAAAGGTAAACGCCATTAAGTTTGTTTTCTGTTATGTTGTTTCGGGAAATCGTGTTATCTGAAGATTCGTAGAAATAAACACCATTATAGTTGTCTGCCATGTTATTTCCAGATATGTCGTTTTTTGAAGAATGCTGGAGCGAGATGCCGTCATAGTCGTTTCCTGTGACGTTGTTTCGAGAAACTATGTTGTCCGAAGACCCATACAAGTAAACACCATTGTAGTTGTCTGCTATGTTATTTCCAGATATGTTGCAGTTGCTTGCATGATCTAGGTAGACTCCACAATCTGAAAGACTACTTCCACTTCTTTGTATCATGAAGCCTGTGATCGTTACATTGTTATGGGTTATCGTAATGGCTGTTCCTGTTCCATTGCCATCAACAACCGTTACGCTTTTATCTTCTCCAAGAACCGAGATGCTCTTGTTAACAATAACATTCTCATAGTAGATTCCTTCCTCAACAAAGATCGTATGCCCTTCATCTGTTTCTGGGGCATTTATCGCTTCTTGAATAGTCGTGTAGTTTATGCCAGTGTCAAGGTTACGAACCTTTTCAGATTGGATTACTAGGCTTGGTCTATGGTTCAGAGGCTGAGAAAATGTAGTTTGTGAAAATGCAATTGTGATGACAAATATTACGAAAAGAAGCTTTCTATTCATGTTACATCACTTGTTTCTTCTTTTCAGTTCTGTTTTTATGATTTGTGGAAGAAGCTTCCATACAATTTTAAAGCCTATGATCCTAAGATTCTACGAAGCTGGGCTTTTGTTTTCTTCTATACACTATGGCTGCTACGAGTGTTGCTGTCATCAATAATAGTGGGATAAGGAATGATGGAAATTCTGGGATTATGATTACTTCGTGTATTGAGTGTTGATAGGCGAAGTATATCCAATGATGTGTGCCATTGTCATATAGGGTGTAGTTCACGTGGTCTGGCTCGCGTTCGTCAACTAGAACGATGTAAGTCTCATTAACGATGGTGTGTGGAATGCAGATTCTGCAAAATCCCAAGCCCTCAGTTCCATTCACGTTGAACTTAATCACGTTTGTCTGATTCTCTGAGTCGTAATAGCATTGAAAATCAGAGATTGTGGAATTACAGATCGTATAGATGTCTCCAAGAGAAGTGCTGAAACTGGAAAACGTGCCCATCAAGGGATAATGATCAATGTTGTTTTCGTCGATTTCAAACCAGTTTTCGCCTATGCCGTCGCGGTCTGCATCAGTCCCATCGTGGCTACTCCAGTAGTTCCCTTCAAAACCATCATCCCAATAATTAGCAAGGCTAGGAACGTCGATATGTACCTGTTCGGCGTTGTCAAAATTGTTATGGTGAAATGCGTTGTTAAAAGACGAATCAAGTCGAACGCCATAATGGTCGTTTGCTGCTATTTGGTTCTCACAGAAGGTGTTATCAGAAGACGATGTAAGCTGAATTCCATCATAGTTGTTGTTCATTACCGTATTTCCTAAAAGTGTGTTGTTGGAAGACTGATAGAACACTACACCGAAATCGTTGATCCTAATGTTGTTTCCAGAAACAATGTTATTGCTGGAACAATATTTGAGGAAGACACCTCGAAGGTTGTGTGTTATGTTGTTTCCAGAAATAATGTTGTTAGAAGATGTGTTAAGTAAGACACCGAAGTTGCTTCTTGTCATTTCGTTTTGGCATATGGTATTGTTGGAAGAATGCCAGAGTCCAATGGCGTAGAAGCTGTCCTTTATGAAATTGTGACTTATATTGTTGCCAGCAGTCAACTCACCGATATAGACGTTACAATATGGATGTTCTGGATAGCTGTTTTGCACAGTTAGACGAGTGATTTTTGCGTTGTCAGCTGTTACCTTAATCACGTTTCCAACGTAGTTTCCGTCAATAATTGTTGTGCTCCTATCTTCTCCAATCAGCGACAGAGACTTGTTCAATACCACATGCTCGTAGTAGGTTCCTTCATCAACAAAAATAGTGTGTCCATTCTCAGTTTGAGGGGCGTCTATTGCTGCTTGAATAGTGTCGTAGTTAGAAGTTGTGTTTAGATTGTGGACTGTTGCAATCCAAACTGGGTAGCCACCAGACTCCCACGCTAAGATTCCTCCAAGCATGTTGTATATCTTGGTGAAGTTGAAGAAGTCTAGGGTTTCAGATGCATTCACGCTTCTGACCCCAGACCTACAATACACTATTATCTCATGGTCTTCATGACCAGCTAACTCGCTGACTCTTGCTCCCA
>Ga0209635_10004240_pt1 | contig 11237 bp, 10 predicted proteins | sample DeeMarSWOR230_32_FD_187463 | JGI IMG/M metagenome (GOLD analysis project Ga0209635, IMG submission 187463) | Marine sediment microbial communities from White Oak River estuary, North Carolina - WOR-2-30_32 (SPAdes) (version 2) | ecosystem: Environmental > Aquatic > Marine > Intertidal zone >...
TGGTCGCCACCATGACCAACTTTAAGCTGGGCGAGTTCTTCGAGGTTACGGTGACCGAAGAGAGAGCAGCGCCCAAGGTTAGTTTTACTTAAGGATAGAACGACCAAGATATGTGGGAACAGATTAGCGCTAATCGATGGCGGTCGGTAGTCCTGACTGCGGGCATGGGCCTCTTGCTGCTCCTGATAGGCTATTTCCTGGGGCTATACTTTTTCGATAACGCCATCATCGGGCTTATTCTCGCCCTTATTGTCTGGGGCATAATGAGCCTGATTGCTTTTTTCCAGGGCGATAGCATCCTGCTGGGGTTGTCGCGCGCCCGAAAGATAGGTCGCGATGACAACCCCCGCCTCTACAACATCGTCGAGGAGATGAAAATCGCTTCGGGTCTGGAGAGGATGCCCGAGATCTATATCATCGACGACCCGGCACTTAACGCCTTCGCCACCGGGCGCGACCCCAACAAGGCATCGGTGGCCGTCACCTCAGGGCTGCTGGCCAAGCTCAACCGCGATGAGCTGCAGGGGGTAATCGGCCACGAGATAGCCCACATCAAGAACCGCGACGTGCTGCTGATGGCGATATGCGCCGTTATGCTGGGCACTATCGTTATTCTGGCCTGGTACGCCACGCGGGTGCTTTTCTTCAGCGGCATGGGCGGCGGCCGGAGGAGTTCGGGGGGAGGTGCGGGAGGGCTAATAATCCTGGCCGTGGGCATTTTCCTTTTGATACTGGCACCGATTGTGGCCCAGATTATCTACTTCACCATTTCCCGGAAACGGGAATATCTGGCCGACGCCTCTTCTGCCCTCTATACCCGCTACCCCGAGGGGCTGGCTTCGGCACTGGAGAAGATTTCCGCCTCAACCGTGCAGCTTAAATCGGCCAACAAGGCGACGGCGCCGATGTACACCATGAACCCCTTCCGCGAGAAGGGGAAAGCCGCCGCTAACCTCACCAGCACCCACCCCCCCATCCAGGAGAGGATACGCATCCTGCGTGCCATGTCGGGGGCTTCGCTGGCCGACTACGACCGGGCCTACCGGGAGGCGAAGGGGGGAAAGGTGGGTATCGCCCCCGCCTCGGCGCTGGCTCTGGATAAGATGGCGGGTGCTACCGCCCTGCGGGAGCCGTCAGCGGAAGCCAAAACGGCGGAAAAACCGCCACAGAAGGTCGAGCGTGCCCGGGAAACGTCCGATATGATGTGGCGGCTCAGTAAATACCGCACCGTTAACTGCACCTGCGGCACCAAACTGAGGGTTTCCCCCGAATTCAAGGGGGTCAACGTAAAGTGCCCCCACTGCGGCCGCACCCTGGCGGTTCAGTGACGGTTAATCCCACGCCTACTTCTCCGGAGCGCTCAGGGAACCCAGCCTCTTCTCCTCTACCCCCTTTCTCCCCTTTAGCTTGAACGTCCGGTAATCCCGGTAGGAAAGCTTTTCGTTGGGGCGCCCCCACCCCAGCTCCTTCAGTGCCTTGACGACCTTCTCCAGCTTGGGCGCCATCTCCTGCATGCCCAGGCCCCTCAGGTGCGGCGGCAGCTCCTTGCGCTCCTCAGGTTCCATAGCCAGTAAATCGCAGATTGCCTCCGCCGCCCAGCGTGCCCCCCTCACTGGCGGCGTCTGGTCGCGCCCCCCTTCGAACTGGGACGAGGTCATGCCGCATTTATCCTTCTCATAGAGGGCAAAGGTCATCTCCAGTATGCGGGCATCGGGGTCCATAAGGTCTAAGGCCCGCTGGACCCGGTTATAGCGCACCCTGAGGCAATCTATGGCGCCGTAGTCCTCCTCGAACCTGTCGATAACGTATTCCACGGCCGGGATGGACGAGGCATAGTTGAGATTGCTGTTTTCAGTAAGCTCCTCGGTGCTGACGCCGACCACGTAGCTTATGATAAATGTGGCAGCGGTAACCGCCCCGCAGGTGCCGACCCCGGTCATGGCGACGCCGCCGTGGAGGCCAATCATTCCCTGGGTCAGCGCTTCCTGGGTTTCCGGGCTAAACAGTTCTATATCCTCCGAGCGGAAGGCGTCGCATATGGCGGCAAAAGTAGCCGGGGCGCAGGCCATTAATTTTGCCCCGACTTCATCGGCGAGGTGGCCCGCTCTGCCTATTATCCGGTCCCGCTTTGCCTGGTCGATTTCGATTTTTCCAATCATAACTCTCTCCTTTTTTTACCCTTAATTACAGGAAACCTTAGAGAGTATAGAAGGGTTATCCAGGCAAGTCAAACGGAGAGGGCTCCCGGCGCTGTGGCCACGCTTGGAGCCCTCTTTAATATCCGGTTAAGAGAGTCAGCCGTCTATTTGTTGAATTTGGCGATGTCCTTAGCTACTTCTCCCAGCCCCAGCTCCTTCAGCTTTGCCTCTGAGGGTATACCGTTTCGGTTGTAGCCCAGGGCATCGTAGTACTCGTCGAGGAGACCATCAAGGTTCTTGAAGGTTTGCCCCGTGGCCGGGCCCGCGTTCGGCAGCGGCTCGGTGCGCATTCGCTTAGGCAGGGTATCGTCCTTGCGGTCAAAGCCCTCACGGACATTGAAGCAGCGCTCCAGGCACAACGTCCTCTCGCCTACCCTTTCCACGTAGGCGGGGTCGGCGAACTCATCAAAGCCGGTAGCCGCTACCAGCAGCTGGCTGCGCTGCTCGGTGTTAAAGCCGGTAACCGGACTGAAGCTGCACTGAATGACCGAATCCTGAGTAGCCTGCGATGTTTCGGCGCTGGCGGCGTCTTTCCCTTTATCAACCTCGGTCAGCTTGTCCTTCTTGCCGGCAAGCTCATCGCGGGGACGGCCATACATGTGGCTGGCGCCTATATTGGAGGTAGCTAAGATGAGCCCGTAGCCCTTGACGGCGCGGGGCTCGTAGGCGGGCAACTCCAGGCCCTTGATATGCATGGCATAGTCTTCGGCGCCCTTGCCAATCTGTGCCGCCGCCCGTTTGGTGCCCTCACCGAGCAGCCTACCGAAGCCCTGGCGACTGCTTATTTTCTCCAGCAGCGTCATTATAGGGGCAGGGTCGCCCCAGTTGAGCTCCAGGCCGTCGGTGTCTTCCTTGGTGATAATGCCCCGCTGGTACAGCTCGTAGGCGAAGCCGATAGTATTACCGGCGCTGACTGTATCCATGCCGAGCTTATCGCAGAGGGAGTCGGCGGCTATCAGCGAGCCGACATCGGTGATGGCCAGATTACCCCCCAGCGACCAGATGGTCTCATAATCGGGACCTTCGCTTGTGGTGCCGTCATAGGTGCCTCCGCTGACCTGGCGCACCTGACCGCACTTGGCCATGCAGCCGTAGCAGCCGTCGTTTTTAACCTTGATGTTAGCCAGGGCTTCATCGCCTATATTCTCCACGCCTTCGAGATGGCCTTCCTGGAAATTCTTGACCGGGAAGATGCCCACCTTCTCAAAGCCCAGCGTCAGATAAGAGGTGCCGAAATCACTCATCCTTATGCGCCCCGGACTGGTCCTCAAGCCTTCAATAATTTCCTTAGTCAGCTTTTTGAAAGCATCGGGGTCGTACAGGCTCAAAGGCCCCGACGAGTTGACGGCAAACGCCTTGATTTTCTTAGCGCCCAGCACCGCGCCCACGCCAGTACGTCCGCCAACGCGGAGGTTGCTGATGAGAACAGCATAGCGCACTAGGTTTTCTCCGGCGGGGCCGATGCAGGCGACCTGGGTGGCTTTGCCGTGCTTTTCGCGTAGTTTCTGGTGCGTCTGCTGGGTGTCCAAGCCCCAGAGCTCGGCGGCATCGAGGAGGTGGATGCCCTCTTTTTCAATATGGAGATATACTGGTTTGGCTGATTCACCTTCAACGATAATGCCGTCGTAGCCGGCGAATTTCAGGTAAGCGCCGAAGTTGCCGCCCATAACCGATTTGGCCACCGTCCCGGTGAGCGGGCTTTTGGTTACCAGGGCCATACGGGATACCGACATGGCGGTGGTGGCGCCGAGGGGCCCCATCATCATTATCACCTTGTTATCGGCGCTCAAAGGCTCCACCCCGGGTTTAAGCTCTTCGTAGAGATATTTGACGCCCAAGCCCCGCCCGCCGAGAAAATCCTTTAGCCACGCCTTGGGAATTTCTTCGACCTGGCTCTGACCCGTAGTCAGGTTCAACCTTATCAGCTTGCCGTTGTAACTGCTCATAATAACCTCCAAAGTTAATATCGGCTGGTGACCTAGCCACCCATAAGAAAATTCAGGATGACAATCTCATCGCCGTCACGTAGCTTTGTATCCAGCTCTATGGGGCGAAGACCGTCGGCATTAAGATAGATACCGAAGACGCGCAAGAGCTTACCCTGCCGGTCGAACAAGACTTCTTTGATGCCGGGGAACCGTTTCTCCAGGCTCTCCAGGCATTCGCCGACCGTCCGCCCCGCCGCTTCGGCTGCCTCAACGCCGCCGCTGGGCTCCTGCAGGATAGGCGGCAGCTTGACCCTCACGCTCATTTGCCCCTAACCGCCCTATTTTACCTTGAAGACCAGCCCTTCGGTAGCATCAACCTTGATTTTGTCGCCTTCGTTGATAACCAGGGTGCCGTTGCCCGTGTTCGATACCAGCGGTATATCGTACTCGCGGCAGTGAATGCAGGCATGGCTTAGGGAGCCGCCGCCGTTGGTGACGATACCCTTGGCCAGCGGCAATATCGGCGTCCATCCTGAAGACATCCCCGGGGCGACGATGATATCGCCCGGCTTGGTGGAAAAGACATCCTCGTTGTTTACTACCAGGTGGGCATTACCTTCCACGGTGCCGGCGGGGCTGCCGCAGAGGCCGAACAGGGCAGCGCCCGTCTCCGGCCTGGGGATGGGGGCATCACCGGCCACAACCTTAGCCACTATGGCGTCGTGAGCCGAGACTATGTGCTTGTTTATGTCCTCCGGCGTTAACGGCCCGGCGGTAATAATATGCGGGCGCGACTTGAATTCCTTCTGGGCTGTCCAGGTGCTCTTTCGGTCGGCGACAATATCCTTGACTTCATACGAGTCGGGATAGATAATGAACAACTCCAACTCGTCGGGGATGAAGAGGAACATATCGTCGGGGTCTTCAATCGTGCCAAACTTTACCAGCTTCTCCCCGATCTTCCTTACGCAGTAGCGGAAGGTGGTATGGCAGCCCTGCTCCCAGGCGACGTCATGGCTCTCGCTAAAAGCGCTTGACCTCTGGCTCACGTTGAGTGTGGCCAGGAACCAGTCCATGTCGGGGTATTTAGCCGCCCTGACCTTGTCGATAAGCTCTTTGGTCAGCTTTTCTCGCTCCTTGACCAAACCAGGCCGGATGGTATCGAGGGGAAAGGGCGTCTTGGCGTCCTGCGACATTTTCAGGTACTGCTGGACGTGGGCGATAGCTGGCGTGGGGTCTTCCCACCACGAGGGCACGATGAACTCCATCATTCGCGGCGAGCGCCAGCCGTAACCCTTGACCATCAGGAAGTCGTGGAGGTCTTTCTCCAGCCACTGCTTGCCCGCCGCCATCTTCTTCAGGGCGGGGATGACTTTTTCGGCCGGGTTCTGGGTGAAGACGTCGTCAATCTTAAGCTCGATGGCGCGGCTGCGCAGCTCCCAGAGCGCCTTGTCCTGGACGAAGAGGTCGTTATCGTAGCCGCGTATTATCTTGTGCCAGGTAGGGGAAAACTCCGTTATTCCGGCGTACTCGGCAGCAATCTCGTTGCAGTGCCAGTAGGCTTCGTAAACAGGGTATATCAGGTAGAAATGGGTCTCCCACTCCCGGTAGAGCATCTGCACCGCCTCGCGGAAGAGCTTGTAAAGCTCGTACTGGGTTGCCTTTTCGTAATCATAGGTTCGGAATTTGGCGCACAGCTCTATCAGTTCATTCTCCATATCCTTATAGATCTTGTCCCCCTTGGGGGCGTAGGTCTCCATGATGAACTTTCTGAAGCCCTTCTGCCTTTCCTTAATCTCGTTCTCATCACTAATCCTGAGGGAGCCGGCCAGGGCGCAGCCGTCGATGTTGCGCGTCTCGCTGCCCCTGATGGTAGGTATCGAGGCCTCGTTAATACCGTAGCAGAGACCGTGGGCTAAAGGATAACACCACATCCAGTTAAATAGCGGAGTCCAGGCCGGGTAGCTGTGGCCAAGGTTCACGAACCACAGCGGGTATTTCTTAAGGTCCCGCTTGGGCCAGAATTCTCTGGTGTGCAAGTTCCACGTCCAGGGCATATCTTTTTCCTCCTTAAGACTTTATTTTTTGTCGGTATTGCGTATTATACCGTATCTCGCTTGTAAGCTAAAGAGTTCTCTTAGTTTACCCGCCGCGCGCCGTTGATGAGCAGCGACTGGCCGCTGATAAAGTCACTGTCGTCGCTGGCAAAGAAGACGACGGCGCCGACGATATCCTCGGGTTTGCCGAAGCGCCCCATGGGCACGGAGCTGGCGTCCATCTTGTCCATGTTGATATAGCTCCTGGTGCCCGGGGTGTCGATAACACCGGGGGCGACGACGTTGACGCAGATGTTATACTGCCCCAGCTCGCCGGCCAGGACGCGGGTGATGCCGATAACGGCGCTCTTGACCGCCGTGTAGTGAATCAGTCCTTTGGTGGGGGCAAAGCAAGCCTCGGAGGCGATGTTGATGATCTTGCCCTTGCCCTGCTTTTTCATCTGGGGGAATACCGCCCGGGTGCAGAGCCAAGTGCCCTTAGCGCTGACGTCAAACATCTTGTCCCACTCCGCCAGCGAAATCTCATCAAACGACTTGCGCGACATCCCATGGTAGAAGCCAGCGTTGTTGACTAGGGCGTCGATGCTGCCGAAGGCCTTGACCGTCTCCTCGGCCATCTTTTTGGTGGCGGCTTCGGAGGTGACGTCGGTGTTCAGGGCGATGGCGGTGCCGCCCGCCGCCTTGATTTCGGCGACGACCGCCCGCGCTTCCTTTTCGGCGATGTCGGCCACCACCACCTTGGCGCCTTCCTGAGCCATCCTCAGGCAGTAGGCTTTGCCCAGCCCGTTGGCACCGCCGGTTACTATGGCTACCTTGTTGTCTAATATTCCCATTTTAAACCTCTTTCTAGAATATAATTATACGGCCAGAAAGCCCCCGTCGACGGGGAGGGCCACACCGGTTATGCCCGAAGCCTTGTCCGAGACCAGGAAGAGGGCGGTATCAACCACCTCTTGCTCGGTGATAAACCGCCCCAGGGGGATGCGCTTTTTGTCCCGCTTTTCCCACTCCTCGGGCGTCATGCCCAGCGCCTTGGCTCTTTCCTCGGAGATTTCGGGCCTCATACCGGTTTGCACCCGCCCCGGGCAGAGGCAGTTGACCCTGATGTTGTCCTTGGCTAGGTCCACAGCCAGCTTGCGGGTGAGCATCACCAGCCCGCTCTTGGCCAGAGAATAGGTCAGCGAGAAGCCCGATTGCTTCAGCCCCGCCACCGAGCCGGTGAATAAAATAGCGCCGCCGCCCGCCTTACGTAGCTGGGGCAAAGCGGACTGGACGCCGAAGACAGCGGCTTTGAGGTGGGTGGTCATCATCTTATCGTAGCTATCCGAGCTGATGGTCTCAACATCATCGGGTCCCACGATGCCTGCATTGTGCCAGAAGATATCCAGCCTCCCGAAGGCGTCCACGGCTTCTTTAACCAGCCGCTCGATATCGCCCGCCGCCATCACGTCGGCGGCGACGAAGTGCGCCTGGCCGCCCTGCTTTTTTATCAGCTCCACCACCTCACCGCCCCGCTGCTTATTGCGGCCGCTGACAATAACGCTGGCGCCTTCCTTAGCGAAGGCGATAGCCCCCGCTCGGCCGATGCCCGAGGTCGAGCCGGTGATAATGGCTACCTTCCCCTGCAGTAACAACTTTCCTTCTCCGTTTTATTTATAGGTGCTGGCTGGCCCGGCGGTGAAGTGGAAGATGGGCCTATCCACCCTCTTGATATGCAGCGGGCAGTGCTTCATCCCCTTGGGCACGAAGATGAGGCAGCTCTTGGTCAGCGTGAGCTTCTCGTCCTCCAGCCATATCTCAACCTCGCCGCAGAGGTCCTGCGGGTCGTCGGGGTTGGTGCCGTAGAAGGTGATGACCTCGTCGAAGGGGTGGGTGTGGGCTTCCACCTCGGGTTTTTCCATGCCCTTCCAGAACCAGACGCACTCCACGTAGAAAGCCCCCTTGATAACATCGTCGTCGAGATAGGCCATGGCGGTTCGGGTGTCGCCGGCGGTTTTGAGGGCTTCGCGGCGAAAGTCGGGGAGCTTCAGGTCGGACTTGGTTTTGGTGATGATGTATTTGCTGTGCTTGTATTCTGCCATTTTTCTCCTCTCCTTAGGCTGTTCTAAAGATAGCACACCTGCGGTGGCTATTACCACAGTTTTATATCTTAAAGGGCCTTATTTATCCAGGATATAGATAGCCCCGTTGTTGGCGTCTATCTTACGGCACCTTTCACCTCTCCGCTTTAGGGTCTGTAGAATTTCTGCACAATCAGGTCAATCATACGGTCGGTGACCGATTCCGGTTTCTTAACGGTAAGCTGGGCGGGGCGGGTCTGGAGGAGAAAAATATTGTCGGGCGGGGTGGCATCGGCGTCGATGGCCCACTCTATGTCCTGCGCCCGGCCCATGCGTTCCTCGAGCAATAGCGCCAGCTTGGCGATGGCTAATACCTCGTCGTTGCTTAAAGAAAGCGCCGACTGTTTCTTTGAGGGCACGTCACTCCACTCCACCCCCCGCTTCTTTTTGACCACCTTTTTTGCCTTCTTGCCGGCGGTGCTTTCGATTATCTTCAGGGTCTTTTTATCCACCACGAAATGGTCAACGTCCTGGTCGCCGCTGACCACCCCCTCGCCCAGTCCCCAGCTGGAGTCGATGACCACCCGGGAGGTGTCGCCCGTGACCGGGTCCAGGGTAAAGCTGATGCCCGCCGAGCGGGCGTTTATCATCCGGGAGACGGCCACTCCGAGCTCGTCACCGGTGACGGCTATATCCTTATTGACGCGCAGGGCGATGGCGCGGGCGGTATAGGCGCTCGACCAGACCTTCTTTATCTTGTCGAGCACGTCTTCGATGCCGACCACGTTGAGGTAGGTCTCGAACATGCCCGGTCGGCTCTCCGTCCCCGATGAGCGCACCGAGACGGCGCTCTCCCCATTTTTCTCCAGCTCCTTGTAGTGAGAGGCTATCATCTTGGCCAGGGCCGGGGGCATCTCTTTGCTCTCAATTATGCCCCTGATTTTACGGCTCATCTCGTCGAAGACGGTGATGTTCTGGCCCTTGAGCTGGCCCATCTGTTTTACGTAGGCGGTGATTTCCGCCGCCGCCCCCGTTTCTTTAGCAAAGCGACGGTACATGGCGATGGAGGTGGCGAATCCGGGCGGTACAAGTAAGCCCAGGCGCAGCATTTCCCCCAGGTTGGCACACTTCTTGCCGACCAGCTGCTTGTGCTCTCGCCCCAGCTCCTCGAAGCTGAATATTAGTTTCTCCGGGCTCATTTGCCCCTCCGGCAATAAAGACCCCCGATTGCGGTTGGGGGAGAGAGAATCTTTATCGCCCTGTTGGCTTAGTGCACCCGCCGGCCGCCATCGATTATCAGTGTCTGGCCGCTGATAAAGTCGCTGTCATCGCTGGCGAAGAAGACAACGGCGCCGACCATGTCCTCGGGTTTGCCGACGCGTCCCAGGGGGGTGGTGCTGGTATCGAACTTGCTCACGTCGCCGATGGTCCAGCTGGCCGGGGTATCGGTGTAACCGGGGGCAATGGCGTTAACGCAGATGTTATACTTTCCCAGCTCTCCGGCCAGGACGCGGGTGATGCCGACAACAGCCGCTTTGGAGGTAATATAGTTAATCATCCCCTTGGTCGGAGCGAAGGCGGTATCGGAAGAGAGATTGATAATCTTGCCCTTTTTCTGCTCTTTCATGTAGGGGAATACGGCCTTGGCGCAGAGCCAGGGGCCCTTGGCCCCTACCGCCATTGCCTTATCCCAGTCTTCCGGCGAAACCTCGTAGAAGGCCTTTCTGCCCACGCCGTAGTAGAAGGCGGCGTTGTTGACCAGAATATCGATTCTGCCGAACTTCTTAAAAGCCGCCTCAACCATAGCTTTGGTGCTGGCCTCGTCGGTAACGTCGACCTCTACCGTCATGCCGCCCTTGGCTTCTATGTCTTTAGCTGCCTTCTTGGCCTCGTCGGTATCGAGGCGGTGCGCCGCCATCACTACCTTGGCGCCCTCTTTAGCCAGGGCGAAGCAAAAAGCCTTGCCCAGGCCCTTGGCGCCACCGGTAACGATAGCTACTTTTCCGTCTAACCTGCCCATGGTTGCCTCCTTCGTTTCTTGATAACTACGCCCACCCCCACCGATTAGGTGCTGACACAGGGAGCGGGCAAATGGCTGAAAATCGCTCTTTATGATAGCATAGGTAGCTCGGCTATTGCCAGCCTGTCTGGCTCTATTTCGCTTGCTCTTGCTGGCGCTGGCGGAAGTTTTCCACGTAGCGTCGGGCGTATTTGTCGTGGGCCATAACCAGGTCAGCGGCCAGGACGGCGGGGCGTATCTTCTTGACGTCGACGATAACGCAGGTTACGCCCGCGGCGATGCAGGCCGCTACAAAGGCGTTATTGAGCAGCTCGCGGTCGGGCAGCCCGAATGATATATTGCTCACCGCCAGCGTCATGTTCACCCCCAGCTCCTGCTTGATTAAGTGAATCGTCCCCAGCGCCGTCGTGCCTGAGGTGGTTTCGGCGCCTACCGCCAGGCTCAAACAATCGATGATGATATCCTCGCGGGGGATGCCCATTTTTTCAGCGCGCGCTACTATTTTCTTAGCCACGGCCAGCCGTTTCTCGGGGGTGTTGGGGATGCCTTCGTCATCCTGCACCAGCCCGACGACGGCAGCACCGTGCTTTTTGATGACGGGCAGTATTTTAGCCATAGAGTGTTCTTCACCCGTGACCGAGTTGACCAGCGGCTTGCCCTTATAGACCTTGATGGCTGCTTCCAGCGCCTCGGGGTTGGCGCTGTCAAGGCAGAGGGGTAGGTCAGAGCTCTCCATCACCGCCTTGACCGCCTTGGGCAGCAGGTCGGGCTCGTCGACACCGAATATGTTCACGTTAACGTCAAGGACATCGGCGCCGGCCTCGGTCTGAGCCTTGGCTTCCTTACGTACAATATCCAGGTTGCCCTCTTTTAGAGCTTCACCCAGTTTCTTCTTACCCGAAGGGTTAATGCGCTCACCGATGAGCACCGTCGGCCGGTCGCTGCCGATGATGACCTCTTTGGTGGCGCTGGTT
>Ga0209635_10004242_pt1 | contig 11236 bp, 11 predicted proteins | sample DeeMarSWOR230_32_FD_187463 | JGI IMG/M metagenome (GOLD analysis project Ga0209635, IMG submission 187463) | Marine sediment microbial communities from White Oak River estuary, North Carolina - WOR-2-30_32 (SPAdes) (version 2) | ecosystem: Environmental > Aquatic > Marine > Intertidal zone >...
AGTTGAGTCAACAAACCTTCATGAACGGCCAATGTTGCATCACTAGTTGATCTTCCGAAAACAAAGGCATTGGGTGTATTATCGGGAACAATTGCGAGTCTGGGCATTGGAACCTGGCTTTTCAGGGTCAAACTCTGCACGGTAGATTGTAGCCACGGATGTTCGTCGGGTTGCAGATACTTGAGATTTGCGGTCGCTCGCACAATAGCTGGGCCCACCAGATACTGAATTAATATGAAAATGATGGTTAAGATCAGAGCCCATATCAGGTGAAACTGCAGAAGCGTCATGATCACTACTAGAAAAGCAGCGAAAATTATAGAGACCAGAAGTATGGACATTCCCATAGAAAGCCTTAGTTGCGCCAATCTTGCCATGTCGTCGCTTCCTTCTTCACAGAACCTAAAGTTCAATCCTAATTGCTTGCCCAACTCGAATTAAGTTTTGCGTCGCAAAAGCGAGACGGCCTTTTAGAGAAGCCGAAGCGCTGTCATGACTACCGCGGAGCCTAGTGGCACTGAAATATTGTCATCTACTTTTTCAAACTTCTCGATAACACTGGAGAAGGCTCCCCCAATGAGTCCAATGTTTCCTAGGAGAAGGTATCCTAAGCCGGCGCAGAGAATGAACATTGCTATGTTGCCCCAAACTCCCTTTGTTCGTCTCTTGTAGACCACATACCTTACGAGACCTGTCACGCCGTCCCCCCAAGCCATAAAGAGACAGGAGAGAACACCGATCCAGATGTTGTAGTTCCAGAACAAAGCCACCAACAATGTGCATGTCGCGGTAAAATACACGTCAGCGTAGTTTTTCTTTTCTTGAAACCATCCGAAGAGATTTCTGGTATGACCTAGAACAGTGAACAGAATCATAATCCCGGCGAGCAAAACTGGGAAGAACAAGTCGCTGAACAAGAATGGACACAGAATGAGACTCACTCCCGCGGAGAGCAGGTGAATGGCTTTCTTCGCCATGTATCTCCCGAACCTTTCGTTCACTTTGCGGGAGACGTATAAGATTATGAAGGCATTGTACGCAATCAGCCAAGATGCGTTAAAAATGTCGTTAAAGATCACGTTTCGACCTCCTATTTCTCCAAGCTAACCCGAAAGCTAAGCCAGCTATGAAACCTCCGATGTGAGCCCAATAGGCAACTCCCGTTATACCACCGATCTCTAGCTCAAGCACGCCATAGAGCAACTGAAAGATGAACCAGAAACCAAGAACCAGAACCGCAGGTATTGCCACCATGTAAACCCAGCCAAGCAAGAGTAGCGTCAAAACTCGTGCCCTCGGGTACAAAACCAGGTAAGCTCCGAGCACACCTGAAATGGCTCCAGAGGCCCCAATTGTCGGAATCGCCAACGAGGCCGTGCCAGCTGACGCCCACAAGGTTATCACGTGGGCGAGGCTGGCGATAATACCGGAAACGAGGTAGAAGAGAAAGAAACGCGTGTGTCCAAAGGCGTCCTCCACATTGTCGCCGAAGATGTAAAGGTAGAGCATGTTTCCAATTAGATGAACGGGACCACCATGAAGGAACATCGATGTGAAGAGCGTGTACAACGCGCGGGGGCGACCCTCAATCAGATCGGAGGGAATCAGTCCAAAGTTCCAGATAGTGCTTTCAAACGAAGAGAGCCCATGAAGCCCAAATGGTCCAGAAAGCCAGCTGACCAAGAAGACTGTTACATTTATGATCAATAATACTCTTGTTATGTGCGGTGTAGTTACAGAACGATTTGCATCGCGAATAGGAATCACGCTATTCACCGATCATAAGTGTCATAATGTGGAAACCTGTTTTTCCCGTAACATTGCTATGTTGACCGTAGCTAGAGGTATATTAATCTTATAACAGTTTCTTCTCACCGGGATGAGTTTCAATGTGAACTCTGGGCTTCTCCAAACAAGGAACAAAAGCCTTGCCCAAGAGTAGTGCTCCGATATGCCAAACAAAACGAACAAATCCGAAGCTTTCTGCGATATCGTAAGCTAATTAAAAACATGCTGAGAAAAATGCACGCGCAAGTTTGGGTTCTCCTAGTCTTATTTATCTGCTGTTACTGCCTTTCGTAATCTGAATATCTCGCAAGGGATGGCAGCTTCCTCAATTGCCCATTTAAACCAAGTCATTTGCTCTTGAGACAATCTATCATGAGGAGTTTTTACTTCAACAAACCGATAATCATTAGTCCTGAACACAAAGAGGTCAGGCCATCCTGGCTGACGATTCCAGAAGTCTCGAACAGTCCAATCGATGCATTTCAGAACCAACGATTGAGGCATAACCTTCAAAGCTATTCTTCCGAGTTCCACGGCTTCGTCATCATTTACCCAAAGATAATCTCGCAGTGTTTTGCTCGCATCTAGCAATTCTTCAAATGAAGCCTTCAAATCCGCTTTCTGGAGACCTTTTAATAAACTGTTGAAAGCTTTTGACCGTCGTTGGAAATATCTCTTTGTTCCAAAGTCTTGGGGGAGCAAGAATTGGATTAGGGGCGTATCTCTCCTTTTGAATGACCAACCTCTTGTTGACTGTCTCATTACGATTTGCACTCTTGGGTCTTTGGTGTCTTGAATGACCGACACACACAAGGTTCCAACCAAAACTGAGATGAGTTTCCTCTCACATTTTCTGACAGAAAAGCCTTCGTTTTCTAGCCAATCTCTAACTACATCCTCTGCAGAGGAAGGTTCACCGTTTTTACCAATCCATTTGCCGATTCTCTGTTTACCTTTTCTAATCTGAACGTACTTCGAAACCAAAAACTTCTGGGGTACATCTACTCTTAGCAGAAAGGCAGCCTCAGTGGGCTCTTTGAGATCGTACTTTGGTTCTTCTTTGTGACGGATTTGCCAAGTCTTTTTTGCTTCTTTTCTCATTCGTGTTGCTTCCTTAGAAAATCGATTTTCAAAGTCGATGATATCTCTTACAACGATATTCCTCTCCGACAGCCAAGATTGAACACTTCCTAGATAACTCTTATAGATCTCTCTCCAGTAGTAGCGCTCGATCTTCCCTTTCTGACCATATATTGCCGCACGTGGATGCGCCTCCTCTTGACCTCGACAAGCAGGACAGATGTTTCGGGCAAATCCGCTGACTAGATATCGTATTTCGGTACCAAATTCTGTGCCGTACCTTACTTGATGGGGAAGAAACTGTAGAGCCAGCTCTTTCTCGCACTCACACATCCATACTTTGCCGCAATCATAACACAGGTGCTTTCGGAAAAACTCGTAGTGATTTAGACAAACTACGTTCTCATGGAGACAACCCATGAGTTCTTCCCTCGTCGATTTATGTTCGGAACCTCAAAAATACTTTGGGGTAGCATCTTTCAGTTTGTTGGGTTTTGGGTTTTGGGCTTAAATTTTTAATGCACCCTCAAATGAACTATGTCGCTATTATATGCACTTCATTTCATCTTCTCTTTCAGGTGACACGAAGAAAGCTTATGTTGAACCAGCGTCAAGTAGATTTCCAAGGTGATCTGTCATTTCGATTGTTAGCGAGATACGCTGTGCCAATTGTAGCGCACCCTTAGAGTTTAGACCAGGCGAGATTGTTGCCACCTGTCGGTACTGTGGATTCACGCAAGTCATCGAAACTGGCAAAGCGTTTACGCTGGAACACTCGATGCTTCTAAACGAGCATAATGCCGAACAGGTTGAAAAGCTGGTCCGCAGCTGGATGGGCAGCGGATTCATGAAGCCGGGAAACCTTGCGCGTTCATCCAAGATCCTAGAGACAACGTTAACATATTTACCATTCTGGACAGTCCCAGTAACTGCCACAACAACCTACAAAGGGGTTTTTGAACGATTGGTCCCCCCCGTGGTGAAAGAGGGAAAGATTGAGAAGAAATATGACTGGCTAACCTTAGCAAGAAAGGCCACACAGTTTCCAACAAAAGCATACGATGTTCCATTGAAAGGCAAGATTCCCTATGATTTTCGAAAGATCGAAGGCTTCGCCAAGGTCCTGAACAGCGAGATAGGAAAACATGAGGCAGTGGAATTAACGCGGCAGCAGATTGAAGACCATCACAGGTTTCTGGCGCAGCAGGACGTTGACAGAATCATAGAGATGAAAACGAGTTTCGACGTCGGTGAAACTGTCTATCTCCATGCGCCTATATGGTTTGTTGACTATGAATACGAAGGCGAGCGTTATCGGATCCTTCTAGATGGCGCTACAGGCGGGGTCATAAAGGGCGACATACCCGCAGCGAAATTTGGCCTCCTCTGATGAAAGCTTTTATAGAGATTTCCTCGACATAAAGAACGGTGAGCCTTGTGCCAAAGAGACCTGTAGGCGTTCTTTCACTTGGCATTGTGATTCTGGCCCTGGCTATATCTGCATCCGCGTTTGTAGCCAACATGCTTGTCAACGTAATGGAGATATTCTCGTTTACTCTCGTTCTTTTCGGCTCTTGGATCATGATTCTTGCAGCAATGCGCTCGACCAATCCAGAGCAATATGGAGGAGGAGCTTTCAACACCTTTTCTGGAGGAATCTTGACAACAACCCTTGGCGTTGTATGGTCCCTCTATATTCGTGAACAGCTCGTTGGATATCTTGTCCCCGCCTTGTTATTAGTCGTTGGAATTATGGTCGCGATTGCAGGAATCCGAGCATGGCGAAAATAACTTGCGTGGCATGAAAACTTTTTGAATGAAAACGGAGGAGCATGAATGAAAAGAAGGCGAGAGCAAAGATCAGAAAGGGCATCAGCGATAGATAGGGAGAAACAAAACCTTCGCTCACGGCTTCAATCCATTGACGGAGGACTTTCCGGCGCCTCTGGGATGATAAGCAGTGTTGAAAGCGATCTAAACTACGTTGATGGAGCAACGGCCTCTCTTCCAGCGAGGCTTTCCAAGGTTCGCAGCCAAGGCTACGAATGTATGAGTCATCTGGAAAAGAATCAAGATCTTTTGACGGCTAAATGGGCGGAATCGGGCCCGCTCATAAAACAAGGCTTTCGGGACAATGTACAACCTTTGCGTGGTGAAATCAGTAGACTTCGAAGCGAGATCAACAGACTAAGGAGAGAAATCGAGTATGGAAACCTTGCCCAAGTTAGAAGTCTGGCTAGCAGCTTGTCATCGGAAGCGGCATCCCTCAATTCTAGAGCCGCCTCCGAAACAAGCAAGTTCAGCAGTTCCCTCAAGGAATTCAGAAGCAGCGTTTCAGCATTGGACCGAGACCTAAGAATAGCTGAGACGACAATGGGATGGGTTTCTCAAGCTTCCTTTCCTTGGAAGGGAGGGGAAAGCCCTATCTTAGCTTTAAAGGCGAAAATCATGACAGGAGACAAAACCGATGGAACTCTTTTTCTGACAAACCAGAGGTTCATATTTGAGGGCATGAAAGAGGTGGCCCTCAAGAAAGTCCTTTTCATAGCGACAAAGAAGAAGACAGTTAGAACGGTCTTGGTAGACCAGCCCATTGGCATTATCCAGGAAATGTCCAAAGGTAGAGTTGGATTTCTGGCTTGGGCAGGAGTCTATGTTCGCTTTAAGCCTACCAGTGGGCTAGAAGAGATACCCTTTGATGTGAAGGGTGATGAAGTTGACATGATAACAAAATTCTTCAATTACATAATCACCGGAGAAGCAGACGTCGACATAGCCACCGTTAGGGGCGAAGCCCCAAAGATAACACCACCTACAGCAAAGATTCTGAGATGCCAAACCTGCGGCGCCCCATATGCACGAGAAGTCTACCGAGGCCAAACCTCTGTGCAATGTGAATACTGCGGAACCGTGATACATGTCGCAGGGTAGCGCGCAGGTGAACTGCGCTGAGCCCCGTATGACAAGCAAATTAATATTGAGGTGCATCAAAGTTATTGTCAAACGTACAAACCAAAAGAGGAGTGACCAATGGCTGAACGCGAAACAATTGAGAAGGTGAAAGACAAGCAAGGCATGCTTTCCCAGATTCAAAACTTCTTCACATTAGGATATGGAACAAAAGAGGATCTAAGAGAACTTGACAGAAAGCTTCGAGATCTATACTATACGGACCTCCGTGATATGCGTCACGTGTGGGAGGACGTTTACTCAGCAGCCTTGGACGCGGGTTATACAGCGTCAAGCAGCGATTTCAAGAAGATTATCCAGGTGCTGGATCGAGTGATGGAGGTGGTCCGACACGCTGACTATGGCTACGCTGGTCTTATGGATCGGAAAGGACACATACGAGAGGACGAACTAGCTCGAGTGTTCAACTATGACAAAGCACTGAGCAGCGATGTCGACGGCTTAAAAAAGGCCGTGAAGAAAACATACGACGAAGCCGAAGCAGAAGATTGGACCAATCTGCCCGAGGATTTGAAGACGATAAAAGGTTTATTACTCGGCTTCGAGAGTAAATGGCGTGAAAGAGAAGGCAAATTTAGACCGTTAGAAATCTAGAATGGAAGGAAAAAAAGATGCCAATCGTTGAAAAGGTATCTTGGGATTTTGCCAGCGCAGAAGACATTGCGTACAGGTTTCCTAATCTCTCCTTGAAGTACGGAAGCCAGGTCATTGTTAAAGAGAATCAGTGGGCGGTCTTCTTTCGCGACGGAAAAGCCTACGACGTTTTCGGTCCAGGTAGACACACGATAACGAGCAAGAACATTCCACTTCTAACGGGCGCTTTAAAAGCACTAAGGATAATTGGTGACATATTCGATTGTGAAGTCGTGTTTGTGAGCAACAGCCAGTTCAGAGCGAAATTTGGTGGACAAGCGTATTCTGCCCCCAGCGGACCTGTACAGTATCAGGCAGAACTCGGCTTCTTCGGCTATTTACTCTACAAGGTGGAAGACCCCAAACTGTTCGTGGTTGAGTTTTTCGGAAACCGAGGAGCCAGCACATCCGGTGACATTGAAAACTACATCCGTGGATTCATAAATGAACGAGTCATAGACGACTTTGCTCACTACGACATCTTCACCTTGGTCAAAAGCGTCGATGAAACGACTGACAAAGTCGCCTTGAAAATCCGAGACGAAGCCGCAAGAATAGGCCTCAAAGTCATCGACACCACCTTTGAGGGCGTCAAAATCCCAGAGGAAGCACGACGATTTGCTTCAGGCATGGGACAGCAAGCCATGGCAATGCAGTATATGAAAGAGACCGCTGAAGCACTTCCTGAAGGAGGCGGAGGAGCAGCTGCCGCAGGCGTTGGAGCTGGAGTTGGAATAGCTATGGGAACTACACTGGCAAAGACGATGCAACCTCAAGCCCCTGCAGCCGCCCAAGAGCTAATAGTATGTCAAAACTGCGGAGCCAAGAATTCCGTTGGAACCAAATTCTGCGGAAACTGTGGAAAAAGCCTTGCCCCAGTAGCCAAAGCAAAGTGCCCGAAATGCGGTGCAGAAGTCCCATCAACGATGAAGTTCTGTGGAGAATGTGGCGCTCCATTGAAACCAGAAGAGATCAAATGTCCAAAATGCAAGGCGAAAAATCCCTCTACAAACAAGTTTTGCAGCAGTTGCGGGTCGAAGCTAAAGTAGGGACCCTATTCCCTCTTTTTCCAAAGGTTCCATTCAGTAAGGGCAGATCACAGTATATGCAAAACGTGTGCGCATAGTGAAATAACAGGATTTTGGCTAGGAGAGCGGATATTAGTTGACACGCCTTCCTTGTTCCACCACAAGTTTCCCCTCTTTGATCACCTTGTCGACAAGATTCACCCCGAAACGATAGCCAAGAAACTTGTAGTTTGGAACGTTCAAGATGATAACATCAGCTTTCTTGCCGGGTTCAAGGCTTCCGCTTTCATGCGCTCGATTGACTGCATGAGCAGCGTTGATTGTTGTTGCAGTTATAGCCTCTGCAGGGGTCATCCTCATTTGACGACAAGCTAAGGCGATTATGATTTGCTGATTCTCGACCCAACAGCTTGGATTGAAGTCAGTTCCCAGAGAAACCGCTACACCGATCTCAATCATCCTTCTCGCGTCAGCGTATCTCTGCAACATAAGCGAAAAAGCTGCGGCCGGGAGCAAAACCGCAACCACCCGCTTCTTTGCCATCGCCTTCAGCCCAGCTTCAGAGGCAAAGAGCAAGTGCTCGGCTGAAACTGCTTCAATCTCCGCCGCCAGTTCAGCTCCTCTGAAATGAGTCATCTCGTCCGCGTGAAGCTTAGGCTTTAACCCAAGCTCTTTGCCACGCAAGAGAATTCGCCTAGACTGGTCTCTGTTGAAGACTCCTTTCTCGCAGAAGACATCGCAAAACTCAGCAAGCTTTTGATCTGCAACTGCAGGAATTATATCGTCTATTATGAGCTGCACATATTCGCCTGCATTGTGTTCGTGTTCTAATGGGATAGCGTGGGCTCCAAGAAAGGTAGACACGACGTTGACTGGATGCTCCTTGTTTAGCCGGTGAATAACCCTTAGACATTTCAGCTCGTCTTTCAGAGTTAGTCCATAACCGCTCTTCGCTTCAACGGTAGTAGTTCCATGCTCAAGCATGACATCTAGCGTCTTCTTGCAGCTCTCTACCAGCTGTTCTTCGCTGGCTTTTCTCGTTTCTCGCACGGTTCTTAAGATGCCGCCGCCCTTCTGCAAGACCTCTAGGTAAGACGCACCTTCTATGCGCGTTTCAAACTCGTCTTCTCTGGAGCCAAAGAAAACCAGATGTGTATGGGGGTCTACAAAACCTGGCAGAACGATTTTTCCTGCAGCGTCTATTGTGTTTCGTCCTTTGAAGTCTCTTTGAATCTCAGAGGCTTCTCCAGTGGCAACGATTTTGCCGTTGTGGATGGCTATGCTGCCTTTTCTCGTGATGCCTAGGTCGCTCATTTGCGCCTCGAGAGCGGGGCTTTGACTCCAACTCTGCAGAGTGATGAGTTCGTTAGCGTCGGTAATCAGCAGGTCCACGGTTTTCTTTGTCACTTGTTCTTCGTCCTCTCCGTAGCCTTTTGAACTGCTATTTCGAGCACTCTGTCTTCGTTTAGGTTGTCTGTTTTAAGATAGTAAGCGGCTATGTCAATCAGTGCTTGTAGGGGAACCAAACCGCAAAACTCGGAACCGACAATAGGAACGTTGTATCGTGACGCTTCAATCTTGATGAGTTCAAAAATTCTATAGAGAGGTGTTTTCTCGAAATCTGTGATACTCATGCCTATTTGCGTCACGTTTTTCTCAGGGATTTCGGCTGCCATCGCCTTGACAAAGGCTAGTCCTCCCTTTTTTGAGTGCAAAGCCTTGGCGATTCTCTTAGCAGCCTGAAGGTTGGCAGTTCCGAGGTTAACGTTGAAGCCTACCATGATCTTGCGAGCGCCAGTTATGGTTGCGCCGGCGGTGGGGTGCGGCGAAGATGGCCCGAAGTCTGGTTCCCTTTCGCGGGCTTTCATATTCTCTCTCAGGCTCTCGTATTCTCCTCGTCTTATCCAATCTAAGTCTCTTCTATCAGATTTTGTGGCAGCCTCACCATACAAATAAACTGGAACGTTGCATTTTGTGGCAAGGGTCTTGCCAAATCCTCTGGCTAGGCGAATGCAATCCTTCAGGTTGACGTTTCTAATTGGGATGAAGGGCACGACATCAACAGCGCCCGTTCTCGGATGCTGTCCCTTATGCTTGTTCATATCAATCAGCTCGACTGCTTTCACCGCAGAATGTGTTGCAGCTTTTAAGACCCCATTCTTGTTGCCCACAAAGGTGACGACGAGTCTGTTGTAATAGTCATCATAAGTGTAGTCCAAGAGATGCGTTCCCTTTACGATTTTCACCTCGTTCAGAATTGCTTCCACAACCTTAGGGTCAGACGTGCTGAAGTTTGGCACGCACTCGATAATTTCTTTCAAGAAGTCTCACCGCATAAGCAAGGTATTGATACCTAGAATATGCGGATTGAGAAATTAAGGCTTAACACTTTTTCGCGTAGACAAGCAGTGAGCCTATAAGCTTTTACATACTTTGCTGCAAACATATGGGGGTGTCTTCCAAAATCACCATGGCATCTACGTGAAGGGGAAAGCCGGTCAATGTCTAAATCCGAGTTAAGGTTTGAAATTCCGACATGGGAAAAAATCTACAAACTGCTGCTGAATCTAGCAAACAAGATACGAAAGGCCAACTTCAAGCCCGACGTGATAGTAGGTATCTCGCGTGGCGGTTGGCCGCCCGCGCGCATAATGTCCGATTTGCTGGAGAATCCCGAAATCGCTAATGTAAAGGCGGAGTTTTATCTAGGCGTGGCCAAGACCAAGGGCGAACCTGTAATAACTCAGCCAGTTTCGGTGTCAGTACTTGGCAAGAGAATCTTAGTCGTAGATGATGTAGCAGATACCGGCAAAAGCCTACGCCTTGTGCGATCGCATCTCAGAACGCAGGGAGCTACCGCCGTGAAGATTGCGACAATCTATTACAAGCCATGGAGTGTCGTGACACCGGACTGGTACGAACGCAAGACGAGCCATTGGGTAATTTTTCCATGGGAAAGAAAGGAAACAGTGAGAAATGTTGTGAAGAGGTTTGAGAGCGAAGGCAGAACGGTTGAAGAAGCTAAGGAGACTCTGATACGCCACGGTTTGGACCGTGAATTGGCGGAACGATTCCTCGAGGAGATTCTTGAGGGGCAGACTTGATTCGGAATCTGGACGGCTTTAGCAGACATGTTGTCATTGCTGGCTTTGGGAATGTGAACATCCGAGATATTGATGAATTCTTCGTTCTTGTCAAACAAAAGACTGAAAATGCCTGTGTCCAGTTTTTTGACGCAATGCTGATAGCAGGTTGGCAGCATCTTTACTTCGCTGTTTTAAATGCAGTCAACGCGTTCAAAAGCAAATTGAACATTTCGAACAATTTGGGGATTGAAGTACTTCTCTATGCTTCTGCTCAAAGACAAATCACGGAAGCCGTGAAGCGTATTGGAATCACGACGAGCACTCGTAATGTCGCCACGGTCATCGTAGCGAACACTCGCGATGAGGCGTCATCGCTGTTGAGCACAGTTTCTTCACTGCTGACGGGAAGCATACGAGATGATAGGCTTCTTGAGTTGACCGATGATAAGGTTGAGGGTGTAAGGAGGCTTTTCGGCATTTCTGACATCGAATTGGAGTCAAAAGTGGAGAAAGAAGATGGCGAGAAAGAAGCCTTAATGGATCTGGTGATCGAACACGTTGCCTTGCTTGTGACTCAACGTTAGGACTGGAATTTCTCTCTCATCACCGCGAGAATCTGTTCCGGGCTTATAATTGATATGCCAGTTAGCC
>Ga0209635_10004244_pt1 | contig 11234 bp, 15 predicted proteins | sample DeeMarSWOR230_32_FD_187463 | JGI IMG/M metagenome (GOLD analysis project Ga0209635, IMG submission 187463) | Marine sediment microbial communities from White Oak River estuary, North Carolina - WOR-2-30_32 (SPAdes) (version 2) | ecosystem: Environmental > Aquatic > Marine > Intertidal zone >...
AAACTAAGTGTAATTGAACCTGTTTCATCAGTGATCTTCGCATTAGAAACATAAGACCTTCCACCCCACATTGTTTGGACAAGTCTCCTGGGAGGGATCTCAATTATTTTAGCCTTAACATTAACCCTCTTCATTCAAACTCGCAATTCTGAAATCTTCCTTTGTTTACTTTCTTTGGTTTGTCTAGGCTTAGGTATTTGAATTTGTTGAATTATATTTTTAAAGAATTCAGGCGATTTTAAGGCTTCTAGATGGATAGGGAATTGTGAGATCACTTCTGGTCCTTCAGTGACTAGGAAAATAGCTGATTCCTCATTGGTCATTCTACAACTAATCTTTAATGATCCATATTTAGAATCACTATTTTTCCATGCTTCTACAAAAGCGCGAACCAATTGCTTAGGATCTAAATTGTGCTTAACAGCTATTGGAACTATTGACTTGAGTGGGTCTTCATATAAATTAGATCTCCCTTTTGGTCGCCCTCGACTAATATTATTATACAAGTTTTTCACCTTGATGTTCTTCACCTTAGCTAATTGTAAATGGGCATCTCTTTTCCTTAAATCGCTACATTGTTAATTGTTACGTTGAGTTTGATCCTCTCTTTTTATCAACTTATTTAAGTTGCATTGACCTACAAAAAGCACTTACAAATCTACTGAAAAATCAACAGATATTGAAGACTTTCCTACTTATTTGTGATGCATCTCTTATAAAGACTGTTATCAAACAAAAAATTGGATAAAAAAATGATTTTAGTTAGCTTACCTTTTTTTTAAAAGAGATCCCGTTCATTAAATAGATAATAAATAAAATATTTAAGAGATAAAATAGTACAAAATTGTACAGTTTAATAGAATTTTTAGTACGATATAATATATATTCCAATTAATAAGATTATTATCCCCACTGAAATGTTTAGTATAAAAATATAAATTTTCGTAAATTGATAAGACGTGATATTAATGGGTTTTAAACAGGTATTTATCCAGGCAATCTGTTCGCACAATGATGTAGATATAAGCATTATATCCGAGAACGAAGATAATATTGCTATCTCATATAAATGCTTGAAGTGCGGTAAGCATCTCAACAAATGCGTTATTGATAAAATTTCTGGCACAGTGGAAGAAATAATGTGGTAACATTTAAACAAAGTAGGTGTAAATTATTAAATAAAATAATTGAAATCCACAGCACGTGCTTTAGAAATTATTATAGTGGGAAATCAATTTCTTTATACTTGTATTATATTCGAATTTGAAGAATGAGTGATGGTGGATAATAGGTTTGAGCTAATAAGCCTTTTTTACAAAGATATGCAACATAAAAATTGTTCATTACTTTTAAGTCGACAACTTTATTCTTATCAAACACTATAGAAAATAACAAATTTCATTTTTAGAATATAATTTGGAAGAGACAAATTTTGGTGAAGAACTCTTCAAATTTATCAGAGACAAAAATTATTAAATCTGATAATCACTGCACTTTATGTGGAGCCCTATCAAATAGGTTAATTGATGATGAACCTAAACCCGGGTTTTATTATTGTACTCGTTGCTATAGACATTATCCAAAAAAAATAAAATTTCAAGCTATTTTATTAGATGAAAATCCTGTTAATTGTTTAAAGTGTGGAAGTCTCAACTTTATTGAAGATACAAGGTATAAAAGTGAAATTGATGGTATAGATTATCTAGTAACAACTATTTTTTGTCTAAATTGTAAAGAAGTAATTGTGTATTGTCTTTTATTTGACAGGATTTTCAGTAGTATTGCACGAAATGTTCGAATGATAAAAAATATTGGTCCTATTTCCATTTTTTCAAACAGGAAAAAAATAATGAAATGTGAAGGAACCACAATAGAAAACTCAAAAACTGAGACTTCTGAAATACATGATCTACCAAATCAAATAAATTTACTAGGGATTAAAACAAAGATGTCAATTACACATGAACACCTTTTCTTTAAAAATCGGCTTAAAGATGTCAATGAATTGATTGGTCTATTCTCTAAAGAGGAAGATCATAGCTATTATATTCTATCACAACTCGTGCCTGACATTTTCCATATTAGAAAAATTATGAAATCCTTGCAACTAGAACTTCAAAATTTTTTCTCCGAATTCATGATAACAACAAATAAACTTGAAACAAGAGCTGAAGATGGGGAAATTTACGCGGATAAAATACTGAAGATTGTAAATGATCGTTCAGTAAATACGAAAATCATTCTTATAGATCTGATTAATTACATAAATTGGAGGATAAGCACGACTTTAGAAACGAGGGAAAAGAATGAAGAAGCTGGTCAAGTGGTGAATTCCAAGAAACGAGATAACGAATTGATGTGGTTATCTGAAATGTGTCATCAACTGATTGAATCCCTAAACATGATATCTAGTCACCCCTCAATTTGGACCATTTTTCATGGGAGCACTCAATTAACATCAGAGTATGAAAGTTTTAAGGTATTACAGGATAGCATATTCTCCTTTAATAAGAAAAATGGACAGGTAAAAGAATCTAATCAATTTTTCACGGCTATTCTTGATAAATTTGATGGTCTAGAATTTAAAATGAAAAAAATTAGAAGTCTTTTGGAAACTTCTAAACCTGAAGCATTATCTTATGAAAAAGACAACGCTTCAAAACCTCAAAAGATAGATTCTTTACAATATCTCATTGAGCAATTGCGCGAAAAAAACGATAAATTAATTTCACTTGTAAACGATGTTTAAAAATAACAAAAATGAATCATCAACTATACGCTCAAATTTATCCGAGACGTTCTAGTATGAGAACCGAATCCATCAAGTCAGAGGAAGATGTGATTGCTGAGCTTAAAGATAAGACACAGTTTGAGCGAGACGTACTAGTAGAGACTTTTAAAATTCCTAAAGGTAAAATAAGCACCTATAAAAGAATAGCTGAAAAAATTGGTAAACCTAAAGCTTATCGAGCAGTAGCTAATGCTCTTCATAAAAACCCGTTATCTCCTGTAGTTCCATGCCATCGAGTTATTACATCTAATGGTTCATTTAGCGGAGATAAAGAAGGAGCTGATTGTAGAAGAGCTATGGTTGAGAATGAAGGAATCCCAATAGAGAATGGCAAAGTGAAAATTAGTATAGATATTTTGTACTAATTTTTTCTCGACTGAAAACGTCATCTCTTAGTAACGTTGTTATTTATTTCGAAATTATAAAATACGTGAATAATGACACTTAAAAACAAATGAGCTATGAGCTGAAACGTGACGTAGGTCTTTTCTCTGCAATACTATATGGAGTTGGTGTCATTCTTGGGGCGGGTGTTTATACGCTTATAGGTGAAGCTGCTGGTCAAGCTGGAAATTCTGTGCGACCATCATTTTTTTGGCTGCTATTGTAAGCACTCTTACAGGATTAAGCTATATGGAGTTCATATCAATGTTCCCTCAATCTGCAGCGGAATATGTTTATGTAAAAAACGCCTTTAAAAACGATCTTTTAGCGTTTACTGTAGGCTGGGTTGAAATACTTTCAGATATTATAGCTACCTCAGCTGTCGCGTTAGGATTTGCAGGGTATTTTCAAGAATTATTTGGGACACCCATCATATTAACATCGATTTCTCTTATTATCCTCTTTTCTTTAGTTAATTTCTTTGGCATAAAGGAATCTGCTAGAATAAACGTTATATTTTCAATCGTTGAAATTGCAGGATTACTTTTCGTTGTGATTACTGCTTTATTTTTTGGTTGATTTGGATCTGTGGATTACTTGGTGATGCCTAAAGGAGTCACTGGAACTCTAGGCGCTGCAGCTCTCATCTTCTTCTCGTACATTGGATTTGAAGATCTGGCGAATATAAGTGAAGAGGTTAAAGAACCGAGTAGAAACGTACCGAGAGCCTTATTTGTCTCTATTATAATTACGACCATCATTTATGTATTGGTTGGAATGGCTGTTGTTAGCTTAGTTCGCTGGGAAGACTTAGCTGCGTCACAAGCGCCACTAGCGTTTGCTGTCTCTTCCGTTCTTGGTGATCAAGCATCTTGGGTAATGTCCATTATTGCTCTTTTCGCCACTTCCAACACTGTTCTAATAGGTCTTATAGTCAGTTCACGAATGATATACGGAATGAGTAAAGATGGAGTTTTACCAAGGATTCTTTCTAAAATTCATTCAAAACAACGAACACCCTGGATAGCTACAATCGCTACAATGGTCTTTTCAATCGTATTTGTTCTTTTTGGTCAAATTAACATAGTCGCAAGCATAACCGATCTAGGAACATTCTTGATATTTATATTTGTTAACGCCTCAGCAATTACATTAAGGTATAAGATGCCTGAAGTGAATCGCACTTTCAGGACGCCTCTAAACCTACGCCAGTTTCCATTAATTTCATTCTTTGGTCTACTTTCGTCAATATTACTATTAACATATCTCAGCACAGAAGCCATTATGATAGGTTTACTAACAGTAATAGTAGGCGTAGGCATCTATTTTATAACAAATATGTCTTATAAAAATAAAAATGCGAGGGACTAAAGATTAATTGAGAAGTGATTCGTAACTGATTAGGAGTATTTCTACATCACACTTAATATCTAATGTTTTTTGGAAGGTGAAAAGAAACAAACTTCATCTGCTTGTATTATTAGTATTAATCCATCATTTGTTTACCAATTAAAAGTGTTTTCTTGAAAATGAAAATTTCAATTTTTAATGGATTATATAAAAACTTAAGCCAGACAGCGAGCGCTAGAACATATGTGCAAAGAGGTACTGCCCCTATTTTTATTATTATATATAGCTCTGTAGGTTATGTTGAAGTGATCGCTATGATGCCACCTATTTGTGAGATATGTTCGAGAGAATTTAACCCCGACAAAGAGGGAGGGCTAATCTATTTCAAGGAAACTGAAGAAGGAAGAGCATTCGAAAGAAGAGCAAAGGTAGAAAAAAATAACAGGTCATCCTCCTGACGCTGCATGGTTTTGTGGATTACACTATGAAGAAGCTGAGAAATTAGTGCCTCTTACAATTGATGACGCTATAATAAACCTGAAACATAAATACGGTGGATAAAAGAAAATTTAGATTAAACTAGCTAGCTAATAGATCATTGTAATGTTAAAATGGAGCGATGAGAAATGACCGATGTAGAGATCATAGACCTTACTCCTGATAATATTGCTGAATATGGCGTTTGCGGATATAAGGACGTGAAAAAACATCTCGAGTTAAAACGAAAAATTGAATGGTTCAAAGAATACTATCCAAAAGGTTTGAGGATCAAAGCCCTCGTATTAAAACAAGGGGGTTATCAAGGCATGCTGGAGTACATTCCCGGCAAGTATGCACACCGCCCCGTGGATGCAGACGGATACCTTTTCATTCACTGCCTTTTTGTAGGATTTAAGAAAGAGTTTAAAGGGAAAGGCTATGGGTCTGCGCTCATTAACGAATGCGTCAAAGACGCACATAAGGCCAAGATGCATGGAGTAGCGGTCGTGACAAGAAAAGGATCGTTTATGGCCAACAAAGATATTTTTATCAAAAAAGGATTTTCTTCAGTAGATGCAACACCGCCAGACTTCGAATTGCTAGTTCTCAAATTGAATCCGAACGCAACTAATCCGACATTTAGAGATCTGAAACAACAGCTCAAGAAGTATGAAAAAGGCTTCTTTATCCTCCGTTCAGTTCAATGCCCCTATACGGAAAAAAATGTCAATGCTATCGTTGAATCAGCCAAAGCGAGGTTCAACCTGGAAGCCAAGGTAATCGATTTACAAGATGCAAAAGCTGTTCAACAGTCACCTTGTGCGTTTGGAGCCTTTTGTATCATTAATAACGGGATAATTTTAAGCTATCATCCCATTAGTAATACTCGATTTGTCAATATCATGAAAAAGAAGAGAAAATGACCGATAATATCAGGGACATCAGCTATCTACCTCTTTACTGATCTCAAACTAGCTAGCTAATAAAATGGTGCGGAGGGTGGGACTCGAACCCACGAAGGCCTTCGCCACAGGGTATCTTAACGCTTCACAATCTTTATTGAAAAACGTACCTAAGCCCTGCGCCTTAGACCAGACTTGGCTACCCCCGCTAATTGAGGTTAGAGAATAGAGAAATCGAATACATATATCTTTAATCTTTGAGACTTGTTTTAAAGAATCTTTTCAGTATTAAGCTTCCAATAACCGTGCCTGAGAATAAGTCTATAGATCCTTGAATTATATTCCAAAAAGCGATCTCAATAATAAATGCTGATAAACCGATTACCCCGATATTTGTGCTTATGAAACTCTGAAACATTGGGTTTGAAAAGAATTGTATTATAGTTTCATGATCCATGTTGAAAAAGATTGGTAAAGCAAAATAGAAATTGAAGAACACTGTAACAATTACCCTAACCACCAATGCTAAGATTGCTGAACTGATTAATACAGAACGTCGATCTAACAACTGTTTGGCGCTTCCAATTCTTGTCGCAAAGAGAGCAGGAATCATAAACATCCAAATGCTAGCAACAGACTTCATTATTGCTCCAACCCATCCCCCAGCAAATGGACCTAAAAGTCCAACTAGAGGCGCGCTTATGAGTAAACATAGAATTGCTGATTTCCATCCAAATATTGTCCAACATAAAATCCAAGGTACTGCTGCAAAGTCAACTCGCATAAACCACGGTGTAAGGAAAATGGGAGGTAACCCTTGTAGTAAAACTGAAAGAGGTGCGAGTATTGATGCTCCAGCTATCTTTATACTAGGTCTATCCCATATCTCTTCTTGTATCAAGCCTCAATCGCCCTCCTTTTTTGTGGATAATAACCTCCTATTAAGAGTAACTACTTAAGATTGAGTAAAAGCTTCTTCCTTTTTACTGAAATATCCCTCTAATTACTTCGAGGGTCTGAAAAATATCTCTACGGTTTATGTAAAGATGTGTTACCATTCTAACACTTGTTCCACTTCCACCAGCTTTTATGCCATATTTCTCAAGTTTATTACAGAAATCCTCTGTAATTATTCCAGTTTCTTCAATGTTAAATCGCACAATATTGGTTTGAACAGTGTTGAGATCGATTTGAATGCCCTTTATATCAGCTAAACCTTCCCCTAAAATCCTAGCATTATCATGGTCTTCTTTTAACCTATTAACCATCTTTGTTAATGCTATTATTCCTGGAGCAGCTAAGACACCTGCTTGCCTCATTCCTCCTCCTAACATCTTACGCCATCGTAAAGTTTTTTCAATAAATTCCTCGTTTCCAACTACAACTGATCCTACCGGAGCGCACAGTCCTTTTGATAAACAAAACATAACAGAGTCAACATTTCGAGCTATATCTCTTACATCAAGATTAAGAGCTACAGCAGCGTTGAATACTCTTGCACCATCCATGTGTAGAAATACATCATTATCAATCGCAACATCGTGAATACTTTTTATCTGATCAATATACCAACACACACCGCCTGCTGCATTGTGCGTGTTCTCAATACAAATTAGAGTTGTACCAGTAGAGTGAAGGGTTCTTCGTCGTATCGACGCAGATACATCATTTGGATTTAAAATCCCCCCCTCTCCGTATATTGGCTTTACCAGTATACCCCCAATCACTGCCATACCACCCAATTCGTTATTATAGATGTGAGATCGAGAATCCATGATAACCGAGTCACCGGGTTGTGTATGCGATAAAACAGACACAATATTACCTTGAGTTCCACTTGTTACAAATAGTGCCTTTTCTTTTCCAAACATTTTGGCAGCAATATCCTGAAGCTTGTTGACTGTGGGGTCTTCACGATAGACGTCGTCTCCCAATGGGGCTTCAAGAATGGCTTCACGCATTTCTTTTGTTGGAAGAGTTACGGTATCGCTTCGAAAATCAATTGTTTTCATAGGAATTCACTCAGACTTAACACAGTCTCCGATTATAAAGTCTTCATAACGAAAGTGAGAAGAATAAAAAAGAGAAAAAAAAGGTGTTATTTAAACTTCTATTGGTTCGGGGTAGTTTTGTAAGAATCTCTCTAGTCGGCTCATTCCTTTCTCGATCTCATCTATTGAAGTAGCATAACAGAAACGGATGTGTCCCTCTCCTTCGGAACCGAATCCAGCACCTGGAATGCAGGAAACCTTTGCATTTTCGATGAGATTGTTAGAGAACCTCATCGAGTCTTTATCGTAATCAGATACATCTGGGAAAACGTAAAATGCGCCATCAGGTTGAGGCGCTTTTAACCCGATCTGACCTAATCTCTTAAAGATGTAATCACGTCTCTTCCTATACTTAGAAATCATTTTCTTTACAGAATTTTGAGAACCTTTGAGTGCAGCAAGGGCTCCCATCTGTGCAAAGGCGTTTGGACAGGTAGTTGTAGCCCTGTTAACACTTAACATAGAAGGAATGAAATCCTTATCACCAACTGCATATCCTATCCTCCACCCCGTCATAGCATAAGTTTTAGAGAATGAGTTTACGAGGATGGTATTGCTGAGGTCTTCGTCGTATTCAGCAAACGAGACATGTTTTTTTCCATAGATGATCTTCTCATAGACTTCGTCACATATTACAAAAAGATTATAGTCCCTCGCGATCTCTGCGATAGCTTTTACTTCTTTCCTACTCCAAACTCTACCTGTCGGGTTTTGAGGAGTATTCACAATTATGGCTCTAGTTTTATTGTTAATTTTTTCAGTTATATTCTCCGGCTTGAGTTTATCATCTTCAAAGAACCTAGCAAAAACAGCCTTTCCCCCCGCGATAGCGACCATATAATCGTAAGTAGCCCAAGATGGATTCTCAAGAATGATCTCCTGACCGAAATCCAGAATCGATGCTGATGCACAGAAAAGAGCTCCCATTCCACCCGTGGTTATTAACACGTTATTTCTGGATAACCCACTTACTTTTACGCTCTCTTTTTCAGCCACCGCATCACGCAGTTCAGGCACACCATAAGTAGAAGTGTAATGAGTGAAATTCCTTCTTATAGCTTCAATCGCAGCCTTCTTTATGTGGCGTGGCGTATCAAAATCGGGTTCTCCTTGATCTAGTCGTGCACATCTAGGCGTGTTTGATGCCTTATCTGCGAAGAATCTTATTGGAGGAGGCTTAATCGATAGAATTTTCTCTGATAATTGCATATAATCAGCTCCAAATTATTTATTTGATATAGTAGAATATTTATCACTTCACTTTTTATATTATCTTAACAATTAACCTTAAGCAAATCTTTTGTAACTATTGAACTACCATATTCTAGTATTGGGAAGTGTAGGAAGTTGCAGTTTTCAAAGCTATTGAAATCGAATGCAAAACCAATATGGGATAAAATTTATGCTCACCCTTACTTGAAAGAATTTGGAGACGGAACACTGCCAATATCAAAATTCAAGTATTTTCTTCAACAAGACCATATTTACGTTGTTGAATACTGTAGACCTCTTGCTATCGCGATTTCAAAGGCTGATTCAGCAGAAGAGATGAAATGGTTTGCAGACCTCATTATTGGTGGACTGACCTGGGAAGCAAAGAATGAAGAGAAGTTAGCTGAAATGGTTGGAATGAGTTATGAGGAGCTAACATCCGCTATACAGTCACCCACTTCAAGAGCATACAGTGATTTTTTGGTTCAGGTAGCTTCAACAGGGACGGTCGCAGAATTCATTGCATCTATGTCTCCCTGTATGTTGACCTACCCAGAGATCGGCAGCATGTTAAAGCCAAAGAAGGGACTAGATAAAGTATCAGCTTATAAGGCCTGGACTGAATTTTATGCTTCAGATGAAGCCTGGGCATTTGCTAAACAGTTTGATGACAAACTAGATATGCTTGGAGATAACGAGTCTCCAAATGTAAAGAAAAAGATGAGTAAGAACTTTATGATAGCAAGCAGGTACGAGTACATGTTCTGGAATATGGCTTATAATGAAGAAAAATGGGCTGTTTAACGATAAGGAATTAAAATTAATTCTTGTTTGATTTAGTAACTATCTCATCTACACTCTTAACAGCAGCACCACATTCCTTCAGCACGTCTAACACTTCTTCAAATTTAATATCGGGTCCAATAAGAGTTAGTCTAACGGTTTCTGTGTTAGAATCCACTTCAGTAACTGAAAGTGTTAATTCTTCAACTCCATCGAGTGTGCATAAAGATTTTGATAGATCAAATTTGGAGAACTCGTGAGGTTTAAGAGAATCTATTACAAGTTTTCTTATGTATACGTTCATATCATTTTTCACTCTCAAAATTGAGAGATGCAATCATACGATGTAAAATAACAAGATATTAAAGATAGCGATCAACAGAATGAACATTAGATTGGAAGGTAACATGAACTCTCTTTTAAGTAAAGTGAAGAGAAATTTAGATTCTTGGATAGTAAGCCTCTCAAAGCCGAATGTTAAAGAAATAGCTTCACGATACTTTGTGATGAATGCCTTTGATGGATCTATGTCAATGTTAGGTATTATTGTTGGTGCCACTGGAGCAGGTAAAGACATCAACCCAAGAATAATCATAAGTGCTGGTTTAGGAGCTACACTAGCTTGGGCAATATCTGGATCTGTAGGCGCCTTTATGGCTGAACGTGCAGAGAGAATGAGGCATCTTCGTGAATTAGAAGAGTCGATGTTCACTGATCTAAATTCCTCTCATCTTTATCGTGATTCTGTTAGAGCTATAATATTTCTAGCAATTGTCGACGCGGTGGCACCAGGTTTAATGTCTATTTTTATCTTGATCCCCTTCTATCTTACGCTTTGGAATATAATTTCGATGACCTATGCATTAACATCTTCGATCGTAATCACTCTCCTCTCTCTATTTGGACTCGGTATATTACTGGGGAAAATCTCAAAAGAGAATATTATGTTTCACGGGATGATTACTGTAATAGCGGGAATTATCACTTACATTTTTGTTAGTTTGATCCCATTTTAAATTAAATTTTCCCAGTTTAACGCATTCTTTTTCTACCCAGAGCTCATTATTTTAATTAATTTATCGAGATGAGATGAAAATGACCATAAACAAAATTCTTAATCAAATAGAATCCTCTACTGATGATATTGCTAAACTGTGTTCGAAATTAGTACAGATTCCAACGCCCAATCCTCCAGGTAACACGGAACTTTGCATTAAATTCATTGAGGAATATTTTAAAGAACACAATATTCCTACGGAAATCTATAGTCGAAGAGAGGGT